>JACCDQ010688331.1_pt1 | contig 12055 bp, 12 predicted proteins | sample 7446031 | NCBI WGS metagenome assembly JACCDQ01 (sample SAMN15323442, study PRJNA562643) | freshwater metagenome | isolation source: river surface water | place: USA:Blue River Watershed | collected 2017-08-17
ACTTGCTGGGGCAAGATCCTCAAGACCTAGAACCAATACTGCGTCCCTTTGAACTCACTTTATTAAAAGAGGCCGGCTTTGCCGCAGCCTTGAACTTTTGTATCGACACTCAAACCACTCCTGAGGAAGATGAGCATTATGTTTATCAGCCTGAGAGGGGTATTCGTAAGCTTCAAGCGGATGATCCAGGTCATTGGCCTGTGATGACAGGCAAGCACTTGCTTTGTATGAATGACAATAACTACCAAGATCCAGAGACCTTGATTCAGAGTAAGGCGCTCACGCGTTTCTTGTTAGGTCTGCATTTACCCGATCAAGCCATGATGACTCGGCAGATTTTGATTGATTTGAAAAAGATCTAAAGCACACCATGGTCATTAAATAGGCATAATTCATAACATGTCACAAAAACCTAAAAACATCATTGATCTAGGTATCAACATTGACCACGTTGCCACGCTCAGAAATGCGCGAGGCACGCACTATCCTGATCCTCTGAAGGCCGCTCAGTTAGCTGAAGAGTACGGTGCTGATTTGATCACCTTGCATTTAAGAGAAGATCGTCGTCACATCAAAGATGCTGATTTAATCGCAATGCGTCCCTTGATCAAGACCCGCATGAATTTAGAGTGCGCTGTCACGCCTGAGATGATTGAGATTGCTTGTCAGGTGAAACCCCACGATGTTTGTTTGGTTCCAGAAAAGCGCCAAGAGGTCACTACTGAGGGTGGCTTAGATGTGATTGGTAACTTTGACAACATTAAAAAATCCACGCAACGTTTATTACAAGCTGGCATCACGGTTTCCATTTTCATCGATCCCGATGAGCAGCAAATCAGTAAAGTCAAAGAAGCTGGCGCCACCGTGATTGAATTACACACAGGTAAATATGCAGACACAGCTGGATCCGAACAAGCCAAAGAACTTGAACGCATCAAAGCGGCAGCCAAGTTCGGTCATTCCATTGGCTTGAAAGTAAATGCTGGGCATGGTTTGCACGAAGGCAATGTGGAAGCAATTGCAGAGATATTAGAAATTGCAGAATTGAACATTGGGCACGCGATTGTGGCTGAGGCCGTCTTTAAAGGTTGGAAAGCGGCGATTCAAGACATGAGAACGCTGATGCTCAACTCTCGTCAACGTGCCATGAATCAGAAGCATTGATCACAGATTAATCAACGACATCCATCATGATTGCAGGCATTGGTACTGACCTATTAAAGATTGATCGCCTTAAAGCGGCTTATCAGCGTACCAATGGTCGTTTGGCAGAGCGCATTCTGGGACCTGATGAAATGCAGGTCTTTAAAGCACGCTTGGCTCGCAATGAATCAAGAGGCATGGCTTACTTGGCCACACGCTTTGCTGCCAAAGAGGCTTTCTCTAAAGCCATTGGTTTGGGTATGCGCAGTCCGATGTCTTGGCGTGCCATGCAAACTCTCAATGATCCGAGTGGTAAGCCAATCATCAAATGCTCTGGCCAATTACAGGCATTCATGGAAGAAAAGTTTTACACAGCTCAAGTTAGTATCACTGATGAAGTTGATATGGCGATGGCTTTTGTTGTTGTGATTTATGGTACACCTGTGGTCACGGGTGTGACTGATCCAAAAGATTTAATAGGTTAACGATCAAAAAAACAATATGAGCAAATTAAATATATTCAATGCTGGCCCCATCGTTCTTGATGTGGTTGGCAAAACTCTTGATAAAGAAGATGTTCGCCGCATTGCTCACCCTAAAACGGGTGGCGTGATTTTATTTGGACGAAATTATCAAGACAGAGCTCAGTTAACTGCCTTAACAAAAGCCATCAAGGCGATTCGCAGTGATGTGATGATCAGTATTGATCATGAGGGCGGACGTGTGCAGCGTTGTCGGACTGATGGTTTCACGCATTTACCTGCCATGAGAAAACTGGGTGATATTTGGACTAACTTTGGTAAGAAGGCCACAGCTGAAGATGCTTTAAAAGCCATGGAGGCTGCAACCGCTGCGGGCTATGTCTTGGCATCTGAGTTAAGAGCTTGTGGCGTAGATTTTAGTTTTACGCCTGTCCTGGATTTAGACTTTGGGCGCAGTGGTGTGATTGGTGATCGGGCCTTTCATCGTGATCCACAAATCACAGCTGCACTAGCCAAGAGTCTCAATCATGGCTTGCAATTAGCTGGTATGGCTAATTGCGGTAAGCATTTCCCAGGACATGGTTTTGCAGAGGCGGATTCTCATGTTGCGATTCCAGTGGATGAGCGTTCTTTGAAACAAATCATGGCTGATGATGCAAAACCTTATGAGTACTTAGGTCTTGGTTTGGCATCAGTGATGCCAGCTCATGTGATTTATCCAAAGGTTGATAAAAATCCAGCGGGCTTTTCTAAGATTTGGTTGCAAGAGATCTTAAGAAAACAATTGAAGTTCACAGGTGTGATTTTTAGTGATGATCTATCGATGGAAGGTGCATCAGTGGCTGGTAGCGTGGTCAAAGGCGCTAAGTTGGCACTTCAAGCAGGGTGTGATCAAGTTTTGATCTGTAATCGACCAGATTTAGCTGATCAGTTGCTCAATGAACTCACTTATGATGAAAAAGCTTATCAAGTGTCTCGAGCCAGAGTTCAGAAACTGATGCCTACATCAGCTGCGATGACTTGGTCTGAGCTACAAGCTAGTCCGGATTACCAAAGGGCCAAACAACTGCTCAAGCAGTTGAAGTTAATTGCTTGAACTTTTAAGCTGGTCTAACTCTGGCAGTCAATGACTCTGGGCCGCCACGCTGTTCTAATTCAGATAAGCGCAAAGCTTCATGTTCGAATTCAATGATGCCTGAGGTGAGGCGGGCGCGATCTAAAGAAATCACATAAGTCCAAACCAAGCTGCGGTCTTTTCTCTTAAATACGTCTACTATTTTTTTCATGGCTAGGCTTAATCAAGCTCCTTTTAAACTAGCCATAAGTTAACACGAACTACTAGATATAGTTATAAGTATTTGCCATAACCCTAGCTATTGTGAAACTTACGCCTATATTTGACATTTAAGTACTTATTAATATATAATAATATATATTGTAATGAGATAAATTAATAAGTACTTAAAAAGGAAGGCAAAAATGTCAGAACAAGTCCAAAAGACCGATGGGGGATCCCCTGGTTGGAGTCCTTATCTAGCTGGAGCATTGGTGGGGCTCTTAGCCATTATTTCGGTATACCTCACCACCACCTTGATGGGTAAGTCTAACTATTTGGGAGCATCAACCACATTTGTAAGAGCAGCTGGTTTGTTATTTCAAAGTGTTGATCCAGCTCACGTTGCTGAAAATGCTTATTACGTCAAAGAAAAAGTGAAAGTTGATTGGCAGTTCATGATGATCATTGGCATTTTCTTTGGTGCCTTGATCTCTTCATTGATGGATAAAAGTTTTAAGTTGGAAGCAGTGCCACCAACATGGGAAAAACGTTTTGGGTCATCGATCGCTAAGCGCGCCATTTTTTCATTCTTGGGCGGTATTGTTGCAATGATCGGTGCACGGATGGCAGACGGTTGTCCAAGCGGTCATGGATTGAGCGGCATGATGCAGCTATCGATGAGTTCATTCATTGCCTTGGGATTTTTCTTTGGAGTGGGTGCCTTGGTGGCCAACATGATGTACAGAAAGGGGCAATAATATGTCAACAGAACAAATTTTAGGTTTGGTGACAGGCATCTTTTTTGGCTTCTTGTTACAAAAGGGTCGAGTCCTTCGTTACGACAAGCAAGTTGGTGCGATGTTATTCAAAGACATGACTATTTTTAAATTCATGTTGTCTGCGATCATCGTTGGTATGTTTGGCATTCTTGCGATGCACGATATGGGCATTATTAAACTCAGTCATAAAGCCATGAACGTGGGCGCTATTTTGGTGGGTGGCTCATTGTTTGGTATTGGTTGGGCTGTGATGGGCTTCTGCCCAGGTACATCGATAGGTGCGATTGGTGAAGGTCGTTGGCACGCCGTATTTGGTGCTATTGGCATGATTGTGGGTGCTGGTATTTATGCTGAATTATTCCCGTTCTTTAAATCTACTGTTTTATCGTGGGCTGACTTTGGTAAGGTTGGTTTACCAGAAGTGCTGGGCATCAATCACTGGGTCATTGCTGTGATTTTCACAATCATCACCTTGAACATGTTCAGATGGTTTGAGAAAAAAGGCATTTAAGCTATCTGCTTGAAAAATAAAAAGCCACTGCATGGATGAAGTTCTATGAAGTGGCTTTTTTCATTTTGATGCTCACACCATCGGAGCAAAAACGTGCTTCATCACCATCAATATTTTTATAAATGGCTTCCCATCTCTTTTCATCTGCACTGATGAGTTTAACGAGGGTATAAGCTGGTGTGGCAGGAAACAAAGGTTGATCGGTGTAATGGAAGACAAAACCATACATGTACTCAACAAAGAGATGTTTAGGCGCACTCTTTTGGCTCATAGAACCAACCTTTCTCAATGAGTTATCCACAGAAAATGTTGATAACTGCTCTTGAATTCATCTTAAACCTTATTGATTCAAGATGCTAGGTTGTTTGCTCAAAAATTAATCAAAATGCACCAAAGAAAAAACCACTCCGAAGAGTGGTTTTAGTTTGATTCTCTGTCAATCAATTAGTTAGCGCGGCTGCGGTATTCGCCAGTGCGTGTATCGATCTCGATCTTGTCACCTTCGTTACAGAACAATGGAACTTGTAGTTCGTAACCTGTTGCGATTTTTGCGCTCTTCAGCACACGGCCTGAGCTTGTGTCGCCTTTAACAGCTGGTTCTGTATAAGTGATTTCACGAACCACAATGGTTGGCAATTCAACAGATAGTGCTTTGCCTTCGTAAAAAACTACTTCAACTGGCATACCATCTTCCAAGTAGTTTAAAGCGTCACCCATGTTTCTTTTTCAACTTCGTACTGGTTGTACTCAGTGTCCATGAATGCATACATTGGATCGGCAAAGTAAGAGTATGTGCACTCTTTGCGCTCTAAGATCACAACTTCAAATTTGTCATCAGCTTTAAAAATGCCTTCGTTAGGTGCTTCAGTGATCAAGTTCTTGAACTTCATCTTCACAACTGCAGCATTACGACCTGAACGGCTGTATTCTGATTTCTGAATCACCAAAGGTTGGCCATTCAACATTACAACGTTACCTACGCGGAGTTCTTGAGCAATTTTCATCGCGATATTTCCTGAGATTTCACAAAGTCTAAGATTTTACCCTCTAAATGCCCAAGACCCATTAACTTCTGTCTCCAAGCCTTGGAGTGCTTGGTCCAGTCATCTAAATGAGGCCACCAGTCCAGAGCTGACCCCCATTTCATGGCCGCCAAGCCAGTCAACCGTAATTCGGGGGATGAAGTCTCAAAATACCGCTCTAAAAAGGCATTTAATTTCACTTCATGGGCCAAATCTGACTGCGGATAGATGTCCCAAATGAATGGTTTACCTGCCCACTGAGCCCGCACAAAAGAATCTTCCCCGCGGACCAAATTGATGTCACAAACAGACAGCAGATAATCGTAATCTTCCTGTGGAATGAAGGGCAGTTGAATTAACTTCACAGCCGAATTAGTCAAAGCGAATGCTTTTTGTGTGGCGGCAGACACATGTTGATTGGCGCACAAAAATACATCCACTGTTTCATCATGAGCCAAGGCGGCTTGATTCACAGAATCAAGCCAGGTATCCAAAGGCGCATGTTTGTAATTAAAAACAGATATTTTTTTAGATCTTGGGCGACATGATTCAAGGACCAAAGACAAAGATGGGGGAGCCGATTTAATTTCGCTAGAAGTAACTTCATCAGAGCCAATCCTCCTAGAGCTCACCTCATTCCAGTCGCCGAAAATTACACCACCAGTTTTGGGGGTGAAGCCCGGAAAATAAAAATACTTGTTTAAACCATTGTTTTGCGGAGAGGGCAGCAAATGCATCTCATCTGCCCAAGCCTCTGCTGTGAGATATTCAAGGTTGATCCAAATCGGCTGTTTGGTCATAGTCTTCTCAGAAGCTTTTTGAACCATGGCTTCAATGTACAGCCTTGGTAAATGACAGGCGAATGCCTCGATCACCACATCACCCACGGACGCCAAGACGGCCGGTGACTCTGAGGCAGACCATGGCAAGACTTCGATGCCCAAAGTGGCTCCATGACGCACGGCGTCGTCATGGGCAATCGTATTTAAAACATTTAAATCATCGCAAAATAAACGAATACGACTATCATCACATTCAGCAGAATTAACAGATGAGGACGATAATCGTGACAAGACCCTGGCAAGACGCCAGCAAACACCAGCATCACCATAGTTATCGACGATTTGACAAAAGATATCCCAACGCATGTCGAATGAGACCCCTGAATCCCTCTTAAATGATGTTAAAAAATTACCTGGTTTACCAGGTGTGTATCGCTTTTTCGATGAAGCAGGACAAATCTTATACGTTGGTAAGGCCAAAGACTTAAAAAAACGCGTCAACAGTTATTTTCAGCGCAATTTATCGTCACCGCGCATCGAGCGCATGGTCACCCGTATTCGCACACTAGAAACCACGGTGACTCGCACAGAAACTGAGGCTTTGATTCTAGAAAACAACCTCATCAAAGAGCTGTCACCACCATTCAACATCTTATTCAGAGATGATAAGTCCTACCCGTATGTGATGCTCTCTGGTCATCAGTATCCGCGTTTGGCCTATTACCGAGGTCGGGTTGATAAACGCCATCAATACTACGGACCATTCCCCAATTCATGGGCCGTTAGAAACAGTATTCAGATTCTGCAAAAAGTGTTTCAGATACGAACCTGTGAAGACACCATTTTTAAAAACAGAAGCAGACCTTGTTTATTGCATCAGATTCATCGTTGCAGTGCGCCTTGCGTTGGCAGAATCACTGAGCAAAATTACGCACAAGACATCCATAAGGCAGTTCAGTTTTTAGAAGGTGATCACGCCAGTGTCATGGCTGAGTTTGAGCAAGCCATGCAGTCTTACAGTGACAACATGCAGTTTGAACAAGCTGCCATGATGCGTGACCGCATTGCTGATTTGTCACAAGTGCTACAACAACAATCCATGGATACGGTTGCTGATGGTGAGGGCGATGTTGATATCTTGGCCATTGCGATGAAGGGTGGTTTGGCTTGTATTAATTTGGCCATGGTCAGAGGTGGTCGCCATTTAGGTGATCGCGCTTACTTCCCTAAAATGGGCCGCTTCAAAGATGATGCCATGCCCAATAGTGATGAAGTGATGCAAGCTTTCATCACTCAACACTATTTAAGTGACGATGCAGAATCACTCAAGCTCATCCCGAAAGTCATGGTCATTCAAGACTTCGGAGACTCTCTAGAAAATGATGAGTTACAAGAGCTGTTAAATACCAAAGCCAATAAAAAGGTACAAATCCTCAAGCAGCCACAAGGCCAACGCAAGCATTGGTTGATCATGGCGCAAAACAATGCTGAGTTAGCTTTGACCAAGCGTCTCACAGAAGCAGGTGGACAAGAAGCCAGAACAAGATCATTGATTGAAGTCCTTAATCTTGATCTTGAAAATGCCGAAGACCTGCGCATTGAATGTTTTGATATCAGTCACACATCAGGTGAGGCGACACAAGCCAGTTGCGTGGTTTATCAAAAACACGATATGCAAAGTGGTGAGTACCGCCGTTTCAATATCAATGACATCATTCCTGGTGATGACTACGCTGCCATGCGTCAGGTACTTCACAGGCGTTACGCCAACTTTCAAGAAATACCTCCAGAAAAACAACCTCATATTGTTTTGGTGGATGGCGGTAAAGGGCAGGTCAGTATGGCCAAGGAAGTCTTTGATGAATTAGGTTTGGATATCCACATGATTGTCGGTATCGCCAAAGGCGATGGCAGAAAAGTTGGTTTAGAAACTCTCATCTTTGCTGATCAGCGTGAGCCCCTGACCTTGGGATTGGAGAGTCCAGCACTTCTTCTCACAGCTCAAATCAGAGATGAGGCTCATCGATTTGCCATCACTGGTATGAGAGCCAAGCGGCAGAAAACCAGAAACGTCTCGCGCCTTGAAGAAATCGAAGGTATCGGAGCCAAGAGGCGTCAAAAACTCTTGGCTCGATTTGGTGGATTAAAGGGTGTCACCAGCGCCACCATTGAGGAGCTTCAGCAAGTTGAGGGAATTTCAAAGGCCTTGGCTGAAATCATTTACAAGCAGTTGCATTGATAAATAACGCCAAAAAACAAAGCTTTAGAACTTCTATTATTTGGCAATACCCTTTATCCTTCTGTCATGCCCTTTAATTTGCCGATCTTCCTCACATGGTTACGCGTTGCGACCATCCCTTTGGTAGTTGGTATTTTTTACTTGCCAGAATCTTGGTTAGACATTCATGATAAAAATCTTTGGGCAACTATTTTCTTCGTTGGCGCCGCCATCACAGATTGGTTAGATGGCTTTTTAGCTCGGAAGTGGGGTCAAGTATCTGCTTTCGGCGCATTCTTAGATCCGGTCGCTGACAAACTCATGGTGGCAGCAGCATTATTGGTTCTACTTAATTTTGATCGTGTTGAAGTTTGGGTTGCTTTGGTCATCATTGGCCGCGAGATCACCATCTCAGCTCTCAGAGAATGGATGGCGCAAATTGGCGCATCCAAGAGTGTGGCAGTGCACTTTGTGGGCAAGCTCAAAACAGCAGCGCAACTCATCGCCATTCCATTCTTGCTCTTTAATGACACATTGTTTGGTCTCTTTCATACCAAAACAGTTGGTAAGCCCCTGATTTGGATTGCGGCCGTACTGACCGTTTGGTCCATGTTCTATTACCTCCAAAAAGCTTGGCCATTGATCAAGGCCAGAGCAGACCTTTGATCAGCCGCCTATAAAAGTCAGCAAAAACAATGACTTTGACCCTCAATCAGGGTGGTCAGTAAGACATTGAAAAACCACGCTTATTTGACATGGGCTGAAATTATGGTAAAGTTACGTTCTTGTTGTTATGCGGGATTAGCTCAGTTGGTAGAGCGATACCTTGCCAAGGTATAGGTCGAGAGTTCGAGCCTCTTATCCCGCTCCAAATTACGAGGGAAGCTTAATCAGCTTCCCTTTTTAATTAGCAATTTCATCCCCGGCGGGATGGCAGAGTGGTTATGCAGCGGCCTGCAAAGCCGTGTACCCCAGTTCGATTCTGGGTTCCGCCTCCAACAATTTCTCCCCAAAAACATCTGATTTTTTTATTAATTACGATGTATTTCCATCTATATATTACTTTTAATAATGTTTATTAAATAAAATATTATTTTACGTAATATCAATCGGTATCTATAGTTCTACCTAATTTAATAGATTGGGTAGAGCAATGCGTACGAATCGACACACAACAATTTCTGACACTCCTGAAAACCAAGAACACCTTGCCATTGGTTTACCACCAGTTGAAAAATCAAAAAGCTTTTTTCTTGTAGATAGACGAATTCTTTTATTAGGCTTCTTAGTTGTCATGTCCTTGAGTGGTTACTTGCTAAGCCAAGCTGATCATCATGTTCGACATACATTAGCTAGTTCTTTGGCAGCATTATTGACATCAGAATATTTTTGGCTTGCCGTTGGTGTTGGCTTAGCAGCTCAGATTGTTGATGGTGCATTGGGCATGGCATATGGCATCACATCAAACTCTTTTTTACTAGGAATTGGCGCATCGCCTGCAGCAGCTTCTGGTGCTGTTCACGTTGCTGAAATATTCACAACAGCATTCTCAGGTATCTCACATATTAAATTTGGAAACGTAGATAAACAATTATTTAAAAAAATTGTGATTCCTGGTGTGATAGGTGGTGTGATTGGTGTGATTTTTCTTACTTCTATTGATGGAAAATTATTAAAGCCATTCGTAACAGCATATCTGCTCATCATGGGCATAGTGATTTTGACAAAAGCATTCAAAATCCATCGTGAGAAATCTTCTGAAGAGTTGCAGCATGTTAGAAAATTAGCTGTTAGCGGCGGATTTTTAGATGCCGTTGGTGGTGGGGGTTGGGGTCCTGTTGTGACATCTTCTCTAATTAGTCAGGGGAACAATCCTCGCAAAACGATTGGTACAGTGAATACGGCTGAATTCTTCGTAGCTCTAGCAACTGGTACAAGCTTTCTTTTATTGGGTGGTATTGATCACTGGGTACTTGTAGCGGGCTTGGTTTTTGGTGGATTATTCGCAGCCCCATTTGCAGCTTATTTGACAAGTCGTTTGTCTGTAAAGGTTTTGCTTGTCTCAGTTGGTATTCTCATATCAGGATTGAGTGCTTTTAATCTTTACAAAACTTTGGTTTGAGGCTAACTGATGGCCACATATTCCAAAGAAACAGTTCTGAGCGTTAAACATTGGAACGACACACTGTTCAGCTTTACAACCACTCGTAACAAAAGCTTGCGCTTTCGCAATGGTCATTTCTTGATGATTGGTTTGGAAGTTGATGGTAAGCCCTTGACGCGTGCTTACAGTGTGGCCAGTGCTAATTACGAGGAACATCTAGAGTTCTTGAGTATCAAAGTTGAAAACGGCCCATTAACTTCCCGCCTACAAAATATCAAAGTAGGCGATCCTATTTTGGTCAGTGAGAAGTCTGTGGGTACTTTGGTGATCGATGACTTAAATCCTGGCAAGAACCTCTACTTATTCAGCACGGGTACAGGTCTAGCGCCATTCATGAGCATTATCCGTGATCCAGACACCTATGAACGCTTTGAAAAAGTGGTCTTGATCCACGGTGTGCGTTTGGTCAGTGAATTGGCCTATGAAGACTACATCCGCAACGTATTGCCCAATGATGAGTTCTTGGGTGAGATGGTGCGTGAAAAATTGATCTACTACCCAACAGTCACAAGAGAAGCATTCAAGCACACAGGACGCCTGACGACTGCGATTGAAAACGGTCAGTTGTTCAAAGACATTGGTTTGCCACCCCTGGACCCAGCGAATGATCGCGGCATGATTTGTGGCAGCCCATCGATGCTCAAAGAAATCTCAGCAATGCTCGACGCCAAAGGTTTCAAGGTGTCACCAAGCTTGGGACGATTAGGTGACTACGTCTATGAACGTGCATTTGTTGAATCTTAAACATACGGAAATAAAAAATGTATCAGTACAACCCAATTGATCAAAGCATTGTTGATGACCGAGTTAAACAGTTCAAAGGGCAAGTAGAGCGACGTTTACAAGGAAGTCTGCCTGAGGATGAATTCAGACCATTGCGTCTTCAAAATGGTTTGTACTTACAGAGGCATGCCTATATGTTGCGCATTGCCATACCTTATGGCTTATTCAATAGCCAGCAAATGAGGATGTTTGCCAAAATTGCTGATCAGTACGATCGTGGCTATGGTCATTTCACGACCCGTCAAAATATTCAATTCAATTGGCTCAAGCTGGAAGAAACTCCTCAGATTTTGGCTGATTTGGCTACTGTACAAATGCATGCCATCCAGACATCGGGTAATTGTGTTCGCAACATCACCAGCGATCCTTTTGCTGGAGTTGCGGCTGATGAAATTGTTGACCCACGTCCTATTTGCGAGCTTTTACGACAATGGTCTACCTTGCACCCTGAGTTTGCATTTTTACCAAGAAAATTCAAGATTGCAGTGAGTGCCTCAAAAGAGGATAGGGCCATTGTTGCTGCTCATGATTTGGGTATTTTCTTGAAACACAATGCCCAAGGCGAGTTGCTGGCTGACGTATTGGTTGGTGGTGGTATGGGCCGAACTCCTATCATCGGTACAGTGATTCAAAAAGATTTGCCGTGGCAGGAGTTACCGAACTATATATCGGCCGTACTACGTGTCTACAACCTTCATGGTCGTCGTGACAATTTATACAAAGCCAGAATTAAGATTCTTTTAAAGGCTCTTGGGGTCGAAGAGTTCCCTCGCCAAGTGCTTGAAGAGTATGAATTCTGGAAGGGTGGTGATCAGGCCTTTACCCAAGAAGAGTGGCATCAAGTAGCTCAGTACTTCGTGAAGCCAGCTTATCAGTCATTAACCCACATCTCAGA
>JACCDQ010727832.1_pt1 | contig 12055 bp, 12 predicted proteins | sample 7446031 | NCBI WGS metagenome assembly JACCDQ01 (sample SAMN15323442, study PRJNA562643) | freshwater metagenome | isolation source: river surface water | place: USA:Blue River Watershed | collected 2017-08-17
AATCAAATTTTGCCGATGTTCTAATCAAAGAGATTCAGCTAAGTCGCGGGGTAATTCGATCCGCTGAAGTAGCCTCTCGCCCAATTACCTCGGTGTTTTTCGGCGGCGGCACACCCACTCAGCTGCCGGCAGCCGATTTGGTGAAGATTCTCAGCGAGCTGCGCGATGTTTTTGGTCTTGCCGATAATTGCGAGGTAACCACCGAGGCAAACCCAGACAACATCGATGAAAGTTACCTCGCCGAATTGGTTGAGGGTGGCTTCAACCGAATCTCGTTCGGCATGCAATCGGCCGTTCCATCGGTGTTGCAAACCCTCGAGCGCACCCACAACCCGGCCAATGTTCCCCAATCGGTAGCGGCCGCAAAAGCCCTTGGGTTACAAACCTCGGTCGACCTCATCTATGGGGCACCGGGCGAGACTCTGAATGACTGGCAAACCAGCGTTGAGGCAGCGCTTGACCTCGAAACCGACCACATCTCGGCCTATGCCTTGATCGTTGAAGAGGGTACCAAGCTGGCCCGACAAATCAAATCGGGTGAGCTGGCCGATGTAGATGAAGATCTGCAAGCCGACAAGTACGAGCTTGCCGAGCAACTCATGGCAGCTCGGGGTTTGAGCTGGTACGAGGTATCAAACTGGGCCAAGTCTCAAGAGTTTGAATCAAAGCACAACCTCGCCTACTGGCAAGGGCAAGACTGGTGGGGGTACGGCCCTGGTGCACACAGCCACATCGGTGGAGTTCGCTGGTGGAATGTGAAGCACCCATCAGCCTATGCCGGTCGACTCAATGAAGGGCATAGCCCAGCCGCTGGCCGCGAAGTGCTTGACGACAAGGTTCGATTGGAAGAGCGGGTGCTACTTGAACTTCGCATCCGTTCTGGGCTTTCGATAGAGCTCATCAAGACGATCACCGCAGATGCCACCAAAATCATCTCTGGTCTTATTGCCGACCAGATGATCGACGCGGCAACGGCTATGAAGGGTCAGTTGGTATTGACCCTGAAGGGCCGACTTTTGGCCGACGCCATCGTCCGCCAAATTCTGGCTTAGCTAGGTGCCTAATTTCGCCACTTATTTCGGTAATATTGGCACTCAGAAGGTTCGAGTGCTAAAGAGCGAGGTGACGCATGATTCCAGATAGATCTCTAGAAGTTCTGCGCGCAATTGTTCAGGATTACATAGTTAGCAAAGAGCCCGTGGGTTCAAAGTCTCTTGTTGAACGACACTCGTTTGGCGTTTCTGCCGCCACCATTCGAAACGACATGGCCTTTCTCGAAGAAGAAGAGCTCATTCACGCACCGCACACCTCGGCTGGTCGTGTTCCAACCGATAAGGGTTATCGACTCTTTGTCGATCGCCTGAACGAGGTCAAGCCACTCACCGGCCCAGAGCGTCAAGCCATTTCGAGTTTCATGCAGGGCAGCTCCGATCTCGACGACGTTCTTGGCCGAACCGTTCGTTTGCTGTCACAGCTGACCAACCAAGTGGCTATGGTTCAGTACCCGAGTCTGGGTAAGGCTTCAATTCAAACCGTCGAGATCATTCCGGTGAGCGAAACTCGGCTGCTACTAATCCTGGTCACCGATACCAGTCGTGTGCAACAGCATGTCATCGACTTAGGTGATGCCTTAGATGTTAATTTCGTGGCCGAGTTGCGAGCCAAATTGCTCGCTCTGCTTCTCGGCGCACCGCTCTCTCAGGTTGCTGCAAAACTCTCTGGCTTTGTGGATAACTTCATCCCCGGCCGAACCGGTCAGGTGAATTTGGTTCTCGAGACTCTGCTCGAGCAGGTAGATGCCAACCGCCAGGAGAAGATAATTCTTGCTGGAACAGCCAACCTAGCTCGCCGTGAGCAAGATTTCCCGAGCATCTCTCCGGTTCTCGAGGCCATCGAAGAGCAGGTCGTGCTGCTAAAGCTCATTTCTGAGATGCAGTCAGATCAGCATGGCGTCGGTGTTCGAATCGGTCGTGAATCAAACGTCGAGGGTCTATCCAACGCATCCATCGTGGTTTCTGGCTATGAGAATCAGGGCAGCGAGTTGGCCAAGCTTGGTGTAATCGGCCCAACTCGAATGGATTATTCGTCAAACATCGCTGCGGTTAGTGCCGTGGCTCGCTATCTATCAAAGGTTTTGGGTAACAATGGCTGATCACTACGAAGTACTTGGCGTCAGCAACGATGCCAGCACCGATCAAATCAAAAAGGCCTACCGCAAGCTGGCCCGCGAATTGCACCCAGATGTGAACCCAGCGCCCGAGGCTCAAGAGCGTTTCAAGTTGGTCACTCACGCCTACGAAGTACTCAGCGATGATGACGCTCGACGCCAGTACGATCAGGGCGGTTCAGACCCATTTGGTGGTGCCGGCGGCTTCGGCTTCGGCGACATCTTCGACACCTTCTTCGGCGGTGGCGGCCAGCGCGGTCCAAAGTCTCGAGCAGAACGCGGCCAGGATGCACTCATCCGAGTCGAACTAACCCTCGAAGAGGTTGTCTTCGGCGTCAGTAAGACCATTGAGATCGACACCGCAATTTTGTGCACCTCCTGTTCTGGCTCATGTTGCCGCCCGGGCACTTCGCCAACCGTTTGCGACATTTGCCGCGGTTCTGGCCAGATTCAGCGACAGGTTCGTTCGCTACTCGGAAACGTCGTAACGTCAGCTCCATGTGGTAGCTGCCGAGGCTATGGCCAAATCATTCCCGACCCTTGTGTCGACTGCCGCGGTCAGGGTCGTATCCGATCGCGTCGAAACATCGATTTGAACATCCCCGCTGGCGTTGAAGACGGGCTGCGGTTGCAGCTAAACGGTCAGGGTGAAGTTGGTTTCGCTGGTGGCCCGAGCGGTGATCTTTATGTCGACATGGCGGTCAAGAAACACGACACCTTTGGTCGTGACGGCGATAACCTAACCTGCACGGTCGAGGTTCCGCTACACGACGCGGTTTTGGGTGCGTTGGCAAAGATCAAGACCTTCGATGGAGAAGCCGAGATTGAAATCGCTCCAGGTCAGCAAACTAATGACACCGTGACTCTGAAGGGCAAGGGTGTCACTCACCTTCGAAGTGCCGGTCGCGGCGATTTGGTTGTAACCATCCAGGTTTTGACTCCAACAAAGTTGGATTCAAAGCAGAAGGAACTCTTCAGGTCTTTGGCCAAGCTGCGTAAATCGGATTCAATTCGACTCGTGCAGCATTCGAGCGGTTTCTTCGCCGGAAAACGAAAGGGCTAGATCATGGTTGAGCCAATGTTCAAAATGATCTATGCCAGCCAACCCAAGGTTGGCGAGTTCCTAACTCTTGGCGGTTCAGAGGGCAAGCACGCAGTGGCCGTGCGAAGAGTAAGACAAGGGGAGTCCATTCAGTTCAGTAATGGCTCTGGTCTTCGCGTTCGCGCAATTGTCGAAACCCTTCAGCAGGGTTCGTTGACTGCAAAAATTGTCGAAGTTATTCAAGAGGATGAACCAACCGTTCGTCTAACGCTCATCCAGGCCTTGGCTAAGGGTGACCGCGATGAGCTAGCTGTGCAGGCCGCAACCGAACTTGGCTGTTACGCAGTTGTACCTTGGCAAGCCGAGCGTTCGATTAGTCGTTGGGAAGGCCCAAAGGTAAACAAGGGCGTCGAACGATGGCAAACCATTGTGGCCGAGGCAGCGAAACAAGCGCTTCGTGCCTACGAGCCAAAGGTTGAGCAGCCGCTTTCGAGTGCCGCCTTGGCGTCGAAGATTTCGGAGTACGACCGAGTGTTGGTCTTGGAGCCGACCGCAGCCGATGGCCTTGGCGAGATTTCGCAATTGCCTGGCAGCGTCGCGATCATCGTGGGCCCTGAGGGTGGAATCAGCGAGGCCGAGTTGAAACTCTTCGAATCGGCGGGTGCAAGCCGCGTACACCTTGGCAAGTCGATCCTTAGAACTTCGACTGCGGGTGTTGCTGCTATCTCGGTGCTGCAGGCCAAACTCGGTTTGTGGGGCTAGTTCTGCTACCTGGGCGATTGGCTAGACTGGAATTAACATGACTGATTCTGATTGCATCTTCTGCAAGATAGTTGCCGGCCAAATTCCGGCCAAGGTTGTCGCTGAAACCGAGCTGTCGCTGGCGTTTCACGACATCGCCCCGGCGCAGCCATTACACGTGTTGGTAATTCCAAAGAGTCATCACGCAAACATTGGTGAACTCAGTTTCACCGCACCAGATCAGCTGGTCGACCTAATTCAGTTGGGTAGCAAAATTGCCGATCAGCACACTGACGGGCATTTCAGATTCACCTTCAACACCGGTGCGGGTGCTGGTCAAACCGTTTTCCACGCGCACGGTCACGTTATGAGCAAAACGCCGAAAGAATCAATTGACTAAAGCTCGCAAGATTGAGCAGATGACCGTTCAAGGTATCCCAATGATCGAGTTGTTGGGTACTGAAGACAACCTGCTGAGAAAGCTCGAGTCGACTTATCCATCTGTTGAAGTCACCGCTCGTGGCAATGAAATCAAGCTTGCTGGCCCAACCGAAGCAGTGAACTTGGCCAGAAACCTGATCGAAGACTTGGTGGCTGTTATATCGGCAGGGCAAGTGCTTGCACCAACCGACTTCGATAGGTCAGCCAAGATGGTGGCAGCCGACGTTCGTCCTGCAGACGTGCTTAGCCAGAGCATTTTGAGCTCGCGTGGCAAGAACATCCGCCCAAAAACTCAGGGTCAAAAGACTTATGTCGACGCAATCGATTTGAACACCATAGTTTTTGGAATCGGCCCAGCCGGAACGGGTAAGACCTATCTGGCGATGGCTAAGGCTGTTCAGGCACTGCAGCGCAAAGAGGTTAGTCGAATCATTTTGACCCGCCCTGCAGTTGAAGCGGGGGAGCGCCTCGGCTTTCTGCCTGGCACACTCAATGACAAGATCGACCCCTATCTTCGCCCCTTGTTCGACGCACTTCACGAGATGCTCGACCCAGAGACAGTGCCAAAGTTGATGGCGGCGGGAACAATCGAAGTTGCCCCTTTGGCCTACATGCGCGGCCGCACTCTCAATGATTCGTTCATAATTCTCGATGAAGCCCAAAACACCACCCCAGAGCAGATGAAGATGTTTCTGACCAGGCTTGGTTTTAATTCCAAGATGGTAGTCACCGGTGACATCACTCAAATAGATCTACCCTCTGGCAGTTCGGGCCTTCGCACGGCCGTTGATGTGCTTTCGGCCGTCGAGGACGTGCACTTTGCATCGCTCACCTCTGAAGACGTGGTTCGTCACAACCTGGTTGCCAAAATTGTTGACGCCTATACAAAGTTTGACGAGTTGGCCACGGCCAAAAAGGTAACCGCCAAATCAAATCAAGAGGCAAGAGCAAAGGCAAAGCCATGAGCATCGAAATAAACAACGAGTCCGATCAGAGTGTTGATGAAGTTCGCGTTCTCAGGCTCGCCGAGCACGCCCTCGACTACATGAAGATTCACCCAGATGCAGATTTGGCAATCGGCTTCATCGATGAGGCCGCCATGGAAGTTCTCCACATCGAATGGATGGACGAACCAGGCCCAACCGACGTGCTCAGCTTTCCTATGGATGAGTTGCGCCCGGGAACCGAGTTAGACATCACGCCACCGGGACTACTTGGTGACATCGTGGTGTGCCCACAGGTGGCTAAGACGCAGGCGCTGGCCGCCGGCCACGAGACCATCGACGAAATACTTTTGCTGACTACCCACGGCATTCTGCACCTTCTGGGATTCGATCACGCCGAACCAGAAGAAGAGGCGGAGATGTTCGGGTTGCAACGCGAAATTCTCGCATCTTTTTACGCATCTGAGGCAAAACCCTAATGCATATCGTCGCCGCCTGGACAGCCATAATTCTGGCTATTTTCACCTCGCTGGTGGCACTTCTAAGAGCGGCACTCGAACTCGACGAGGAGCACGCCGAAAAGGCCGAAGCTCTGGGTTTTGCCAGGCTTCTGCTGACCGTCATTTTTGGAATCGTTGCCGGTCAAGCGGTTGCTCCATTGCCAATTTCTTGGTGGTGGTCTGCGCTGATAGCACTAGCACTTGCGCTTGCGCTGGTATTTGGGTCGCAACTGCTCGCCAGCAAGCTCGGCAGAGCCAAGTTCAGCAAAGCGGCACTCAAATTCGCTCTACCGGCAATCTCGTCTTGGAGTCTGCTATTTGTTCCGATCGCCTTGTCGAAATCAGACGAACCCGAACAGTTCGAGCAGGAACTTCACGACTCCGTTGAGGATTTCAGTGAAACCATCGTTCGCGAAGTAATGGTTCCTCGCGTCGATATGGCAACCATTCAATCGGAAACCGATCTCGATGCTGCAATGACTCTGTTCCTCCAGCATGGCCACTCGCGTTTGCCGGTGATCGGCAAAAACATCGACGATGTGGTTGGTGTTTTGTACCTCAAAGACATCGCCCGTCTCAAGCATGAGAACCCTGAGAAAGCCGCTTCAGCCAGTGTTGCGTCATTGGCTCGCAAAGCGGTATTCATTCCCGAATCGAAACCCGTTGATCTTCTTCTGCGTGAGATGCAGAGCAGTTCCACGCACATGGCCATCATCGTTGATGAATACGGCGGCGTCGCCGGTTTAGCAACCCTTGAAGACATCATCGAAGAGATCGTTGGTGAAATCTCCGATGAGTACGATCGTGATGTTCCAGATTTCGAAGAGATCGACTCGAACCAGTTCCGCGTCAATGCAGCATTTTCGCTCATCGAACTTGGCGAGCACTTCGACATTGAACTAGAAGACGAAGATGTTGATTCGCTTGGTGGCTTGTTGGCCAAGACTCTCGGTCGACTGCCTAAAAAGGGCGATCAAGTCACAGTTTCTGGCCTTACCCTCACTGCCGATCGCATCGAAGGCAGACGTAAAAGACTTATTACGGTTCTAGTTGAACCCGATGAAGACCTAGCCGACGCACAGTCTGCTTTTGAGCAACTCGAAAAGGAAAAGTAATGACCGAACATAGATCCGGATTCGCTTCCTTTGTTGGTAGGCCGAACGTCGGTAAATCAACCCTAACGAACGCCCTGGTTGGTGAGAAGATCGCCATCACCAGCGCCAAGCCGCAAACAACTAGACGAGCCATCCGTGGCATTGTTCACCGAGACTATGGGCAGTTGGTCCTCGTCGACACCCCCGGTCTCCACCGCCCACGCACCCTTCTGGGCCAGCGCCTCAACGACCTGGTTGAGCAAACCTTGGGCGATGTAGATGTGATTGGTTTTTGTATTCCAGCCGATGAAAAAATTGGCCCCGGCGACAACTTCATCAACGAGCAGCTCAGCGAGTTTCGTCGAGCCAAGTTGGTAGCAATCGTCACCAAGAGTGAGCTTGTTTCACCCGAGCAGCTAGCAAACCAACTGTTGGCAGTTTCTGAACTTCGCGAATGGCGTGCGATCGTGCCGGTAAGCGCCGTTGCCGACGATCAGCTCGAGGTTCTAACCAAGGTGCTCATCGATCTAATGCCCGTATCGCCGGCGCTTTATCCACCAGAGGCCGTCACCGATGAGACGCTCGAAAATCGAATTTGCGAACTCATCCGTGAAGCAGCCTTGGAGGGCGTTCGTGATGAACTACCTCACTCAATCGCAGTCACCATCGATGAAATGTCGAAGCGAAAAGGTCAGAATCTGACCGACATCCACGCCAACATTTTTGTCGAGCGCGACAGCCAAAAAGGCATCATCATCGGTCACAAGGGTTCGAGGTTGATCGATGTTGGCAAGCGATCAAGACTAGAGATCGAAAAGCTGATCGGCAACAAGGTCTATCTTGGGCTTCGAGTTAAGGTTGCCAGCGAGTGGCAGCGAGATCCAAAACAACTCGGCAAGCTCGGTTTCTAGTGCTACTCTGAAATCGTGTTCTTCGGTCTCCTTCTTAGTGGCCGCGACGAGGCCTAACCGGCCTTCCTCGTCGCGGAGCCTTCTGCACGGCTGACCACCTCCACACAAGGAAGACCTCTCAATGCAAAACACACAGCGCCCATCGGGTATGCCAGTACACAAGTACCAGCCCTTTCACGAGCAAATCAACGTTTCACTTCCAGATCGAACCTGGCCAAGCAAGCTAATCACCGAGGCGCCTCGCTGGTGTGCAGTCGACCTTCGAGATGGCAATCAGGCGCTGATCGATCCAATGAGCCCCGAGCGCAAGCTCAAGATGTTCAAGTTGCTAGTCGACATGGGTTACAAAGAGATCGAGGTGGGCTTCCCATCGGCTAGCCAAACCGATTTCGACTTCGTTCGCTTGCTCATCGAAGAAAACCACATTCCGGCCGATGTGACCATTCAGGTGCTAACCCAGGCGCGCGACGCACTTATCGAACGCACCTACGAATCTCTAAAGGGCGCCAAGAAGGCCATCGTGCACTTCTACAACTCAACCTCTGTGCTTCAGCGTCGAGTTGTATTCAACCAAGACAAGCAGGGAATTCTCGACATCGCTCTGGCTGGTGCTCGTAAGTGCAAGTCGCTTGAGGCAACCATCCCAGACACCGATGTCTTCTACGAGTATTCACCGGAGTCTTACACCGGCACCGAGCTTGAATACGCTCTTGAGGTCAGTAACGCTGTCATTGCAGTGCTTGACCCAACTCCAGACCACAAAATGGTCATCAACCTTCCGGCAACAGTCGAGATGGCTACGCCTAATGTGTATGCCGATTCAATCGAATGGATGAGTCGGAACATCGACCGACGCGACAGCGTTCTAATCTCGCTTCACCCACACAACGACCGAGGCACCGCAGTTGCTGCTGCCGAATTGGGTTACCTTGCTGGTGCAGACCGCATCGAAGGTTGTCTATTTGGTAACGGTGAACGAACCGGAAACGTTGACCTGATCACACTTGGTTTGAACCTGTTTAGCCAGGGCATCGACCCGCACATCGACTTCAGCAACCTCGATGAGATCAAGCGCACCGTTGAATATTGCAACCAGTTGCCGGTTCACGAGCGCAGCCCCTATGGCGGAGACCTGGTCTACACCGCATTCTCTGGCTCGCACCAGGATGCAATCAAAAAGGGTTTCGAGCTCATGGAGAAAGACGCCGCAGCGCAGGGCGTATCCATCGATGATTTGGTTTGGGCTGTTCCGTACCTTCCAATTGACCCGAAGGATGTGGGGCGCTCGTACGAGGCTGTCATCCGTGTTAACTCGCAGTCTGGTAAGGGCGGCGTGGCGTATCTTTTGAAGACCGACCACCACCTCGACCTGCCGCGCAAACTTCAAATCGAATTCTCTCGAGTCGTTCAGAACAAGACCGACCAGAGTGGTGGCGAAGTTTCATCGTCGAACTTGTGGGACATCTTCACCGATGAGTACCTTCCGGCCCCGGCTGATCGAATCGACCTCAAGTGGGGTCGCTTTGAGCTCAAGAAGATGCGCACCGAAAGTAACCTCGATGGAGTTGTCTCGCTAGACATCATCCTTCGTGACGGACTTGGTGAACTTGATGCCAAGGGAACCGGCAACGGACCAATCTCGGCGTTCTTGAATGTTTTGGAGCACCAGGGAGTAAAGGTTCGTCTACTCGACTACGTTGAGCACACTCTCAGTGAGGGCGGCGATGCTCAGGCTGCAGCCTACGTCGAGCTCGAGGTAGATGGATCTGTTCTATGGGGTGTCGGTATCGATGGCGACATCTCGACCGCATCGCTAAAGGCAGTTATTTCTGCGGTTAACCGAGCCATTCGCAGCTAATCGAGCGTTCTAACCGATACTAAATAGGTGCCACTTTATCGAGACGAAGCAGTAGTTCTGCGCACCCATAAATTGGGTGAGGCCGACCGAATCGTCACGATGCTGTCTCGATACAACGGGCAAATCCGTGCGGTTGCCAAGGGCGTTCGACGCACTGCTTCTAAATTTGGCTCGAGACTCGAACCGTTCATGGTTGTTGAAGCGCAGTTCTACGAGGGCCGAACTCTCGATGTGGTCAATCAGGTCGAAACCATCGGTGCCTACGGTCGCGAGATCATCCAGGACTATAAGACTTACACCGCTGCAACTGCGATGGTTGAAACCGCCGAAAAATTGACCGGTGAAGAATCGAGTCCGCAGCAGTACCTGTTGTTGGTTGGTGCACTTCGTTCTCTCTCGAAGGCCGAGCACGATTCCTCGTTGGTGCTCGATTCGTATCTACTGCGTGCCCTATCGATTGCAGGCTGGGCACCTAACTTCAACGACTGTGCACGGTGCGGAGATGTTGGACCACACCAAGCCTTTGTGATGCAGCTAGGCGGTGTGGTGTGCCGCGATTGCCGTCCAGCCGGCGCGGCGGTAATCGACCCGCTCACTTGTGAACTTCTTGGTGCACTTCTTGCTGGCGATTGGGAGGTCGCAGATGTAGCGCCCGAGAGCATCCGGGCCGCAGCATCGGGTATCGTATCGGCGTATAGCCAATGGCACATTGAACGTGGGCTAAAGTCGTTGCAACATGTGGAGCGCCAATGAATGAACTTGTACCAGTAGCGAAGCCGGGCCTCAAGGTCCCTAACTTCGTCTCCGGCAGTGTGCCACGCCACGTTGCGATCGTGATGGATGGCAACGGAAGATGGGCGAACCAAAGAGGGCTAACCCGTGTCGAGGGTCACAAGGCAGGCGAGGCTGCGCTACTCGATGTAGTCGCCGGCGCACTTGAGGCTGGAGTCGAGTATCTAACCGTTTACGCCTTTTCTACCGAGAACTGGAAGCGCTCTCCCGACGAAGTCAAATTCTTGATGGGCTTCAATCGTCAGGTACTTAGGGCTCGGCGCGACCAATTGAACGCCTGGGGAGTACGAGTTCGCTGGGCCGGTCGCCGGCCGAAATTGTGGTTGAGCGTAATTGATGAGTTGAAAGCTGCCGAAAAGCTCACTGAGAGAAACAAGAAGCTCACCCTCACAATGTGTGTCAACTACGGTTCGCGGGTTGAAATTACCGATGCGGTGAATGCAATCGCAGCCGATGTTTCAGCCGGAAAGCTCAAACCTGGAAACATCTCAGAAAAGACCATCCAGAAATACCTCAACTCAAGTTATTTGCCGGATGTCGACCTCTTTTTGCGTAGCTCCGGAGAGCAGCGCACCTCAAACTTTTTGCTTTGGCAATCTGCTTACGCCGAATTCGTGTTTCTGGACACCCTCTGGCCCGATTTCAACAGAACTTCACTGTGGTCGGCCATTGAGCTCTATGCCAGCCGAAATAGGCGCTTCGGCGGTGCCGTAGACCAGCCAAAAAAGCCTTCGGCAAAGTAGACTAGAAACTTCGAACGAGCACCGGTCATCCAGACCCGGGCAAGGAGTTTTTCATGGCAAACCCAAACCGTCTAGATTCAGTAATTTCACTCGCAAAACGCAGAGGCTTCGTCTTTCAAGCCGGTGAAATCTACGGTGGAAGTCGATCGGCTTGGGATTACGGACCCTTGGGTGTCGAGCTAAAAGAGAACATCAAGAAGCAGTGGTGGCGAACAGTCGTCAACTCGCGCGAAGATGTTGTGGGCCTCGACTCATCCGTTATTCTTCCTCGCAAGGTTTGGGAAGCTTCTGGCCACGTCCGTGAGTTCTCTGACCCACTGATCGAGTGCACCAGTTGCCACAAGCGTTTCAGGCAAGACCACCTCGAAGAGGCCTTCGAAGAGAAAAAGGGTCGCGCACCAGAGTCGATGAACGACATAGCTTGCCCAAACTGTGGCGGCAAGAACATCTGGACCGAGCCTAAGGCATTCAACGGTCTTCTTCAGACCTTCCTAGGTCCGGTAGCTGCCGAAGAAGGCCTCCACTACCTGCGTCCCGAGACCGCTCAGGGTATCTTCGTAAACTTTGCCAACGTACTTGGCGCATCACGCATGAAGCCTCCATTCGGTATCGGTCAGATCGGAAAGTCGTTCCGTAACGAGATCACACCAGGAAACTTCATCTTCAGAACTCGTGAATTCGAGCAGATGGAGATGGAATTCTTCGTCGAGCCAGGAACCGACGAAGAGTGGCATGACTACTGGATCGAACAGCGCATGAACTGGTATACCGATCTTGGTATCAACCCAGACAACCTTCGAATTTTTGAGCACCCAAAGGAAA
>JACCDQ010690319.1_pt1 | contig 12053 bp, 10 predicted proteins | sample 7446031 | NCBI WGS metagenome assembly JACCDQ01 (sample SAMN15323442, study PRJNA562643) | freshwater metagenome | isolation source: river surface water | place: USA:Blue River Watershed | collected 2017-08-17
ATTTGGCCCGCAAGGCAGCCGCGCCCTGGTCGCCCTCGCGGCGGCGACGGTCTTTCTCAATCGCGGCCGTCACCGCATCCAGCATGTCCTGGTCGCGGAACGGCTTGGTCAGGAAGTCGATGGCGCCAGCCTTCATCGCCCGCACCGTCATCGGGATATCGCCATGCCCGGTCATCATGATGGCGGGCAGATGCACATTATGCTCGGCCAGACTGGTCTGAAACTCCAGGCCGCTCATGCCGGGCAGCCGCACATCCAGCAGCAGGCAGCCGGGGACATCCGGCTGCTGTGCAGTGAGGAAGGCCTGCACACTGCCATAGGACCGCGTCGTCAGGCCCACCGAACGTAGCAGGCTGTCGATCGCCTCGCGCAGCGAGACGTCATCTTCGATGATATGGACAATCGCCGTATCCGGCACCTGCAGCCTCCGGTTCAGGATCGCCATATTAATCCGGAATCCGATGAATTTTAACATCCTATACATTGGTATGGATGCGATGGCCGCGCTTCGGTCGACTGCCCATTTATGCAGCAGTCGCCGCCACCTTCGCGGCAATCTCCGCCGCCGTGTCTTTCAACTGCTCCAGATGCTTCGCCGCGATCTGCTTCACCGTCGCCGCATCGGCCGGCCATGACAGGCTGAGGCAGGCGAGCACGCGCTTGCCCTGCATCACCGGAACGGCGATGGCATCGCCCTGCCCCGGCCGGATCCAGCCGCCATAGCCCGGTTCGCGCACCGCATAGCCGATGCTGCGAATGGCTGCCAGGCTGCGCATCACTTTCGCCGGATTGCGCGCGCCCCGGTCATAGGGATCGTCCGACTGGCGCAGATGGTCGAGAATCTCGCGCGTCACTGCCGGCGGGCTGAAGGCCAGATGGGCGCGCCCCATCGCACTCATCAGCACATGCACGGTATAGCCCATCAGATGGCGGTTCACCGGGAACGGTGTCTGGTAGCGGCTGCTCTCGATGATCTGGATGGCGCCTTCGCTGTAGACACCGAGATCGGATGGCCAGAGCACCCTGCGGCAGAGCGCATCCAGCAACGGTGCCGCGTGTTCGGCCACCAGGTCGGCATCTGAGGGCGGCAACGAGAACAGGCGCGCGCCGCTGCTGACCCGATAGCGGTTGTCGCCGAGCGACCGGCGCGCCAGTCCGCCTTCTTCCAAAGTCTTCAGGATGCGCAGCAGGGTCGGCTTCGCCAGCCCGGTATCCTCGTAAAGCTCCTGCAGGCTGGCATCGCGGCGCTTCACCACGGCCTTGAACACCTCCAGGCCGCGCGCCAGCGACCGTATGGATTTCACGCTTGTGCGCATTTTGTCCTCCCGAACCATCGTATTACACCAGGTGAAACGAGGACAGAAGGCGCTTCCGGTCCGCCACGAAGCAGGTCACCCTGTGCGGAAGGCCGCAGCGACGGCCAGCGAAACAGGGAGGACTTCATGTTCGATCGCCGCCAGATTCTCGCTGGCTCGGCCGCCGCAGTTGCGATGGCCGCAGCCCCCAGTTCGCTGCTGGGCCAGATCGCCCAGCCGTCACGCATCATTTTCCCCTTCACTGCCGGCGGCTCGGGCGATGCCCTGGCCCGCATGATCGCCGACAAGCTGCGGGTCGGCCTGGATCAGACCTTCATCGTCGAAAACCGCGCCGGCGCCGCGGGCCGGATCGGCGTTCAGGCCGTCAAGTCGTCGCCGCCCGATGGCAAGACGCTGCTGCTCACGCCGATCGCGCCGGTCGCCGTGTATCAACACGTCTATCAGAATCTGGGCTACGATCCGATCACCGACCTGATGCCGGTGGCGCATGTGTCATCGATGGAATTCGCGCTGGCGGTGGCCAACAACACCAATGTCACCTCGATGAAGGAACTCGTCGCCTGGCTCAAGGCCAATCCATCCCAGGCGAACTATGGCACGCCCGGCGCCGGCACCCTGCCGCATTTCTTCATGGTGCTGTTCGGGAAAGCGGCAAATGCCGATCTCCAGCATGTCTCCTACAAGGGCTCTGCCGCCGCGATCTCGGATGTGGCGGGCGGGCAGCTGCCGATGGTGTCGACCACCGTGCCGGATGTCATGGCCCTGCATAAGGCCGGCAAGATCCGCGTCATCGCCGTGTCGGGTGAAAAGCGCTCGGCCTTCATTCCGGACGTGCCGACCTTTATCGAGGCGGGTTACAAGATCAGCGGCGACTCCTGGTATGGGCTGTTCGCCCCGGCCGGCACGCCAAAAGATACCGTGGCCCGCATCAACAAGGTCGTTGTCGACGCCCTGAAAACGCCGGAGATGATCCAGGCCATCGCCAATATCGGCCTGATCGCAACCGGATCGACGCCCGAGCAACTGGGCGAGATCCAGAAGCGCGACGCCGCCTTCTGGGCGCCGGCGGTGCAGGCCTCGGGCTTCAAGCCGGAAAACTGAACGTCACCACCCAGCAGGAGTCCGTCCCGGCATGTCTGCCGTTCGCAATATCCTTTTCATCATGGCAGACCAGTTACGGGCGGATTACCTGTCCTGCGCCGGCCATCCGACCCTGCAGACCCCCAATATCGATGCCCTGGCCAAACGCGGCGTGCTGTTCAGCCGCGCCTATTGCCAGGCCCCGGTCTGCGGGCCGTCGCGCATGTCCTTCTATACTGGCCGGTATATGACCAGCCACGGCGCGACCTATAACGGCGTGCCGTTGCGCGCCACCGAACTGACGCTCGGCGACTATCTGCGGCCGCTCGGCTATCGCGTCGCGCTGGTCGGCAAGACCCATATGAAAAGCGACGAGGACGGCCTGCGGCGGCTCGGCGTCGATCCGAATGCCTCGATCGGCGCGCTGGTGTCGCAATGCGGGTTTGAGCCCTATGAGCGCGACGACGGGCTGCATCCGAACCAGATGCTCGACCCCGACCTGGCCTACAACAACTGGCTGCGCAGCAAGGGCTATGTGTCGGAGAATCCCTGGCATGATTTCGCCAATGCGGCAGAGGGCCCGGACGGCGAAATCCTGAGCGGCTGGTATATGCGACATTCGCACCTGCCGGCGCGCATCCGCGAGGAGGATTCCGAAACGCCCTATATGACTGACCGGGCCATCGATTTCATCCGCGATGCCGGCGAACAGCCCTGGTGCCTGCATCTCAGCTATATCAAGCCGCACTGGCCCTATATCGCGCCAGCGCCCTATCATGCGATGTATGGCGTGAACCAGATCATGGCGCCGCATCGCCGCGAAACAGAGCGCCAGACGCCGCATCCCGTGGTCGGTGCCTTCATGGCCCATGAAGAGTCGGTGAATTTCAGCCGCGACGACGTGCGCGAAACCGTCATTCCAGCCTATATGGGGTTGGTCCGCCAGCTCGATGACCATATCGGCCGCCTGATGGCGTTCCTGCAATCGGCCGGACGGCTGGACGATACGCTGATCGTGCTGACCAGCGATCACGGCGACTATCTCGGCGATCACTGGCTCGGCGAAAAGGAACTGTTCCACGAGGAAAGCGTGCGCATTCCCATGATCGTCTGCCACCCGGATGCGGCAGCCGACGCCACCCGCGGCACGGTGGATGAGGCACTGGTGGAAGCCATCGATCTGGCCCCCACCTTCCTGGCTGCCGCCGGCGGCGAAGCGCAGCCACATCGCCTGGAGGGCCTGTCGCTGCTGCCGCGGCTGTTCGGGGCGGCACCGGCAGACTGGCGCAGCGCCGCCTTCAGCGAATGCGATTACGCGTTCCGTCCGGCGCGCAAGACCCTGCAGCTGCCACCGGATCGCGCACGCGCCTACATGATCCGCACGGAGCGCTGGAAATACATCGCCTATGAGGGCTTCCGACCGCAGCTCTTCGATCTGCGCGACGATGCGGGCGAGTTCAACGATCTGGGCGAGTCCGCCTCGCATGCGGCGGTGCGAGAGGAACTGTCGGCGCAGCTATTCGACTGGCTGCGCCGCCGTCGCATCCGCACGACCCTGTCGGATGCCGATGTCGAGAAGCGGACCGGGACCGCCAAGGCGCGCGGGATACTGTTCGGGGTGTGGTGATCTGGTCCGTCACCCTAAGTTTGAGAAATCATGCGTCACAATCTGGCGCTCCCGTGAATTCCAGATTTTCGATCCCATCCGGGCTGATAGGCAACAAAGCCAGGTACTGCATTCGGACTCAGCGCGCCGCCTCGTATCCCTTCAGCACTGCGGCCAGGTTGACACCGAGAATGTCGGAGAGATAGCCGCCCTCTTGTACCAGCGTGGTGGGCAAGCCGATGCGAGCGATGGCGGCACCAATCTGATGGAAGCCTTCCGTGGTGATTTTCAGGCCCTGCAGCGGATCTGCCTCCGACGCATCAAGGCCCAACGCAACCACCAGCGCGCCAGGCGCGAAAGCCTTGATGGTTTTTGCCGCGCGGTCCAGGGACTTCATATAGTCGGCATCGCCGGTGCCGAGCGGCAGCGGAATATTCAGATTGGCACCCTGCCCGGCACCGGTGCCGGTTTCATGGGCATAGCCGACGAAGAAGGGGTAATAGCTGCCCGGATGGGCGTGGATCGACACGGTGAGCACATCGGCACGATCATAGAAGATGCCCTGCGTGCCATTGCCGTGGTGCACATCGACATCCAGAATCGCGACACGTTCGTGTTTCTGGCGCAGATGGGCCGCAGCAATCGCGCTGTTATTCAGGTAGCAGAAGCCGCCAGCCATGTCGCGATAGGCATGATGGCCCGGCGGACGGCAGAGCGCGTAAACCGTATCCTCGCCATCCAGCACCATCTGTGCGGCCGTGGTGGCGACATCGGCGGCGGCACAGGCGGCGGCAAAAGTTCCCGCCCCGATCGGGCAGGCGGTGTCGGCGGTATGCCAGCCTAGCTTGCCGACGATACCGGTGGGATAGCTGGCGTCTTCGCCACGCTGCGGATGGATATTCGGGATCATCTCGCTGTTCGAATCACCAAGCGCCCGCCATTCCTCAAAGCCATATTCGAGGAAAGCGAGATAATCCGGGCTGTGCACGCGGGCGCGCGGGCCAGCCCCGAAGTTCTGCGCCGGAAGAATAGTGTGTTTGCCGCTGTTCAGTCCGTTCAACAGTCGGTTGGCGCGCTCTGGCTGCTCGGTGGTCTTGCGCACCACGCCGCGCACCAGAAAGAACTGCGGATCGTGGCTCTGGTGGGCATCGCTATACACGGCTTTCACGGGGTTTTCTCCGTTTTATGATCGGTCGGCAGGGTACGCACCAACTGCGCCACGCCGCGCCAGGCCGCGCCGAGGTGGAATTCAGTACTTGCATGAATCTTCCCCACGTCGCCGCTTTCGATGGCAATCATCAGCGGTTCATGAGTTTCGGCAATCCGGTGCGGATCATCGTACAGCCGGCCGATCAGGCCGATCACGATGCGCAGCTCTGACGCCAGATCGTCGAACAGGCGCAGCAGGCGGCGGTTACCCGACATTTCGCAGATCAGGCGATGGAAGCGGTAATCCTCTTCCACCTGGCGGGCTGGATCGTTGATCTCTGCCATCTCGTAGAGCACGTCGAGCTGCCGGCGCAGGGCCGCCCTGCCTTCCTGGGTCAGGCGTTTCGCGGCTTCGACAGCCGCATGTTTCTCGATGCAGATGCGCAGGTCGTAGAGATCATCGATCTCGGCGGGTGCATGCGCGCGCACGAAAAAACCGCGGCCGGGGGTACTGGTCAGCAGCCCCTGGCTTTCCAGCAGGCGGGCGGCCTCGCGCACCGGCGCCCGGCTGACACCGAGTTCGCGCGCCACGGCGGCTTCGGCGACTTTGGCGCCGGGCGCCAGCTGGCCGGAAATGATCGCATCGCTGAGGGCGCGGGCGATCTGGCTCACCAGATCCTGGCTCACGATTGCAGGCAATCCGACCGGTTTGGACGCAAGTTTCATCAGTTATGTCCTTGATCTATCTCTCTATCCCAGGATTAGTCGACTGTCGACACTTTTCGATTGCGAGTCATTTCAAGCACATGACAGTATGTCACCTCGTACAAGGAGACGATTGCAATGACGGCATCCGTTCGCGCACTGGGCAAAAGCCACGATCTGACGTGGCAGACCAAGGTGGACCTGGCCGCGGCCTATCGCCTGATCCATCGCCACGGCATGGACGACAGCATCTTCACCCATATCTCCGCTCGTCTGCCCGGCGGCCATGACCGTTTCCTGATCAACCCCTATGGCATGCGCTTCGAAGAGGTGAAGGCCTCCAACCTCGTGACCGTCGATATCGACGGCAAGGTGATCGACGATCCGCTCGACCTCAACATCAACCCGGCCGGCTTCACCATCCACAGCGCGATCCACTCGGCGCGGCCCGATGTGGTCTGCGTGCTGCACACCCACACGGTGGCCGGCGTGGCCGTCTCCTGCCAGCAGGACGGTCTGCTGCCGCTGAACCAGTGGGCCATGCAGTTCCATGGCAAGATCGCCTATCACACCTATGAAGGTATCGCGCTTGATCTGGATGAACGCCAGCGCCTGATCGCCGATCTGGGCGACAAGAACGTGTTCATCCTCCGCAACCACGGCCTGCTGACCTGCGGCCGTTCAGTCGCGGAAGCTTTCAAGCTGATGTTCAACCTGGAGCGATCGTGCCGCGCGCAGCTCGCCATCCAGGCCGCCGGCGCACCGGTACAGATGCCGCCAGCCGGCATCCCGGAAAAGACCGCCGGGCAATATAAACAGGGATACGACAGAACAGAGGCCGGAAATGGCCCGGATATTGAATGGGAGGCTTTCAAGCGGATGTTGGAGCACACGGATTCCGACTACCGCTCCTGACACTCACGGCCCCGCAAAGGGGGCCTGCCACAGAGGGGGTTTGCTGTGCTAAAGAAAAGTCTGTTCGGGTTGCTCCTTGCCACCGGTATCGCCACCTGCATCACGGCTGGTGCCGTGGCGCAAACGCCGAAAACCGGCGGCGTCGCCAATGTCATCATTCAACCGGAACCGCCCGGCCTGATGCTCGCGATGCTGCAGAACGGCCCCGTGCAGATGGTGGCCGGCAACATTTACGAGGGCCTGCTGCGCTACAGCCCGAAGCTGGAACCGCTGCCTGGTCTCGCCGAAAGCTGGACCATCACCGATGAGGGCAAGACCTATACCTTCAAGCTGGTGAAAAATGCCACCTGGCATGACGGCAAGCCGTTCACTGCAGCAGATGTGCTGTTCACCATCGAATTCATCAAGCAGACCAACCCGCGCGCCCGCGCCAACCTAGTCCATGTCGAGAGCGTCTCGGCGCCTGACGATTCTACCGTCGTATTCAAGCTGAAGCAGGCCTTCGGACCTTTCCTGGGCATTTTCGAGGTCGGTTCGCTGCCGATGGTGCCCAAGCATATCTATGACGGCATCGACTGGAAGACCGCACCGGCCAACAACACGCCGATCGGCACCGGTCCCTACATGTTCAAGGAGTGGCAGAAGGGCTCTTTCATCAAGCTGGTGAAGAATCCGAACTACCATGTCAAGGGCAAGCCGTATCTGGATGAGATCTACTGGCACATCATCCCGGATGCTGCGGCCCGCGCCGTCGCCTTCGAGACGGGCAAGGTCGATATCCTGCCCGGCGGCTCGGTCGAGAATTTCGACGTGCCGCGCCTGAGCAAGCTCAAGAATGTCTGCGTCACCGGCAAGGGCTGGGAGTATTTCGGCCCGCTTGCCTGGATGTGGCTGAACAACCGCCAGGGCCCGACCGCCAACAAGCTGTTCCGTCAGGCGGTGATGTATGCCGTTGATCGCGACTTCGCCAAGACTGTCGTCTGGAACGGCCTGGGCGAAGTGGCCGTCGGCCCGATCTCCTCCTCGACCCGTTTCTTCGACAAGAGCCTGGCCAAGTACAAGTATGACCCGGCCAAGGCGAAAGCCTTGCTGAAGGAAGCCGGCTACAAGGGCGAAAAGGTCCGCTTCATGCCGCTGCCCTATGGCGAAACCTGGGCCCGCTGGGGCGAGGCCGTGCGCCAGAATCTGCAGGATGTCGGCATCAACATCGAAGTGGTTGCGACCGACGTGCCGGGTTACAACCAGAAGCTCGGCGAGTGGGATTACGACATCGGCTTCAGCTATCTCTACCAGTATGGCGATCCCGCGCTGGGCGTCGGCCGCAGCTATGTCAGCTCGAACATCGCCAAGGGCTCGCCCTTCAACAATGTGGAAGGCTATTCCAATCCGGAAGTCGACCGCCTGTTTGCCGAAGCGGCGGTGGCCTATCCCGACAGCAAGCGCCAGGAACTTTACAATCAGGTGATGAAGATCCTGATCGACGATGTTCCGGTGGCCTGGCTGCTCGAGCTGGAATTCCCGACCATCTACCGCTGCAACGTCAAGAACCTCGTCACCACCGGCATTGGCGTGAACGACGGTTTCCGCGACGCCTGGATCGACAAGTAACGGCATCGGCGCCTGCGGCCGCTTCCGTGGCGGCCGCAGGCAGCTTGTTATTTTCGCAACCCGCCAACTCCCCGGATTGCCCTGATGCTGTCTTTCGTTACCCAACGCCTGATCAAGGCGGTGATCGTCTTGCTGGCAATCATCGTGCTGAATTTCTTCCTGATCCGTGCCGCGCCTGGCGATCCGGCCGTCGTGATGGCCGGCGAGGCCGGCGCCACCGACGAACTGTTCGTCGCCCAGCTGCGCGAGAAATTCGGCCTCGACCGCCCGATGCATGAGCAGCTTTTCCTCTATGTGAAAGGCATTGCCAGCTTCGATCTCGGCTTTTCCTTCCGGCAACAGATGCCGGTGTCCAAGCTGATCATGGATCGCCTGCCCGCCACGCTGCTGCTGACCGGCACGGCCTTCGCCATCTCGCTCGGCCTCGGCGTTCTGCTCGGCGGCATGGCGGCGCGGCGCGCCGGCCGCTGGACCGACAGCGCCATCACCGCCCTCGCGCTTGTATTCTATGCCACGCCATTATTCTGGGTCGCCCTGATGCTGGTGCTGCTGTTCTCCGTGCAGCTCGACTGGCTGCCCAGCTTCGGCTTCGAGACGGTCGGCTCGGGCTATACCGGCCTGCGCTACGTCCTGGACGTGGCGGCCCATCTGGTGCTGCCCGCCATCACGCTGGGGCTGTTCTTCATGGCGACGTACACGCGCATGACCCGCGCCTCGATGCTGGAAGTCTCGCGCCTCGACTTCATCAAGACCGCCCGTGCCAAGGGCCTGCAGGACAGCGTGATCCAGCGCCGCCACGTGCTGCGCAACGCCCTGCTGCCGGTGGTGACGCTGGCCGGCCTCCAGGCTGGCACGCTGGTCGGCGGCGCCGTGCTGACCGAAACCGTCTTCGCCTGGCCCGGCATCGGCCGGCTGATGTACGACGCCCTCTTGCAGCGCGACTACAACCTGCTGCTCGGTGTCTTCATCGTCTCTTCGGCGATGGTGCTGATCTTCAACCTGATCACAGACCTGATCTATCGTCTGGTCGATCCGCGCATCGTGATGGGCGCATGAAAAAAATTGTCAAAGCCCTGCTGCGCAACCCCGGCAGCCTGATCGGCCTGATCATCCTGGCTATCGTGCTGTTCATCGCCATCGCCGGACCGTTTATTTTCCCGCAATCACCCTGGCGCATGGTGCAACGCCCCTTCCTGGCACCCATGGTGGTCAATGGCTTTCCCTTCGGCACCGACGCGCTGGGCCGCGATGTCACTGCCGGGCTGATCCATGGCGCCCGCGTTTCCCTGCTGGTTGGGCTGGTCTCCACTGTCGTGGCATTGATCATTGGCGTGCCGCTCGGCGCGATCGCCGGCTATGCCGGTGGCAAGATCGACGATGCACTGATGCGGTTCACCGAATTCTTCCAGACCATCCCCAGCTTCGCGTTGGCAATCGTGCTGGTGGCGATCATGCAGCCCTCCATCGTGTCGATCGTGGCCGCCATCGCCATCGTCAGCTGGCCGCCGGTGGCGCGCCTGGTACGCGGCGAGGTGCTGTCGCTGCGCAGTCGCGAATATGTGCAGGCCGCCATCGTCACCGGCCATAGCACCGGCTGGATCATCTGGCGCGAAATCCTGCCCAACACCCTCTCGCCGATCATCGTGCTGGCCTCGCTGATGGTCGCCACCGCTATCCTGCTGGAGTCGTCGCTGTCCTTCCTCGGCCTCGGCGACCCGAACCTCATGTCCTGGGGCTACATGGTCGGCGCCGGCCGCACCGTGATCCGGCAGGCCTGGTGGATCACCGTCTTCCCCGGCATTGCCATCCTGCTCACCGTGCTGGCGCTCAACCTGATCGGCGAAGGCCTGAACGACGCACTCAATCCGCGCCTCGCCAAGGAAGGCCGCTGATGAGCGCCGCCGTCTCCATCCGCAACCTGAAACTGGCGCTGCCGCTGGGCGGCGACCGCAGCTTCGCGGTCGATGGCGTTTCCTTCGACCTGGAGGCAGGTAAGATTCTCTGCGTCGTCGGCGAATCCGGCTCGGGCAAGTCGATGTGTGCCCATGCACTGATGGGCCTGCTGCCGAAAGCCGTGACACCGCAGGGCGGCGAAATCCTGTTCGAGGGCCGCAATCTGCTCGAGCTGGACGAAGAGGCCTGGCTGGCCCTGCGCGGTCGCCGCATCGCCATGATCTTCCAGGAGCCGATGACGGCGCTCAATCCGCTGATGCGGATCGGCGACCAGATGGCCGAGATGTTCGAGGCGCATGATCTGCTGACGCCGAAGGAACGCGGCGACCGCGCCGTTGCCCTGGCCCGCGAAGTCGGCCTGCCCGATCCGGATCGCATCATACGCGCCTATCCGCACCAGTTGTCCGGCGGCCAGCGCCAGCGCGCCATGATCGCCATGGCGCTGGCGCTGGAGCCCAGCGTGCTGGTGGCCGACGAGCCGACCACGGCGCTCGACGTCACCACGCAGGCACAGATCCTGAAACTGGTACGTGACCTGCAGAAACGCCGGAACATGGCCGTCATGTTCATCACGCATGATTTCGGTGTGGTGGCCGAAATCGCCGACCGCGTCGTGGTGCTGCAGCATGGCAAGCTGGTCGAACAGGGCGATGCCGACAGCGTGCTGCAACATCCGCAGCATCCCTATACCCAAACCCTGCTGGCTGCCGTGCCGACGATGGAACCGCCGGTGCGGCCGTCGCTGGATGACCGCCGCAAGGCAGTCGAAGTGATCGGCCTGAACAAGACTTATGTCACCGCCAGCGGCTGGTTCCGTCCGCTACGCCGGGTCGAGGCGGCGAAAGAGGTCAGCTTCGCCATTCGTCAGGGGGAGACGCTTGGCCTGGTGGGCGAAAGCGGCTCGGGCAAATCCTCAGTCGCACGCCTGGTGATGCAGCTCATCAAGGCCGATGGCGGCAGCGTCCGGCTCGGCGATACCGACCTCACGTTGCTGCGCGGCCAGGCGCTGCGCGACCAGCGCAAGCGGATCCAGATGGTGTTCCAGGATCCGTTTGCCTCGCTCAATCCGCGTCGCAAGGTAGGCCGGATCATCGCCGACGGGCCGATTGCCCATGGCGAGGCGCCGGATCAGGCCCTGCAACGGGCGCGCGACCTGCTGCAGATGGTGGGACTGGATGCCGGCGCAATCGAGCGCTACCCGCATGAATTCTCTGGCGGCCAGCGCCAGCGCATCGGCATCGCCCGCGCGCTGGCGCTCAACCCGGAAATCCTGGTCGCCGACGAAGCCGTCTCCGCCCTTGATGTCTCGGTGCAGGCCCAGGTGCTGAAATTGCTGGAGGACCTGAAATCGCGGCTCGGCCTGTCGATGCTCTTCATCACCCACGACTTGCGCGTGGCGGCCCAGATCTGCGACCGCATCGCCGTTATGCAGCGCGGCCAGATCGTGGAGCTCAAGTCGGCGGCAGCCCTATTTGCCGGAGCCGAACACCCCTATACGCGCGAGCTGCTCGCCGCCGTGCCGGGCCGGAAGACCGCCTGACATGCGCTGCGCCATCATCAGCCGCAAACTCGACCTGCGCTCCTATTATGGCAAGGCGCTGGCGCAGATCGCAGATCGCATCGAAAGCGTCGATCATCCGGTGACCGAGGGCGCCGATGCCGTGCGCATCGCCCTGGCTTGGCATCCGCATCCTGATGCTTTCGAGCGTTATCCCAACCTG
>JACCDQ010461758.1_pt1 | contig 12051 bp, 9 predicted proteins | sample 7446031 | NCBI WGS metagenome assembly JACCDQ01 (sample SAMN15323442, study PRJNA562643) | freshwater metagenome | isolation source: river surface water | place: USA:Blue River Watershed | collected 2017-08-17
AAGAATAGGTGTAGTATCATCCAATGGGTCATACACAGTAAGTAAGAAAATAAGGTCAGCGTCACTTTCAGGACTGAATACAGCCTTGATAGCTTCCGCTGACATTGAAGTTAATCGACTCAAGGTAATACCTCCATTTGCATAGAGACAGACCAATAGCCTGGAGCAACATAAGCTAAAGTATATAGTTCTCCAGTACCTTGTGGAACAATTCTTACTTCAACTACAGTATTCTTTACTGGATGTAAAAAACCAAATCTAGCTACACCCTTTAAAGTAGTATCTACAAAAGTTTCTAGTGTAGATACTTGCGAACTATTTAAAAGGAAGGATACCTGTAACTTTGATGAAGCTCTACCACGTAGTCTAGTTTTTGCGACTCCGGAGTCCATACCTGTAGATAGTATATTTTTTGCATACGTTTCTGTAAAACCTTTTTGTGGGGCTTGTGGCAAGCTTGGTGGCCATACGTAAGAATACGCCATATATTATCTCCTAATTAAAGCAGGTTTTATACCAAAGGTACTAGAGATAGCTTTTTGAGAGGCGCTACCACTTCTAGATATTTCTGAGGCGTTCATGTCACCTACCGTAATTTCTACTCTACGATTACCCCTTGCGTCCGTAGTTTCTGTTGCTGTTGCCGTTTCGGAGCTATAGTTATTTATAACTACTTCTACATTATTTGGCTGACCAGATAATGCACGAACACCTAAAGAACCTTCCGGGGTACGGGTTAATGGCATAATAGCTTCAGGACCGGCTTCGCCCATAAGGCCCGTGCCTTTTGCAAACTTAAACAATGTAGGTGAATCTACTATGCTATTTGTAAATGTCCCACCCTTAGCAAAGGCCTGTACACCGTAATCCCATGCACCACCTTTAGCCTGAATCTTTATTTTAGGGTTAGTTAGAGAACCTGTGTCCCAACTACCTGATGCACTATTAAATGTATCACTAGTTATATCTCCAGTACCCCACCCAGTAGCGCCACTAACTAATGGGTTTAAAATACTGGCTGCTAAAGAGCTCATTTGCTGTTTTAGTATTAATCTTGCTAAGTCGGCTAATATACTATTAACCATATCTTTGAAAGCCCACTTACCTGTTTGTGCGTAATCTACAATTGAATCGCCGAAAGCTTCAAACGCTTTACTAGTAGAGTTTAGTGCTTCCGATACTAAGGAATTATTGTAAATCTCTTCCTTAGAGGCTTCTTCTACTTGTTCGCGTGTTGATTTAATTTGGTATATTTTATGGTTATATCTGTTATTTGCAGCAGTTTCTTCTGCTAGCAACTCTGTTGCTGAGAAGTTACCTGAGCGACGTTTTGTTTCAATCTCTAAAAGTTCTTTTGATAATTCTAGTGTGGCTTCTAATGTTTTTAACTTTCCTGATTCTATTTCTCTTTGACTTACTAGTGCTGCTTTTTGTGATAAGTAATTGTCTTTAGTTATCATCCCATGAGCTAAATCAGTATCTAATCTTGCTTGTGCTTGATCTAGTATACCTACGGATACTTCATAGTCACTAGTCTGTGAGTCTAATAGTCTTTTTGACGATGATGCCTGGTCTTTTATAATTTCAGCAATCTGTGCTTCACTTAAATTACGTGCATTAGCAATAGCGCTCAGGCGCTCTCTGCCTGCTTGCAATTCTTGCTGCATTCTTAGTTGCGCTGTAAGCTCATTTTTGGCGGCAAGGGCAGACTTATTCGTTGGGTCAGTAGACAGTATTGTATCCGACCTACCAATTTGTTTAGAAATTTCTGCAGTAGATAAGGTTGCACGCATCTGTGCGGTAGCTGCTAGCTTTTCTCTTTCTATAGCTAATCTAGCTGTTTCAGACATTGGTGAGGCTAACTTTTCGTCGTAAATTTGGTTAATACGCTCTAGTTCGGCTTGCAGTGTGCGAGTATCTTCGTCAAACTCATTAGTGAACTCAGCCACCTTTTTACCTATTCCTAGAGTACGTATTTGCCCGTCTAAAGCTGCTAGTTGTTTTAAGAAACCCTGTGCCTCAGTAAATTCCTTTAAAGTTTCTGGATCTCGATTATTTTTACCTACTTCCGCTTTCGGATTACGTATAATATTTTCTCGTTCTTTAAGTCTTTCTAGAGTAGCATTTTTTTCATTTAAGGCTGCTTCTACTGCTGCAGGATTAGATAAATTCGCTTGGATCTTTTCTCGAGCTAATGCTTCGGCCGATGCTCTTTCTCTACTAATAATATCTAACTTTATTTGGTTTGTTAAATTTCTAGTTTCAGTTATCTCTTGCCTTTTTAGCTCAATAAGCTGAACGTCTAACTTATATTGCTCTTGTATACTTGTTTTAGTAGTAGGGAGCATACCGATAATAGACTTTGAAACCCCTATATTAGCTTCTTGTATAGATCTCTTTAGCCCGGCACCGGCTGCATCGAAAGCTTTATTTAAAGCTGAAGTTGTTACATTTTGTAGCGTTCTACCTACCTCTTCGCCTAAACCCCTTATCGATTCACGGACATTGCTAATATTGTCATTAATTTGAGCAATGTTCTCTTTTTTGTATTTTGGCGACATTGTTGATGATTTACTGATAGCATCAATATCATCTTCGTACCTACGTAACTGAGCGTTTAGATTTTTTAGTTTGTCTGCGTAGGCAATTATATCGTTCTGTGCTTTTGCATCAAATAAGGCTAATTTGTATGGAGAATTTGCTACATCTTGTATCTCTTGTAAAGCAACCGTAGGCTGCTTTAAAGCATCCTTAAAATTATTTAACTGAGATACAACTTCTGTTAAATAATTAGTCATTGGATCGTTAACTCTAAAAGTATTCTGTAGCGCAAGGAACTTATCCTTAATGCTTCTATACCCTTCTGCTAGAGAAGTGGCGGCTATTTTATTAAGTTCTTGTTCTTTAGTAACTTTTTTGAATAGTTCAGGTACCTGCTCAAAAGTAGAAGCTGAGCTACTTTCTAATACATCGTCTATAACTGCGTAGTCTATTCTTGTTATCTTTAATAAGGTTTTTAGCTTTTCTTCTATCTCTTTCTTCAATTTAGGGTCGTCAATCGCTGATAGCTGAGCCATAATGTTCTTTGACATTGAGGAAGCTGCGCTATCCTTCTGGCTAAACCCGAATAATCCTTTTAACCCTTCCCATATATTATCTATGGTGCCATTTTGCTTCTGTAGCAATACCATAGCGTCTGCAGTGTCTTTTATGCTGCTCGCTAATGTAGAGAAAGCATTTGCACGGGCAATTACAGATTCTGAACTTAGGGTGTCACCATATATCTTTGTAACTTCTGTCGCTGTTTTAACCGCTGCATTAGAAGTATCTATCGCCTTGCTCAGAGACTCACTAGCCTCCGCATTTTCTGATACTAAAGAGTATAGTGTGGATAATACTGCGGATATAATACCTATTGCTGCAAGGACACTAGATATTGGCCCTAACAAGGCTCCCATGGCCCCTCCTAGTATAGCTACACCGCCTCGTGCATACAGAGCAGCACGTCCAAAGGACCCCATTGCTATTCCTGAATCTGCTACATCTTTCTTAAATAAAGTAAACGCCCCACTAATACTTGTAAGGCTACCGTGGTAAGCCGCATTAGCAATTATATTTTTCTTAGTGGCGGAGTCTTGAGCTTTTTGTGCAGCTGTTAATGCTATTCTTGTATTTAAGTATTCTTTGGAAGCAGTAGTTCCATTTACGATTCCGTTTACTAGCTCATCATGGATACGCTTAGATTCGCGAACGCCTGCTGCCCATTCTCTAAGGTATTCCGAATCCTTGCGTAAAATATCGGCCCTACCAGTGTCTGTTATACGAGAAGCTCTAGTATCTTGAGCTTTTGCGATTGCTTCGACCTTTTTTATCTCATTCTCTTTTATATTATCTAGATCTTCTTCAGCGAAAAGTCTACTCAATAGACTATTTTTCCGTAAACTATTACCACGTAGTTTAGTTATTTCAGCTTCAGCATTTTTTACAGCTTGTAGCTGATCGTCCATTTTTGATTCTACGTCAATAACATCTAGCTCACGTATAGCACTTAAAGCAGACTGAGCATCTTGAGCACGTTTTACTGCAACAGCGGCAGCTCTTGAGGCGCTAGCAGCTAAACCTTCCTTGAATTCACCAATAGCTGGCAATGCTTGTTTAACTATCAGAGAAAGTATGCCAGCTATAGCTACGCCTAGGGCTGTTGGGGACTTAGATAAGAATCCTACTACAGGTACTAATACTGTATTAACTAATTCTAGTCCTGCCTGACTTAAATCTTTTACAGTAGCTAGTAGCTTGGAATAAGGGTTACTATCAATATTTATTGCCCCGAATTTCTTTTCACCTTCTTCTAAGGTAGCATTGGAGAACGCTAGTTGTCTTTCAAAAGTTGTTAAAGAGGCTGCACTTTTTCCAACACTTCTAGCATACGCATTTACGGCAGGATCTATTCTAGTAAATAACCCTAATTCGTCTAAAAGTTCTGGCTCCATTTTTGTAATGGCTCTAGTTATACGATTAAGGGCGTCTGACATATCTACGCCTAATGCCTGGGAAGCATTTTTAGCTACTTTACCCATACGCAGTATGTCTTTAGAAGACATACCACTTGCACTAGCTTTAGCCACCGATTCCATCGCTTCTCTAAGAGAGATTGCTCCATCTGTGGCGGATACTAATTGTTTACTAAGGCTGCCTAAAGCCATGCCGCTGCGAGCCCCTAACTGATTTAGACCTTCTACCATATTAGAAGTATCCATAGCACCACTTAAAGCTCTAAAGGCTGCTCCAACAGCAAATACGTTGGCGGCATACGTTGCATATAACCTAACTAATCCGCCTAATCCTTGTGCTTGATTAGCAAAATCTCTCGCACTGGCGCCGGTAACTTCTGCAGAACCTCTAAGATTTCCATACTGTCTAACAGTGGCGCTTCCTGGACTATTAGCAGCCGCTGCAAATGAGGACGCTGGCATGGCTCGTGAAGATGTACCAAGTACCGCACCTTTTAAAGCATTTTTCAATTTTGAAGCACTACTAACCGTATTGTCAAGTATTGATTTTAAGGAGCTAACTCTCCTAGTAGTGGTACTAACGGAACCTTCGTCTGTTACCTGTATACCTACTTTAATTTTGTTGCTCACTATATATCCTCCTCAAAAAATACTAGTGCACTAAAATATACGCAATTATCTATTGAGTATATTATACCATTGGAGGTACTGCATGTCAAATTTAATTTTTTAAAACACAAAAGCCCTAAGAAGCTTTCGATTCTTAGGGCTTTTGTAGTTTACTGTTAATAAGTTTCTTTCTTATACCATCTATCTGTTTGAGCGTGTTTAGCATAAATAATGCTTCACCCTCGTATATATGATATAAGTCAAATAGTCTAAATACTATATTATAGTCTTTTCCTATATAGGCACCTGACATGGTGTCCCAGTTATCAGTCAGTACGCTATATATTTCAAAAGCTATCTGAATGACATAAGGGAAATCTTCCATTTCCACAGGAATTTCTGAGTCCACTGGCTCGTTACCAAGCATCTCACACATCTCATAATAGCTTTCTTTAGTCATTGATACTTCGCTATTATGAAAGTAGGACTCCAACATTTCCCGTATAATCAGGCCTTGTTCAGAGAAAAATTTGCTAAATCACCAACCTTTGAACTAATAAATTCATCAAAGGAGCTTGAGGACTTTGTTAAGTCTAAAGCATTTTCTTCTGAGTACTCTAGTTCAGCATTAGGATCTTGTGCACTCACATTAATAGGTGCCAGCTGTTCTAGATAGCTTAGCTTTAGACCCTTCCATCCTTTAATTGTAGCCTTAACGTATAACTCTAAAAATAGGTCTTCATTTAAGTCTTCTACAGGCTGTCTGCTCTTAAAAGTTGTTTTTGTAGCCTTTTTTCGTAAACTCTGTAGAGTCTCACGGCTTAGAAATGATATAGATACTATAAAACCTGGCATACCAGGATATTCTACATCAATTTCTTTACTTGGAACTAGCAGGGATTTAAGCGACAATTGTGTCATATTATAAAACCTTTAATAATTATTTTAGGTAAAAAGCGGTGCCGGGGATCAATCCGGCACCTTCAAAATACTATCGCTTAAGCAGCGTTAGTAGTATAGTAACGTACTGTTAGTTCGTTAGCAGCGCCAATATCGAAAGCGTTACCTGTCGAACCTTGAGCAGTAAAGTTGATAGTTGTAGAAACAACCTGCTCAGTTGATACTGAAGGGATTGTTAATACTGCTGCAGGCATTTCGAACTCAACACGAGTAGCATTGGTAGAACCACCAACAGCCACAGTGATTTCAAAGTCTGGGTCAACTTCTGTAGCACTAGAGGCTAACATGTCGTTTAACAGACCTGCAGTATTAGTAGCACCAGCACGCAGGTAGGCGTTGATAGAGCCAGATACTGCACGTGTACCTGTGAAGTATGTAACAGGCTGATTCACCACACCTAGGTTAGCAGGAGTTAGGTAAGTCAGGTTGTTAGAAATTGTCAAGCTACCGCCGGTTAGAGCAACTGTGTAAGCAGTACCAGTAGCATTGATACCGCCAGTGATTGCTAGAGTACTTAACTTATTAGCGATGTAAGGGGCAGTAGTATTCTTACCCTTAGCAGTACCTGTCAGACCTGAACCAAATGTTACGGTTGCGCCTGTTGTGGCTGTTAAGCCAGAGATTTGGCGCAATTTAGTGCCTTTACCTGCCCAGCTAATACCTGCGATAGCGTCTAGACCGAAGTCAACTGTTGCGCTGTCTAGTGCGCAATTATCAATGATGTAGCTAACACCGTCAATTACAATGATTAAGCCAAAGGCTTGCAGCTGGTGTGCTTGTGAGTTAGTAGCAACCAATGTAGCTACCGATACACCTTCTGTCCATGCGGCTCCTGCGCCGCCAATTGCTCCAGTACCCAGTAAGGCGTTCCACAATACACCTTCTTCTGCAGTGATATTAGTACCACCATCTGCAGGGCGCATGTAAGTAGAGAAGCTGTAGTCCACAGGCTCAAGTGCTGTGTTAAAACTACGTTGACCACGTACAGGAGAAGCACCTGCTTCGTTTAGTGTTACTGTTTCGCTAGAAGTATTTTGGCTAAAGCTAAAACCATCTTGTACTTGGATTTCAAATGTGTTGGTTGGCAAGAAGCCGGTTGCGGCTACAGTACCGTCTGCACCCACGTTAGTCGTAAAGAACATACGACTATTGCGAATTAAATTAAATGACATATTTACATTCCTTTTGTTGTGTAACTATGCACCGCGACGAGATATTTATCTGTACTTAATGCTAGATTACATAATTGGGTATCTTACTTGGAGATTTACTTCTCCAACACCGTAAGGAGCTAGTAGCCCCTCGTCCGTAGTTATTGACGTTATCAATATCTCCGTTGTTTCATAGTTATTTACTGCATCATATACTAATACCCTATTAGCATCTACACAGGTTTCTATGTCCTCTAGCAAGGCTTCTAATTGTTCTTGTGCGTCTTCGCCTTTTACGTATACTTTTACACATACACCTAAGAAACCCCAGGTAAACTCTCCTGGCAGGTATTCTCTGGTTTCTGAGCCGGGTGTGCAGAATACTGTTGGGAAATCATTACATTCGTCCCAGAATTTTAGTTTAGCCTCTGCGTTTCCAAATAAGTTCGTAGTGTAGGGGGCCGATCCGTCTATCCCCTTGAACTTTTCCGTTAGGGCTTTTACAATGCTTGTTCTTCTACTCATACTAACACGGCCCTTAATCTGTTATTTACCTGCGCAGCTGCGATTTCCCGAATTGACTTAGATATTAACAATTTAGGGTCTCTGGAGCGCGGATATTGCTGCCTTCCGCCATCTGAGAATGTTGCGTATGGGTTTTTCATATATGTGTAAAAGGCGGTTATCATACCTGCCCTTGACTCTGACAATCTCTCTACTTTCGCCGATTCCGCTAGGCGGCCGCTGCGTAGGTTTAGTATGTCTCTACGACTACCGTCGCCCATGTTTTCTTTTATTTTTTGGGCTAGACTGGCGTTTAGTAAGGACTGTAAAGATGTTAGACTATAAAACCTACCAGTATTTATGTTTCTAATAGGGGTGACTTTAGGCCGATATTTACTTCCTGTATTTAAGTTATTAGGTAAAATAATTTTTGTAGTAGAAGTTATTTTTTTCTTTTTTGAAGAACTACGTTTTTGCTTAAAAACATCTACCTTTTTACCAGTAATACTAGAAAGTATCTGATGAACTATATGATCTATGCCGCTTGGTGAGCTACTATATTTTACAAGGTTTCGTATAATACGGCCTAGTTCACTAGTATTGTATTGGCCATTAACGGCAGTATCCTTTATATCTTTGAATCTAGCCACTAATTTTTGTAGGACTGCCTTATTAGTACCAAATTTTTCGGCTCTTTCTAAAGTACGCCCTCGCTCTTGATTTTCTAAGCTATTCTCTAAGGTGACTATACTTCCACCAAACTGTACAAATATATTTACAAAACCGTCTCCGAAAGACTTCTCTACTGTTACAGATTGCTCTATTTGTTCTGTTTTCTTTACATAAATACTTGCTGCTTGGTTTAAATTTATGGAGCTACTTATAAAGCTACTTCGACTTGTCGTACTAATATCGAATAATACGGCGGTAAGCTTTGGTGAGTTAAATGCGTACGAACTACTATTACCATAGCGGACTGAGCTATGACCTAAATCTAAATACTTACCAAGACTTTCGGAGATTCCACTCTTCTTTAAACTTTCATTAACGTATTTATTAATACGAGTGCCTACTGCCGAGAAATTAGATACTACAAATATTACTGAGTCTGGGGATATTTGTTCGGAATCGCTTAATACGTAACCTTTTGAAAATAGGTTACGTATTTTAATAGCTTTTTGAATCTCCGACAAGTTAGGGTCTAAAGCTATTTTTTGCATAGCTTCTGTAATTGACGTCGAACTTTCTACTTTAACAATAGACTTACTTTTGTTAACACCTTCACGAACTGCTTTCATAAAAGAAGTCTTATATTCTTCTGTTAATTCTGTATATTTTGATAGTTCATTATAAGCGTCAGTAAAAGAAATAATACTAAGTACTGGCAAGTATTTATCTGTATAATCGCGAATAGTTAAAGTATCTTTAAAATTGGAAGAGTCTAGTCCACCACTATTTAAGGTCGCGGCTTCCAATAGTAACTTTGGTAAATCTCCCGCTAAGCTATCAGAAATACGAGCAATACTCATACATAATCCGCCTTGTATAAATCAAGTATACGGCGAATATGTGCAGGCAGTGTGCTAGAACTTATATATTCAATCTGTACACTATTAGTACCAGGGGCTTTTGGAGAGTGTACTGCAGCGTCATTCTGTCTATAGTACGTAACCATATCCAATACAGCTAATTTAAGGTCTGCGGGTACTGTTTCGTAACCTGCTACATAGGTTATCTTATAACCTTTTAACTGTTTAGGCCATCCAGAAGGACTAATAGCTACTATATAAGTATCTTGGTCTAAAACCCAGTCTGAGTACTCTACTAAGTCTGCGTAGGTTTGTCCGTAGTCATTACTAAACGATACGCTTTGTACAGCTAGAACTGGTGTTTCGCTTAAAATGAACGCCCCTACTCCGCCGTTAAATACTTCAGTTTTAGGCTCGTCAAAATAGTCTACAAATGATCTACCACAGTATGTTTTTATAAAAGCAGATACTTTAGGTATTAAACTATCAATTTCTGTATCGAAGTTAGTGCTGTTAATACCAGCATAGGCCTTATACTCAGCCTTTGTAATTAAGTCTTTGGCCATTATTAACCTCACAAATGTCTTTTATAAGTGCACCTAATGCACTTATAAAAGACAGGGCCGAAGCCCTGTCATATAAATTACGCTGTGTAACGTAGAGCGGAAACTGCGCCGCCTAAGTTAGTAGTAATTTGAGTCATACCGGTACGCAGAGAAGCTACCAATACTTTACGCTGTGTTTCCACCAAGTCTTGCGTATCGAAACGCAGACCGCGCTGATTACCAACCACGAAGTTACCTGGGTTGAAGCACAGAGCGCCAGCAGCACCAGCACCGATAGCATCAAACTCAGCAGATACTAGAACTGGAGTATTAGCGATAGAGCCGATTTGACCGGTTAACAGAGTAGCTTGCGAGCCAATCTTGTCAACGGTTTGGAAGGTTGCATCTTCCAGCAACTGGTAGTAGATCTCAGTGTTAACAATGTAGATCAACTGAGAAGGATCCAGACCCCAAGCACCCAGGTCTTTACGCAGAGCGCGCAGATTAGCAACAGTAGCAGTACCGGCAGCAGCCAAGGTCACGCTAGAAGCTACATCATAAGTTACCAGGCCTTTAACAGGGTCAGCACCGGCGCCAGCACCACGCAACATAGCACGGTCAACAGCACGAGCGGTACGACGAACCATAGCATCACGAACGATAGGCATAATAGCGATCAAAGAATCTTCTTCTTCTTCGTATGCCAGATATTCGGTTGTAGCAACCTTATATGCGTTCAGAGTGATTTCTGATAACTGGTGAGTTTGAGCAGCACCCTTAGAGTCTGCAGTACCGAACTGAGCGTTGGTCACCCAAGTTGCTAGACCTGCTTCTGGGTTCACAGGCATGGTCATAACGTTGGTCTGCATAGCAATGTTACGCAGAGTAGGAGCAACCACTAAACGACGGCGAACTTCGTTCTCCATGTTCAGGCTAACTTCTAATTCCCAAGGCACAGCGCCGGGCACGTGAGCACCAGCTTTTTCAACCATTTGACGACCAAACTTAGTGTCGCCTAAAGCCTTACCAGTCATTTTTGACAGCAGCACGGCCTTTTCTTTGTCAGCATATGACACGTCGCCAGACTTACCGTCTTGGAAACTCATTTTGCTCTTTTGCAGAGCCTCTAGTTCAGCAGCTTTCTCTTTCAGAGTAGCTTCCAGACCTTCTAGGGCTTTCTTACCAGCTTCAGCTTGGTCAGCGAAACGCTTCTCAACTTCAGCTAACAGCTTCTCAGCACCGGACTGGCCTACGCTGATTTGGGCTTCTACAGCAGCTTTTACTTTTGCTTCGATAGCAGCTTGTTCAGCAGCTTTAGCAGCATCTTCAGCAGCCTTCTTCTCTTGAGCCGCGATTACTGCCTTGGCAGCGTCTTCGGCAGCTTTAGCGGTAGCAGCAGCCAATAGTTTTTCAAGTTCTTTCGGATCCATATTCCATTCCTTACTAATTGAATTGCCTTCTGCTTCCTTAGAGGATTCTAGCCCTTTAGCTGATTCGCTTGCGGGTGCAAAATGCATTTTAAAGTCGTTATACTCAGTATCGTTTTCAAACGACTTAGACAAACTAAAAAGAGTATTTTGATTTGCTGGGACTGACACTACTGAAATTTCGTGTAGTTCCAATTCTTTTACCACGAACAATTCCGTAGCTTGATTGTATTCTGCATCCAATATACGGAAACCGATACTGAAAGCAGTTAGTACGCCATCTTTAACTAGGTTAAACACCTCCTCAGCTGCTGCCGAAATACGTGCTTTAATCCACAGGCCCTTTTCATCAATCTTATGTTCGATCATGCGACCAATAGGTTCGCTATGTCTATGATAAGCTAGAATTACTGGGTTCTTTAAGTAATTAGCGATACCAGCCTCCCATACAGAAGCTGGTACAATATCACCGTGACGATCAACATCATTAGTACTAGCGTATCCGCTAATATTTACTGACTTGATTTCTTCGTCGCCTGTAGGTAGTTCCTTAAGAAAGCTACTATTAACATATAGTACTTTATTCTTATCTACCATACAACTCCTTCGAGTTACTCATCTTTAGGCGGAGTTTTTGGTTTTCCGCCTTGACTAGGATTAGCCGCTGACCCGGCTATATTAGCTGGGACCCTCAGCTCATCGTGCCCCGGTTTAGGAGCAAAGCGTAGCTCTGCTCTAGCTTCGTTAGGACTTATAATCCCACCGTTAACTAAAGTAGCATGATAGCTAGCTATTTCTTTTAATTCAGGCTG
>JACCDQ011253025.1_pt1 | contig 12051 bp, 20 predicted proteins | sample 7446031 | NCBI WGS metagenome assembly JACCDQ01 (sample SAMN15323442, study PRJNA562643) | freshwater metagenome | isolation source: river surface water | place: USA:Blue River Watershed | collected 2017-08-17
AAAACCGTAACAACGACTGAGTGTCTGAAACCAATATTTGAATTTCTTCATCAGAAAGTCTCTTCTTAAAAAACATCACAAGTCCCTCCAATTGTTAACGACGATTTAACTTACGTTGTTTAGATGCAAGTTTGTTTGCTTTACGCGACTTGACGACACGTTTAGCAGTCGCCGCCTTATGCAGAATATACTTGTTTTCATGCATAGGGTGACCACGTTTTACCATATTACCGATTTCACTATCACATTTTTCCGGCACCTCCATGTCGCTGTCCTCAAACACAGCTTCGTCATTAAATTGTTTGTCCATAATACATTCCTCAAAAGTAAGTTAATTGGATCATTTTTTGTTCTGGAGTAAGCGTCACCAAGTTGAACTCAAACACCGATGATGCTAACTCCTTCTGTCGTGTTACTTGATATCTTATTGGATCTAACAATAAATCCAGTGCAGTATCAATAAATTTGTGAACACCTGATGTTATTAACCGAATATCACGTTCAATCAATAACTCAGTATCACCACCTACTTTACTATAGTGAGTATGTAATTCTAACTCAACAGCCATGATGTTTTCTAATAGCTCTTGAAGAACATACAACCGGAGACCTTGTGTGGTCTCCGTAGGATGCGTATCAGACATATACACCATCGTGTTACACATGTTACGCAAGAGTAACTCAAGATCGCCATAACCGCGTTCTATGGCGGATCTCTCATCATCCGTCAAATCAAACAGCCAGCTATCGATACTGAACATAAACACAACCTGTTTAGGTTCTGGTACCGAATCACTGTATTTAAAATCAGACAATTGTAATTCACGCATACATACCTACTCTGTTAATGGTTCTACAGTACTATGATGTAGATCTGTATGTTTTTTTGTTATTAAAGAATACTATCAATCAAACGCTTGGTTAGTTCAGGTGATAATATTAACTCTGGATTTAATATATCCACTTCAACGATAAAAACACCCTTAACTCGTTGTACTGCAATACCCATGGTCTGACAGTAATTAACAAACAACCCTAAACTACGATTATTTTCAACAGTTTCTCCTCTACCACCACCTAATACTATCGTTTTGTATTCCACAACATAACGACGTTCTGATCTATTAGTTTTTGTATACCAATCCATTGTTAACACAACCAAGTCAAGTAGATAGTTTTTAAAGAAAGTACTTTCCGTGATATTTAAGTTATCAACAACACCATCAGTGATAAATGGTGTTTTGCTATCACTTTTACTTTCTTTTTTAAGACTCTTTTTATTGGGTTTTCGTGGACGTTTGGTGTCTACGGTAATTTCAATGGTAGGGTCTTCTATTACCTCTGGAGACGGTTCTATGACTGTTGGCTCAGGTACAGTCTCTTCTATCTCTACTGGTGTTTCAGTATTTGTTTCTTCTACCGCTGGTATTTGTGTAACAGCTACTTGTTCCACTACTGTTTCGACCTGTACAGTTTCAGTTTGTGATTCTGTTATTTCAGGTTCTTCTTCTGAGATGGGTTCAAAGTTCATTTTTATTTTATCAGGTGTTATAGTTAATGCTTCACCAGTAACACTAAAATTCAATACAGGTAGTCTAACTTGATATCCATCGTGTCCAGACACTACTATCAAATCACCTCCAAGTAGATGTAATTTACCATTTAAGGTCTGTAACGTGTAACTGACATCCTCCCCAGCGATTGGTTTATTCATCACTAGTAACTTAGCTTCTTGTTGTGCACGTAACCATTGTAACGATTCTCTTTGTTTTTCTGGATATTGCACAGTAAATGGCGGATTGGTGAATTTACCGTCTACAAACTGAGTGTGTGCAATATTGATAACATGATCTGCTAATAACACCAGTTCACCGGTAAACTCATATGAGTTGATATACGACCAGATATGATTCTTCCAAGTAGCAGGAGTTTTACGTATGACAGCCATAGTGTCCCAATCTTGTTTTTGTTTCAACACAGGGTAACATGTACCTAGAACATAGATTGCTTCATGTATTCTTTTGGCGACTACTCGTACAGGTACGTTGTGATCGCTAGCGATGGTTTGTTGTGTTTTACCATCAATAACATCCAACAGATACGACATACGTTGATAGGCGAGTTTTAACACATTTATTTTTGTTACTAGTTTAGCAGACATAAACACACCTAGATTGTATTAATAATAGACTAATAGATAGTCTGCAACCGTTAGAAAAAACAAAAACATACTGTGTAGTGAGGGGTAAACCCCTCACTACACAGTATATCGACAATTATCTTTCTGAATACCAGAAATTGAGTTTATCTTCATTCTTAACATGGTCACTACTGTGACCTTGAATGTCTACTCGTTTTGCTATCTTCTCACTGTATTCGTACGCAGCTTCTAAACAGTGTGTGCCGTTCCAACGACCACGGTCTACTTCATCCAGATAATGATCAAAACTGAAAAACGCGTTCTCTAATGGTACCCACTCAGGGGACAACACCGTATTTTCAATCCATCGATAGAGTTCAGAAAAACCAGTAAAACACAGTAATTGTTTGTGTTTAGGTAAACGCACTTGATCAACCGACCGAATATCGTCGATGAACACCACCAATTCATATTCATTGAGATAGGTAGGAGTTAATAACTTAGTGGGGTGACTCAATGAACCACCTTCGTTGATAGCGCTATCCTGTACCCATTGAACTGTATTTTGAGATTTATGTTTTTTCTTTTTGGGGTCAACTCGATAACCCATCCCATTCGCTGGACGGCGCTTAGAGTATTTACTTTGTTTCATGTTGTTTCTCACGTTGTATGGGTTTGTGGATTTCCACGATATCGTCACAGATCATCAATAAATGTGGTCCTGTTAATACAGCATCGGGTCTGATATGACCCAATTTAATTCCCATCATACCAATTGCTTCTGCCAACATATCGCGTTCTCTGCGAATTTGAGCGGGGTCTGTTTGTTCCAGATCAGCCAAATTCGGTGTTACTTCAACATCGCCAGTTGTTCCTACAGATGTACAACGAAGATAACAGCTTTCCATATCCAGTAAAACGATATAGTTGGTTTCAATGTGTGGAAGTACTGGATGTGAAGTTACTATAATGGAATCGTAATCTTGCATCATCAAGGTGTTTAAAAAACGATGATTTGTTAGTACAATGGATTGAGGTTCTAACTGATCTAGTAACAAAAAAGGTTTTCTAATACACACTTCAACTTCATAGAGCGTATTGTAGGTTCCCCACACAAAATTTGGTGAAAATAACGCTGAATTATCCGCTAAACGAATAAAAGATTCGCTATCCTTTAAACCAACATCTTCATTACCCCATGCATACAGCGTAGTGATAAGTTGAAAGTTGTCTGGATCAGGACACGAAAAGCAAACAGCAATGCTACGGATACTATCCTCAGCTTTTAATGATGTTATTGCCTTTTCCACAGTATTACACCTTTATGTGTTGGAATTAAAAGGTGACCAGTCTGTTATTTTAAGATGCAAGGTACCAGTATATTTTGTATCAGGTTTTGCTTTCATGATAACACGAAATTCTTTATGGGAACTGTTTAAACCCCAATAAAGGTTGATGCTGTCGATGGGTACGCTTATTGAAGTCGGTTGATGATCAACGATGTATTTAAGTGTTTTTTTCTTAGCAGTTCCTACCAGAGGTACGATAGATGTAGTACCAAGAAACATAAAGTCTTCAAAGGGAAAACCATCAAAAGGGCTATGTCGCGTTCTTTCTTTAAAAAGAGCGTGTAGAAAAGCTACATTGTTCTTAAATTGTTTTCGTATTGACACTGGTGTTAAACTATAAGTGTTCTTTAACACCAGTGTCAATTCTGCTGTGTTTTTAAATCCACTGACAGCAGCTATTTCTCTGACCAGTAGTTTAGTTTCCACCAACAACTGTATTGCCAATAACAGATTTCTTTTGTTTTTCATAATAAACTCCCATAGGACATATAGCTGACTTAGTATATACTAAGTCAGCTATATGTATTTTTTAGCAATTAGCGTTTGTTGTCTAATACTGTAATACCCAAACAACCAACAATATCAGTGCTATTACCCCAAACGCAATTCCAAATTTAAAACTGATGGAGGTGGGGTAACGTCGAATGTCTGTCCAGCCAATACAGCAGGTTCACCAGTGTTACTCACTGCATCGATAGTGAACACCAAAATATCCATTTTATCGGTAGAGAGATCGTAACCTTGAGACACGTAGTGTTTGAGTAAGTCGGTCAGGTCGATTGACACTTTAGATGAATTGACGGAGTCCAACTGAGTTATCTCCGTATCTGAGTAAGGGTGAACATCTTCATCAAACGACATACCAGCATCCACCAGTGCTACACGCACTGTTTGGATATCGGAAAAATTTGGATCTTCAATGGGTAAATCAAAATCGAGTACATATTTTGCTACTTTCATTACAGTGTGTCTCCTATAAGGACAGGTTGTGTTTACTCTGTACGTAAACGTAGGTTTTTAACGCTGGGTGGAGCTTTTGCTATTACTGGTTTAATATCAATAAATTTACTGTATAAACCATTTTTGTCAAACGCTGCTATTTTAAACAACACGTTGGATTGTGTTGTTAGTGTGTAACTGGTGGTTTTTGGGTTTTCGATTATTACTTCAGTACGAGGTTTATTCTGACCAACGATACTGAGTATCTCATATCCACCCATCTCTTGAATCGAAAGCACTTCCCCATTTTCACGTTGAGTGGGTATTTTCCATGAGAGTGTTGCATTGATATTGGTTATTGGACTTACACTACTAGATGATTGTGATGAAGCGATCGTCATCATGGATGAAGAGGTGTTAAAAGGTGATTGTTCACCAAATACCATCAACTCCCACAATGAAAACCCATACGTACGTAATCTCTTGTGTAAGACCAATCGCACATAACGTCCTGTACTGGCGATAGGGATGTCTTCTATCTTACCCTTACCATTGGGTTGATCATGTGCTATCTGCCACTCTATACCATCTAGAGAGACTTCTACACGATAACTTACCGCATAGTCAGTGTGCCAGTGTATACGGATATCAGTGATAGTGACAGGACCTAATAAATCGACCATGATCCATTGATTATCCTGGTATTCACTCGCCCAACGAGTGTTGGTTTTACCATCAGTTACAAGTTCTGGTAAGAGTGCAGTACTAGCACGATAAGCAGATGCCGTTACTGGTTTGTTTAATGCAATGTTACGTTGAGCCAACACCTCTATGCTCAAGCACAGCAACAATACAGCGATGAGTAGTTTCATGACTACCTCCAGCTATTGAGTATGGTTCCTAAACTGTGATGTTCCATTTATTTTGGTTTAGGATTCAACATTAAAATAAAAAAGATAACAAAGACAACTATATGAAAAATGATAAAAAGAACGTAACCTAGTTTTATAAAGGTTATTTTATCATCATCTATTTCACAATGTCCGAATATACCATCACACTGAGTTTGTACCTTATCACCTATGTTGTACTTTTTGTAGTCGAATACAGACAATGATTGTTCAGATAACAACCCTACATCATACTTGACTAGTATTTTGAAATAACAATACTTGGTTCCTTTGTTTTACTTACTTGTAGAGTTTCTCTTAACACTTCTTCGAAAGATGATAGGAAAATTTTTTTCCTATCCTGATTATAAAGTTCAATTCTAAAAACAGCCGTTGGAATAGGAATCGATTTATAAATTGCAATGGATAGATAAAAAGACATAGCGTTACATTTAGGTTTTTTATCGTTGTCCATTAAAAAGAATTTGTTACGTAAAACAATAAACAACTGGTTCAGTCTTTCAAAACCAGGTTTACTCACTACAAACTGAATGTAACAATCTTTATCATTTTTTTCTGGATGGGACGCACAAGAATACCGAGTAGCAACTCCATCGATTTCATTAAGCATTGTCAGTATGTTGTTGAATTCAGGGTCGCCATCTTTAAAACCACCCGTTTGCCATTTAATGAAACGTTCTCGGTAGCGTTTTATAGTATCTTCATCAACGTAATCTAACATTATAGTCTCCAATTATTTGACGTTTCTCATTGTGTTATTTTTTAAGCATGTTTCATAATAATGATGTAGAGCTGTAATTAAATAAAAAAAGAGACATAGTTAGGGGACATTTGTCCCCCTAACTACCTATACCAACTGTAGTTCTTCTTTTAAGTATTTAATGGTTTTGTCTTTCAGTTCCTCAAACTCAGGAACCATGGTTTCACTTTCCCACGTATGTAACCAGTACCAGCAGTCTTGTCGATGTGTTTTTGTACCACAATGTTGAATATGTCCTTCACATTCCAACAAGTACACATCCCAGTCACCACTTATTGTTTCGAACGTGAATGCTGGTGTGACAGTAATGGTTTGGTCTAATTCAACACCAACGTCAATAGAATACTGCTGTACGTCTTCAACGACGCGAGATAGAGGTTTAACCGGAACATCCCATACTGGTTTGGTACGTACATTTAATCGCCAAATGAACTCGCTATGGAGTACTTCCTCAACACATTTACCTTTAAACCAATACCCGAACTCAGTGGGTGGGTTATTGTTATTTGGATCTTTGCGGAGCTTACAACCACCGATACGAGCTTTATAAGGGTAATCTTTTAAGCCATCGTCGCGGGTGAAACTGATAATAATGGTATTCATAAAAACCTCTCTTATTGAGGGATGGTGGATAATACGTTATGTAAGGGATTATACAATGTATAAATGGGTAAAACGCACTACTTCACATTTACCTCTAATATGACGAACAACCAAATCTGTTCCAGGTGTCATACGTGCACCCGATGTAGAGTTTTGGTTCAGTTTTACTATTTTTGGTTGAGTGGTTAATAAGGAACCAGTACTAACAGCAACTGCCCCTAAACCTAATACACGAAGAAAATTTCTACGATTCATAATTCAATACCTACTGTAAATTTTTTAATCACGAAACTTGATTTTTAAGTATAGTTTCTATTTCATCCAGAGGACGTATATCGACTAATCTCAAATCAACATAGTTGCTATCGTCCCATCCAGCGCGGTCATTTCCGCCACTTCCTGTCTTCCGGTAAGGCCCACTCACTATTTTGTATAGTCCTACTTTATCCCCCAAAATATAAGCTGGGGCTAACCCATTGACCATATGACTGTCTCGATAGTTGAACGCTAGTTCTCCTTCTTTGGGTAGTAGCCCGTCAGCTCTTCCATTAATATACCATGCGCCACTATACCAGTGTCCTTTTACGAAATATTCAAAACCATTGGGTAGTAGAATAAACGACAAAATACTTGTAAATGAACCTAGTATAATAGGAAATGCAACTATACTCGACGCTATCACTACTAATAGGTTTGGAATAAATCCTTCTATTACACCGTAGTTGTTTTCAAAGAAACGCAACCACAGTATACTCATACCCACCCAATACAAGACGATGAATAAAAAAACCCCTACACGAAAGACTTTCATGACCTTTACCTTTTAAAGAATAAATTGATCTGTAAGTGGACCAAAAGCCCGATAGAGCTGTTTAACTATACCTTGTATCGATGTAGCGCTACATAGTTCCACGGTGACGCCATTGCCCATAACGATGCAGAAGATGGTTCTGATGCTATCCGCACCCCTACCTCTAATTCTCCAACGAATACCATTGTCTTTAGTAATAAAAGTAGTTTCATTGGTTTTGACTAACCAGTGGATTAAATCTGTTAGCACTTCAAACGCTTCTGCTGGATGACTAGCAATAACAACAGAACCAAGTGTTAATGGTGTATAACTTTTTAATAACACGAGTGTGCCTTTGTCAGATTTATAAAACATAACAACCTCTTTAAAAATATAGCTTAGAAAAATCTTTCAGTAAACGCCACCACCGAGTAATTTTACCGATCGATTCTATCCCTATTTCTTCTCGATATAATCCATTGTTCTTGTTATGACACGGTTGATAGATCACTTTTTTATCAGCGATTTCAATTACTTCTTCCAAGGTTAATATTCTACCGTGTGCATCCCAACCAACATCGAGTACTTTACCCATCTTCTTAAACAAACCATGAGTGTGACCATATGTGTGTATAGCACCACAGTTACCTTGGTTCCATTCGTACATAGGGAAGTGACACATAACAATTTTGACACCATTGTGTTTTACTTCCAATAAACGATGGACTTCACCAAACTCAGCGTATACTTTATCCATACGGTGATCATGGTTACCTAACACCCAGACATACTTGATGTTAGGGTTTAAACGTTGTAGGATATCTCGTACACGATGTTCTTTGTTACCTATGGTAGTGTCGCCAATAACATATAACGTACTACCAGAAGGTAGTTAATTGATCTCCTCGTTGAGTGTAGCGATATATGCCTGACAAGCTTCTTTGAAGGTTCTACCTGTAAACATACCACAAAATGTAGCGGACGCCTCCTGACCTGTTGCAGAAAACCCTTCTCTCCACACTTCCCATGTACGTATCTGGGTATTTTTACTGACTAAGGTCAGTGTACCGAGATGTCCTTTTGTTTCTACTGAAGTGATGTGCGATTGAAAAGAAGCATTGTTAAAATACCCATTCCATAAATCTTTAATAACCGGTTGAAGATCGACAACGTTCCACCAAATGGATGAGCTAGGGTTTAAGTTGGGAGTAAATTCTGCCATGGTTTCACTTTTTACATTAAAAAGTTGCCAGTCGAATACTGGATTAATTTCATAGTGTTGTTTCAACAACTCAGTGAATGATAAAGACAAATCTTTGGTGTCAGAGATAATAACCAAAAAGATTTTTTCTTTTTCACCACCTATGGCAGGTACGCGGTAAATTGAAGAAGGATGAACTGTACCTTGTAGATCACAGGTTTCATAACTAGTTGTCTTAGAACCATTTTGGTCGTTCCAGCCTAAGAACAAAGAACCAATCAGTGTATTGACATCATCTGGAATAACGGGTTCTTTACATCCAACATAGAACACTTGCGCATAGTTGAATTTACTAATTTTACTCATACATTTTTCCTGAGTTAAAGATAGGACTGTGTTGCAGTGGGTGTGTAACAAGGTATTTTTTATACTTCCTTAAAATGAATTATATCAGCGCCTGCACTACCGCTAAAGAAACCATTCCAAATTTTCTTAACATGGGGTGGAACTACACATTCTTTCCACCACACAGTCGTTTTAGGGTCTATGTCAGGATAGACCCTGTTGATGGCACCCATATTCATCTCCAATCGTACCCAAACATTATCTATCATGGAATATTCTTTTTCTATTTCTACGCTGAATATATCAGGCGACGACTCAGTAACGACAATGAATACAAGTAGATTGTCGGCAGCGTGTGATTGCGATTCCTTACGAAACACAGCGGATGGATAAGCGGTACCTACTAAATCCAACGTTTCATAAGTACTTTTACCGCCAACACTTCCTAGAAATATTCCACCGATTAAAGCAGCTAGTGTCTCATTGACTACAGGACCTGTAAAATCCAATTGAAATACTTGACCATAGTTAAATCTTGGTTTGTGTGAATCCATCTTAAATTCCTCACATTGTTGTTAAAAACTAAAAAGACTAACGACTCTAGCGATTGAAATACCTTTGCCATCTTCTACCCAACAACGTCTTCCATAGATATTTTCCTTGGGTATATATTCTACCGCAAGGGTAGTATCTTGTGGCCAGTCGGAAACAGCAATTTTGTCGCTCCACTCCACCGCCATAGTAAACGTATCTGGATGCAGAGGAATAGCAAACCCATTAATGAACATTACTGTTGAGTCAGGAACCCATATAACGTGTAGTCTTTCATCTTTGTACCTTGGTTGTTTAAGCGATTAAAATTACTACGTAGAGAAAAGATCAGCAATTAGCAAACCGAGTTCTTTCTTGCGTTCCTCTGAAATTGCTTTAAAATTGGTAACGGTTTTACGTTTTTGATTAAAGCCAGTATAGTCATTTGTCGTTGCAGGGTCGATTTTTGAAATGATCTGGAAAATATCACCTATTGTTAATTTAATGTTGATTGCTTGTAGTGCCTCTACTAGGAACCACCCATTCTTACCAGAACCAAACACCTCTGGTTCAGTAACCGCTTTAAATGTATAGTGGTTTTTTTCCAACGCTAAAAGATAACAACCTCCTTCTTCGGTTAGAAACACCATAGTCACTGACATAGGGGAGAGTTGATAGCCAAACTCCGAATCAATAATCTTTCGAAGATCACGACGATCTCTCCCTTCTAATAAGCGAATAGCCATTTTTTCAATCAAGGTAATATTACCTGCCCCTGCAAAGGCGACTACTTTACTAGTCCCTATAAATGCATTAAGATGCGATATATCCACTACCTTATTGGTGAAGTCTTTAGTTCTCTGCGTTTTAGTTCTGGTGCCAGGAGTACCAGAACTAATAGTGGTGCGTCTATCAGCGTATAAGGTTTTACCGTCGTAATAAATCGTGGTCATGGATTATTTTCACTCGCTACAGTAGGTTAGTTTCGTTCGATTGAATGACATGTTCTGTAAACCTTAGTTTACCATAATGCAGGGAGTACTCCCTGCATTATGGTTTTTACTTAAACCGCTACATCCCCTTTAATGGCCGGGTGGGGATCATCTTATCATAGTTGATTTTCTCAGTGGTTGTGTGAATGCTTTTTCTAAAGACCAACCTTTGCTTACTATGCGATTGTGCAAGACTTTATAATCAATATTCAACACAACACTCCATTCTTTCAGAGTTCTTGTCATGCCATTGAAGGTATACGTTATAAATTCAACTGGTTTACTAACTGCGTCTTCAGGGGAGTACCCTCTCTTTATTCTAGAAAGAATAGTATCTCTAGAAATACCGCTCTGGTCAACTAAATTAACAAGTTTTTCTTCCGAACCATCAATTGTCAAAAATACATTATTCCTTTTATTTCTAGCCTGCTCTTGGTAAGTTGCCCAACGACAGTTTGTCGGACAATAATCACCATTAACATTTTCGCGCTCCAGAGTATGTTGAGGAGTAGGTCTGTAACCCATGTCTTGAATAAAATTCTCAAAGGAGTTTAACCACCGATTACATACTTGGATACCTCTACCTCCGTAGTTTTTATAATTACCAACGTTACTATTATTGCAACGGTTTTTCATAGCAGACCAAATTCCGTATTCTGGCGTACCTGACTCACCATGAGTAATATTACGAGCAATAGTTAGTTCTTTAGCCAAACAACCGCAACTTTTAGTATCCCCCGATTGTAATTCGCTTCTACCCACAGAGATTGTTTTACCACAAGAGCATTCACAAATCCATTTTACTCTACCATGCACTGAAGAATCTCTTTCTAAAACTTTTAACCTGTCGAAAATTCTACCAGTAAGATCAATTAGTTTCATTTACACCCCCTTAATAAAAAAAGAGGGACAACCCCCTCTAAGAAGCAAATTAAACTGAAACGTTCCCAGTAATTTTTGAATGTGGATCATAACCCTCCAAAATAATATCCTCGAGTTGGAAATCAAAGATATCATCTACTTTACGCGCAAATCGGATTTGAGGTAATTCTTTTGGTTCACGAGTTAATTGTAGATCCACTTGGTCTTGTAAGTTTGAATAGATATGTACATCACCAAAAGTATGAACAAAATCACCTACCGCCATATTACACACATGCGCTACCATGTGAGTTAATAGAGCATATGACGCGATATTGAACGGTACTCCTAAGAAAACGTCGGCACTCATTTTGTCCACTACGATCGTTACTCGTAGCCGGTGCGATACCTGGCACCCGCCCTTACTTTCATAAGGGAGCAGACTATATCACGATCCTCTTCTTGAGGACCCCTCTCGTTTCGAGTTCACTTGAACCCTACGTGCATCGTTACTACTTATCCGTCCAATGGGTAGTCTTGCACTAGTCGTTGGGTATTTAGGTCTTTCTGTAACAAGACCATTTAACAACGGACCACCATAAGCTGCCACACTTAAGGCTTCCCCGTTT
>JACCDQ011324105.1_pt1 | contig 12049 bp, 10 predicted proteins | sample 7446031 | NCBI WGS metagenome assembly JACCDQ01 (sample SAMN15323442, study PRJNA562643) | freshwater metagenome | isolation source: river surface water | place: USA:Blue River Watershed | collected 2017-08-17
AAAGTATTAATTATATTGTCTTCACTTGTGATATTAATTCTATAATTGTTTTAACTTCATTTAATTTTGGAGGATGAATATTTTAAAATAAAATATTATTCAATCATTAAACTATTGTTGTCTTCATTTATAAATCCATACAATAGCATTAAATAATAACAATCAATAAGGATTTCTAAATCAATTATTGCATTATGAGTTCCTAAGGGGGCATCATCCTTGAATAATTTTGAGAACATTTCATTTAGTTTTGGAAATTTACCTCCAAATATTGACGAAAATTTTTTCATAGTACAGAAAATTTGACTTCCATCTCTTAATTTATTATTTATATTTTGAGTGTCAGGTATTTTTTTTAGTCTCAAATATTCGGAATCAATTATAGAAATATCAAATTCTACATTATGTCCAATTATAGGGTTGTATATATTTTTATTGTAAAACTTTAAAGCATCCTTAATTTGAACTCCCTCTTCAATTAATTTAGGATATGATATGCCGGTTATTCTTTCAATTTCAGATGAAATTGAAAATCCATCAGGTTTTATATAATAATTAAAAATTTCAGAGTTTCTTCCATAAGAATATGCTATTTGGATAATTCTAGGGTAATTTTTATAGTCTAAATCATTTTCTATTAAACCCGTTGTTTCAATATCTATAAATAATGGTTTTATAACGTTGTATTTAGGGGAAAAAGGATAATTATTACCAGCTCTTAGATTAAAACCTAATTTAGTATAATCAATATATCCACTTGGCAAAGTACTAGATTTTACTTCTGTATCATTCAATTTACCTTTAATTGCAATAATGCTGGAATGACCTTCAGATGGAGCTGAAATTTGAAAAATCATATCATTAACTTCAAAATTTCCAAAAGAATTATAATTATTACCAGACACTAATGCAATCACTTGGTAAACATGAAATATATTTACATATTTGGGTTTTTCATTTGGGAATAAATTATTTATAAAAGAATATTTTTTACCGTTAATTAACGTTGGAGGTAAAACTATATGACCAGCCCATCTTAACTCAATTCTAGAAAAGCTATTTTTATATTTATCATTAGGTAATAATGCCAATATACCATCTTGTAATTGATGATGAGTTGCAAACTCAAGATTTGAACAAGTTAAATGGATATGAAATCCATTTGGTGTTTTAACTACCCATTCATAATCAACAGGCAATCTAAGTATCGATAATATTTTTTTTATTAAATCATAATCATTACAATTGTCTATATCTATACATCTATGTATATAACCTAATACAGAACCTATTCCACTTGAGGAATCCCATTCTAAATTTAAAATTTCGCAAACATTAGGCCTTCTTACTTGCCATCTTCTCCATGAGTGAGAGGGTGCTTTTTGAAGGTTTTTTTCATTTATATTATATTTTGTTTTAAGATATGAAATACAAGTTGGATTAAGTCCTAATTCGTAATATTGCTTTGCATATTCAATCATTTTTTAACTTTTTAAATTTACATTTATAAGGGTATGATGTAATTATAATTTTATTTGAGTACAATTTACAAATCATATTTTGCTTTTTTATAAAATTACTTTAAAAACAAGCTATGTCCTCTAATTTACAAAGTAAGATGTTATTGTTTTCAATAATAATTTCAGATTGAAAAGTTAAACTAACGGAATGTTTAAAATACTTTTCAAAGTCAAATATTGAATTTTTATCAAGTTCAAATGATAAAATAACTTCTTTAGATTGAGAAGATTTGAATTCGCAATAAAACTGCCTTTCAACAGGAATGTTTATTTGAAAAAAATTATTTAGTCCAATAATATCAGATTGACTTATAGCAGGACTAAGTTCATTAATTAAGATATAATGGGAATACCCTTCTAAAAATAAAAATTGATTTCGTTTAATCATATAGTTCTTGAAAATATTTTTTGGACTTCATTTTAAAGTATCGAAGTTTTGCTATTTTTTTTCAAAGGAATTTATTATGTAAATTTACATACTAAATTTAAGAATTTTATGGAAAGTGCTATTTTTTCAGATTTGACTTTATTAGAAATAAATCAATCTTTAGGTTTGCCTATAAATTATTATTTATTAATGCATATTGATAAGTATGATAATGGGGTGTAAAGAATGGATAGTAATTATAATTACACTTCATATTTTAAAATACATGAAACATCATATGTTATTGTAATTAGTTTTGATGCTTACCAAAAAATAATAAACAAAAAGGAAGAAGATTCACCTATTTTAAGATTAATTAAAACAAAAAAAGAACACGCTTTACAAGATAAGTTAGACAAATCAAAACAAATGTTTAATAATTCTGTAATTAAATATTATGATATTCGGACTACGAATGTTATTGTAAGCTATTTAAACGACGAAGAAGCGGAAATATTTTAGGAATACGAGAAGGCAGAAAGGAGTTACCCTGATATGAATTACGATATTCCATATTTAGGTTTACCCGAAGATGAACAAGAGACAGGACATTGGAATATAGATTGATGTCATGTAGAGTTTTTCGTGTTTCTACTAATGCTTGCGTTAATTTGAAATTTCAATTTTATTAAGTTTAAATTGAAATGGTACTTTAGCCATTTGAGACAACAATAATCCTTTTTCTTTACAAATGAGTTTAATTTCTTCAAGTTTTTCTTTCGGAAAGTTTACACCTAAAATAACTTCTTCAATAGTATCAACTCCTAATTTTACTTTTTTTTGTTTTTCAAATTTTTGGGTGACACTGTGATAACCAAATATTTTTATCAATCGATATTCGTTTTCATATTTCCAAGAAATATGCTTATTGAAAAATAATAACATTAAAAGTTTAATATTTATACCAACTTCATCTGAAACTAAATTTAACAAATCTAACGTTGGATATTTATCATCATAAAACACAATACAACCCGTTTCAAATAAACCAGAATAAATCAGCTTTTCTGTATTAAATTTAACACATACACCTTTGTGCATGTCGGAATAATGTGACCACATAACTAAATCATCATATTTATCTGTTAACGATAATATCCCATAATTTGAATAATCTTTATAATATAATTCTTCTCTGTGATTATTATAACTATCTATTAAATCAGGAATGATTTTATTAAATAAATGTTCCCGTAATTCAACTTCATTTAATCTTTCATCATCAATTTGATATTGAAACTTATTGATGATATGTTTAATATATTCTTCTCTAATCTCTAAATTGTTTAACTCCGACAAATCAATTTTAATAATAGATTCAAATGGGTCATTTAATTGAGATGGTGGCGGTACATAAATTATATCATCCTTAATAATTTCAATAGCTCTATCGTAACATTTATACTTATAAATGAATTCTGGATATTTCATACTCTTTAATTATTGTAACCTCGTTTTTGTATACTCTCACTCTGCAAATGATACACATAATTAATTATTTCCCCCTTGAGTATTAAATCTATAACACGGTCTATAATATGAATTGGTGCGATGAACCACTCTTGAGGGATATGTCGTTTTCCTTTTGCATCATAGACATCAACATTTAAACAAGCCGAACCGAAAAAGTTATGAAGCAATTGTTCAAACTTTTGGGTATTCAAATTATACGTTTCGTATTCCGCTTCAACTTTAACGGGAGACATCAAATAAGTTGGTTCTTTTTCAGCATTTTTAATTCTATCCTTTACAGGAATAGTTGAATAACCTATCTTATAAAGATGTTGTATTTCTTTTATTTTAGGGTCATTGGACAATGACGATAACACATAAATAAATCCAGTTGAATTATCCTCATTAGTTATCGTTTGTGCATTTTTAAATAACTCAATCTCATCAGTGTCTATGCTGTGAGTAACTGCTCGTCCATTCTCATATAACATTTTTTCAACAGAACGTTTTAACATATTAGATTCAGTGCCATTCTCAAATACACATCTTGTACGACCATCTTTACGAACTCTTGTGCCATCTTCTCTATAATGGTCTTCTCTTGAAAAATCTATTTTCTCTAAATAAAATAATACCCCGTTATGAACGTAAAACGTTTCTTCTTGAAAGTTACTTATGTTAAAATCTACAATTTTTCTTTTACCCGATTTTAGTTCGCTTTGAACCTGTTTAAACAAAGGTTCATATTTATCAAAATCTTTACATGACTTTCTGCGAGCAACAAAATCAGTTGCCAAACGTTTCTCCATTTCTTCTTTATTAGGAACATTTTTAAAATCAAAAAGTCCCTCATCACTTCCTCCAAGAATTCCAAAAGGGTCAGAAGAAAAAATATCATCTATAGAATCTAGTTGTTCAGGTTCAGGAATATCAAGAAGATTGTTTATATCATATTTTTTTAATGCTTCAACTTTATTAGTTTTAGCTCTAATTCCTTGTAGCCTTAAATATAAACTTCTCTCGTTAATATCATTTACTTGCTGAGGCTCTCTGTTATGATTTTTATAAAATTCATTTATCTCATCAAAAGATTGCACAAGACGTTGGTCTTCTGTTTTTGCAGAAGAAGTAGCTTTAACATTTAATAAGCCAAAGGGGTCATTAGAAAAAATGTCGTCTAAAATTTTCTTCTTATCCATTCTGTTCTTGCTTTCTCTTTTCTTCTTTTAAATAAACAACGCACTCTGCCATCCTTTTTTCTATTGGGTCTAATGCGGTTAATGATGGTTGGCGATTATTGGATTTTACAAACTCAAGAACTTTGGGCCATAATATTTTTGCTTCTTCAAAATCCATTTGAATTCTTGTTGCTTCGATTGTTTCTTGAATGATACGAAGTACATTTGTAGTTACTGATTTTGATAAAATTTCAAACGCCTTTTGAAATGGATTTACGGTATCTATTAAGTCAATATGAATGTCATCTATATTTACAAATTTCCCCGCCATTCTAATAAACCTTTTGTCCCCGTCTTCCTTAATTTCTCCATTCTTAATAACCGAATCCACAACTACAAATTGTCTTACTTCTTCCACTTCGTTTTCTGTAAGTTCAGGATATTTTACTCGAATTATTTTAGGAATTAAATACTTGTTTATTACTTCTGCATCAATATTACCCGGCATCGCTTTAAGCATCTGTGGGTCTTGAAGAATTGTAGCTTTAAGGTCGTTTAAATCATCTTCAACAATCTGTCTTACTCTATTTGATGACGGTTCTTTTAACCCCCTAATTTTAATAACCCCCGGAGTAGATTTGTCTTCATCATTTATTTTAGTTTTAAATGTGAAGTTTGGTGCTAAAACCTGTTCCATCAATAATGAAGCAGTTATAGCTTTCAACATATTATTTACCGAAAGTCGTACTTCATCATCAGCTGCATCAGGTTGAGCAATTAAGTTGGTAAATTGAGCATGAGTTTTATTATCGCTGTCACGAGTACATCTTCCAATAATTTGAATTACCTCTGTTAATGAACCACGATACCCTACGGTCAAAGCGTGTTCACAATACGGCCAGTCAAATCCTTCTTTTGCCATTCCAAGAGCAATAATTAAATCCATGTCATCCACCGAATCCATGTTACGAAGGTAATTTTGAATTTTATCCCTGTCCTTAGAATTATCGTTAACTAAATCTGCAACCTTCAGTATTTTACCGTCGGTATGCCTTTTTACTGAAATGACTCCTTTTGCTTCATCTACTTTAATAACATCACCAATCGAATCTAAAATAATATCGACTTCTTTATGTTTGTCTTTGGTTGATTCTCCTGAATTCACATTAGGAATATGAAGAATTGTTTTTTTGTCTGTATCTAATACTTCGTTTATAGCAGAAGTATATCTTCCTTGATAAAAATGATACCCTATCCCTAAAGATTTAAGATGGGTGTATCCATTCAACTGTTCGTAGTAATTGTAAGTTACCTTGGCAAATTTTGCTTCGTCGTCAGGCATCAATACTGGAACACTATCGCCTCTAAAATAAGAACCAGTCATAGCCACAATATGTGCGGTTGACTTGCTCATAATTAAACGAAGTAATTCTCCTAAACGATTTTCACCATCTGCCGACACATGATGAAATTCATCAATTGCCAATAAAACATTATTAAATGATTCTGTTGGCAATTGTTCGAACGCAAAACGTAAAGTTGCGTGAGTACAAATAAGGATTTTCTCCTCGTTACCCATAAATTTTTTGAATGCCTCAACTTTACTGCTACTACCATCCATACCGGGAGTACAAAGGTTGTATAAATCATTTGGAACCCAATCTGCATAGAATCCATATTTAGAAAGTTCTGTTTTTTCAAACGAACCACCAATAGAGCGTTCAGGAACCGCAACTATTGCTTTCCTTACTCCTTGATTGATTAACTTGTCTAAAGCAATAAACATTAAGGCACGAGATTTTCCTGATGCTGGTGGGGCTTTCAACAAAAGATATTGGTCGTTTCTTGCTTGAAACGCTTTAGCTTGCATTTCACGCATCCCGTATTCGTTAGTTTTTGAACTTTGCCCTGTTTGAGCGTAGGTTACATCTACAAGATTTGGCATAATTATATTGTTAAAAAATAAATAAATTATTTGAAAAACCCTCTATTTTCACAAGATTGAAAAGTAGCTAAAAGTACTTCATAGGGATTTAACTCAAATATTAACGCACTTTCCATTTCAGTATTTTTTGATGCTTTTATAAAATCAACGAAGAAATCAAGACCCTCTATTGGTGTTCTTTTACCGATTTTATAATGAATATAACAATCTTGATTTAGATAATATTGCTTGTATTCTATATTGTCATAATCAATATTAATTGTTTTAGGTAGGATTATTGGGAGGCATAACGAAATAACATTTATTACATCCTCATAGCTATTCCTAAAATCACCCGCGGGAGAGGATTTAAGTGCATCATGACCAAATTTGTCACTTAAATTTTTAAGCTTAGAATATAACAACTCAAAAGACCCATAAAACTCTTTCAATATAAAAAATATTACTACAATTGGAAGGCTTGATATATTTGATACAATAAATCTTTCTTCATTTCTATTACAATCAAAATAGTAATTTGGTAATTCAACAAAAGTTGGGGAGACTAATTTTCTTAAATTTAATTGATTTGAATCTAATAAAGATAAGACAATCGCTGAAAAAGCTTCGGAAAAAACATTATTAGTTGAAAAAGTATAGCTCGATAAAACAGGACTCAAATTTATATTCTTAAACAAGACTCGTATCTTATCTTTGATAAATTTATTGTTGTCAAATTTATACGGACAAATTGAGTAAAATTTATCTAAATAACCAGAAAAATCAACCCCAAAACCATATTTATGTTCAAAAATTTTCCTGATATTTTCTATATCACAGACAAATATTAATTTATCAAACCCGAATTTATTTTTATTATCAATTTCATCAAAATGAGCACTAAAAATATTAAAAATTCTAAATATATGTTCCGGGTCTAACCTATCTAAATCATCAATAATAAGTACAGATTCACTGTTTTTATTTTGTTTAATCCGGACAAGTAATTCATAAATCAATTCAGAGATTGAGTCCATCTCATGACTACTTCCTTTCTTTGACTGTATTTCTTCTAAAAATTTATGAATGTTGTTTTCCTCATCAATATTTATTTCCTCACTAAAGTTTTTAAAGTCCCCGACAGTATTTTCAAGAGCTTTAACAAACTTAATAATTGGGGAACCCAATTTGTCTGCTAACCCAAGAATTGCATATAAAAGAGGCATGTATTTCATCCTCTCTTGTATAAACATTTGACTTTTTAGCAATAAAGTAAAATCATCTCTTTGCAAATCAATTTCTTCATAATAATTCCCAACGATTTGCAATAACAAATCAAATTTAATTAGTTCAAATACATCTTCGTTTGCAGATACCGAATAATTTACCGGAAAGATTTTTACATAGAAAAATGGTTCATTTTCTTTTTCAGAGAATTCCTTTAAAAAAGTTGATTTACCTGAACCGAATGGTCCTGAAAAAATAATTCGATTATTATCAGGCAGACATAAATGGTTCTTAAAATCCTCTAATATGGGATTTGTTTCAATTATAACTTTATCAACTCCCGAACCAATCATTTTCTCTTCTTTTTAGTGGATTCAAATAAAGTCCCTTGTTCTTTTTCTTTCGCTATCATTTGTTCGTATAACTTAAACAAATACTCCAAACGCTCTTCATCACTATCAAAGGGTTTTAAACGATAACATCGCTCAACAGCTAAATCATTTTGACGGTGCGCCTCACGTAATCCTACCGGCATTTTATCCGGGTCGTATAATTGAGCTAATGTTTTTTCAGAGTGTTTTTCGCGTTCTTCTAATATTTTAAAAACATAATTTTCAAGTTCTAACTTTTGATTAGTTGATATTGAAGGAAAAGGAAATGTGTTATATGTCAAAGCGGTAAGATATCTAATATCACCTCTTAATTTACCTGATGTCAAATTAACCCAAAGCATATGTATATGAGAGTGTAAAATGCTAAAAACAAAAGTTTCTGTATCATATATTGCGGCAGCTGAACTTAAAATAATAGTATCTGAGGGTAATAATCCAATAGGAATATAGTTTCTTCGACTTGACGAAACAATTGGTATTATTAAAATTGATGTCTTACCTGTATGCCTATATCTAAATTGATGTGGTTTATCACTCAATCCTCTTGCTACATCGCCACCCTTTAATCTCTGTATTTTATTATTTTTTATTCTGTCTTTAATAAATGGAATTGAATTAGCTATATCTAAATCTACATCCTCAATCCATAAACAATATCTTTCTAAATTGTTTATGTATTCATTTGCTCCATAAGTTTTCCTAATAATTCTTGTGGCAATTGGATAATTTAAAATTAATTCATTTTTTTCTTCTGTTGTCAACATTAAATTACCCCCATCATAAGGGCTGTTACCTGTTATCATTACAGGTAAAGAAGAAAAAGGATTTTGCCGTTTTGTTACAAAAATTTCGTCAGAGGTAGTTAAATAACCATTTATCTTTTTAACTACGTATTTGTGATTTTTATCAAAAATAAATTTTTCGCAATTCAAATTTTTACTTTGAACACCAATAATTGAGCATGTTACACCAGCCTTATCTTTTGCATTATTTGTCCAATTGAATGGTTTATACGCAAAAAATATTTCTTTACTTAGATTAAAAATTAATGTCCATAATTGTTCAACCTGAGCCCCTTCACAAATTGAGCTTGTAGTAACAAAAGAAAATTTGGAATTAATATTGATATATTTAGTAGCAATTAAAAACCAACATGCGATATAATCTAATTCTTTAAAGTTTTTTACACCATCAAAAACGAATTTCATATCTAACTTTTGTTCATCAGACTGACCTTTACCTCCCAAATATGGTGGATTACCTAAAATATAAGTCTCATCATTTTCATTTTTTGGGCAAACCATTTCCCAATCTACACGACATGCATTTCCTTGAATTATTTTACCGGTTTGTTTTAAAGGCAATGAGGGTTGTGAACGTCCAAATTGTTTGGTAAATTCCACATTCATTTGGTGTTCGGCTAGCCAAAGAGATAAGATGGCCACTTCGTGGGCAAAGTCATCTAACTCAATCCCAAAAAAGTTGTTTAATGTGATACCGGTAAATTGGTTAGTGTAGGTTCCGGTAACTTTATCAATCTCTTGAAAGATTAACATCTCTAACTTACGGAGTTCTTTATAGGATATAATCAAAAAGTTACCACTACCACAAGCGGGGTCAAATATTTTTATATTCCAAAGTCGTTTTAATAACTCATTTAGTTTCTTGATATTTCCTTTACTATCATCAAAGGCTTCATACAATTCATTTAAAAACAAAGGCTCAATTACCTTCATAATATTTGGTACACTTGTGTAGTGCATACCCATTCCACCTCGGTGTTCAGGTGTAATCACCGCCTGAATCATGGAACCAAAAATATCAGGATTTATTTCACTCCAACTTAATTCGCCACATTCAAGTATCACCTGACGGCTTCGTCTTGTAAATTGGGGTGCCTTATGAAAATCTTTAAATAAACCTCCGTTAACATAAGGAAAGTCATTTAAGAATTGAGGAATGTTTCCACGTGTTTCAGTTGGAGTATTCATTACCTCAAAAACTCTATCAAGATAAGCGTCTAAATCACTACCGTCAGTCTGTGTATGATTACTTATGGAATGAGTAAATTGACTTTGTTCAAAAATTCCTGTGTCTTCAGCAAAAAAACAAAATAACAATCGTGATAAGAATACATTTAAACCATGTACTTCTTCTTCTGTATCAAATTGATTGTCCTTTCTAATTTCATCATACAATTTTGCCATCCGCTCGGAAGCTTTAACATCCGCAGGGTTTTCTACTTGATGTTGTGCTTTTTCCATACCGGCTAAAGGAAGAAAAAAAGAAAAATGTTTTGCTAAATCTATAAGTTCACAATCCAATGAATCTGAAGTTTTAGTATCGTATGCAACCAAAGATTTGTCGTTGATAACAATAATAAAACGAGGTTGCTGTTTGTTGATGGTCTCATCTTTCCTCACGGAATCAATAAGACTATGTAATGAATTAGATACTATTTTATTAAAATATAGTTTTTTCTTCCATAACACTTCATCCTCTTTTTTAGAAAGGTTCAGTGTCCCAATTTGTAATTTTTTAATCGTTGCATTAGGCGTGCCAAACGCAATTAGAAAATCATAGATAAATGACTCCTCATTAAAATTAACAATTAAGGATTGTATGTTGGATTCTATTTGAGTTATGTTCATTTATTTGGGATAATAATATTCAAAGGTAAAAATAGCAGAAATTTCTTGAATTTGCTAATCGATTTCTGACATGTGTTTTATAAATCCTTTAGTTCCTAATACTTCAATGTCCTCTTTCAATCCAAGTATGAAGCGGGTGATTGGTTTGGGGTTGTTAACATCAATTTTAACTCTGTATTTTTCAGTATTAATCTCTTTTGTAATATGACTCTCAATCTTAGGATATTGTTCTTTTAATAGGACGTAGGCACGGAGTGATACTAATAATTCAACACTGAATTTTTGTCCATTTTTCTCTGAGAAACCAAAAACATCCATTTTGTCCAATTGATGTAATTGATGAAATTGTTGTTCGTCTTCCAATTGAATCACTTCGGTAATTCGTTCTAAGTTATAGTATTTGTTCAGTTGGGTTTCAATTTCAAATCCACAAACAGAGTTGTAGTTATCCGTTAATGTAATTGGTTCAATAATTCTATCCGAAATCTTTTGGGTATTCAACGAGTGATATCCTTTCAATACAATCCTTTTGTTTTCGGAAATTGAAGAATTAATCTTTTCAACCATTTTACCCAAATTGGCTTTAAGAATTTGATTTCCTTGAATTGCTAACTCTGATTGAAGGTAAATCTTTTGTAAAAGTGAATCTCTTAACTTATTGTCTTTTCCCGTGGTCATCACTAAATCTCGAAGCAGCAGTACCTCTTCGTTTGAAAATGATATTTGTTGGTATTCATCCCCACCTACGATTTGAAACTTGTTATTTTGGTCTTTATGAAGTTCAAAACCTAATTCTTTGACCAAATCCAAATATCGATAAACAGTTCTGTCGGTACTTTCAAGTACTCCCGCTAAAAAACGTATGGACTTTGGCGGTGCTTTTTTCAATAAAGTTATGAGTTGAAGTACTCTTAATATTTTGTGTTGATTGTGCATACTCAAGATTTATCTGACAAATTAGGTCAATTAAATCCACTAATGCAAGTGTTTGACCTCAATTGTCAAAAAGGTTAGAGACATTTGATTAAATAAATCTAAAAAGAAAAAAAATGAAAAAATTACTACTACTATTTTTATTCCTAACAGGTATAATGAGTGCTCAAGAAACAGAGTTTACTTTTGATAATACACGAGGAATGACAGATTTTGTCGTTACCAACGTAGAAAGTAAATCGGCAACGGAAATCTATAAAAAAGTAATTGAGTGGATTAAAGTCACATATAAGAATCCTGATAAAGTTATCCTTTCTACAATTGAAAATGAATATGTTCGATTTG
>JACCDQ011062257.1_pt1 | contig 12046 bp, 10 predicted proteins | sample 7446031 | NCBI WGS metagenome assembly JACCDQ01 (sample SAMN15323442, study PRJNA562643) | freshwater metagenome | isolation source: river surface water | place: USA:Blue River Watershed | collected 2017-08-17
ATTAGAAGCCATTTATCAACAAAAACTCAACGACTTAGAAGAACTCAAAAAATCCCTCCTCCAAAAAGCCTTTAACGGTGACTTAACCCATCCTGAAAAACCTTAAAAAACATCATACCGCCCCTTGATACTCAATCCTGTGATATACCTAAAATATTAGCCCGCCTTAACGAATAGTTATTAGTATGAACGCTCCTTATTCCCAGGATGCCAACGAAGCCGAAACCAGAGCCGACCTAATAGACCCAAAATTAAAAGACAGTGGGTGGGGAATCATCAAAAACAGTCGGATTCGCCGCGAATATCCCATCACCGCCGGTAAAATCCAAAGCCAAGGCCGAGGCAAACCCCTAACAGCCGATTATCTCCTTGTTTATCGGGGTCGTCCCCTCGCCGTCATCGAAGCCAAAAAAGAAAAACTCAACGTCGCAGAAGGAGTCAGACAAGCCAAAGACTACGCCGATAAACTCCAAATCAAAACCGCTTACGCCACCAATGGGCGAGAAATTTATCAAATTTGCCTGGATACCGGCGAAGAAACCTTAATTAGCCAATTTCCAACCCCCGATGAACTTTGGAATCTGACCTATCCACCGCCTAACCCCTGGCAAGAAACCTTTAACGCCATTCCCTTTAATGACCTCAGTGGTACACAACCCCCCCGTTATTATCAAGAAATCGCCGTTAATCGAGTCCTAGATGCGATCGCCCACGATCAAACCCGTATCCTCTTAACCCTAGCCACCGGCACCGGCAAAACCTATATCGCCTTTCAAATTGCCTGGAAACTCTTCCACGCCCGTTGGAACCTATTAAAAAACAGCAAAACTCGCCCCCGTATTCTCTTTTTAGCCGATAGAAATATTCTCGCCAATCAAGCCTTCAACGCCTTTAACGCCTTCCCCGAAGATGCCTTGATTAGAATTGACCCCAAAGAAATCAAGAAAAAAAAGAAAGTTCCGACCAATGGAAACTTGTTTTTTACCATCTTTCAAACCTTTATGACCCAAGATAATCAAAAAGGGAATGAAACCGAACTTCTCAGCCGCTTCTATGAATACCAACCCGACTTCTTTGACCTAATTATTGTAGATGAATGTCATCGTGGAGGGGCCAATAACGAAAGTAGCTGGCGAGGGATCTTAGACTATTTTTCTCCCGCCGCTCAACTCGGATTAACCGCTACCCCAAAACGCAAAGATAACGTAAATACCTATCAATACTTTGGCGAACCCGTTTATATCTATTCCCTCAAAGAAGGCATCAATAACGGGTTTTTGACCCCCTTCCGTGTTAGACAAATCGCCACTAGCCTAGACGAATATCAGTATAGCCCCGATGATGATGTCCTAGAAGGAGAAATTGATCCCGATAAAACCTACACAGAAGCCGACTTTAATACTAACATTGAAATTCGAGAACGGGAATTAAAACGAGTGCAAATCGTTTTGTCAGAAATTAACCTCAATGAAAAAACTCTAGTCTTTTGCGCCAACCAAGAACACGCCGCCTTAATTCGAGACCTAATTAACCAAGAAATTAAACCCGTTAACCCCTTTTATTGCGTCCGCGTCACCGCCAACGATGGAGAAAAAGGAGAAACTGACCTCAGAAACTTTCAAGACAACGATAAACAAATTCCAACTATTTTAACCACCTCCCGTAAGCTCTCGACTGGGGTAGATGCCCGCAACGTGCGAAATATTGTCCTCTTGCGTCCCATAAAAGACATGATCGAATTTAAACAAATTATCGGACGAGGAACTAGACTCTTTGAAGGAAAAACCTATTTTACGATTTATGACTTTGTGGAAGCCTATCACCATTTTGAAGATCAAGAATGGGACGGAGAACCCATTGAGCAAACCATGAATCAAACAATGGATAAAACGCGATCCAATCAAAAACTGAAAGAACCTTCTAGCCCTTATCAAATTTCCGATCCGGTTAATCCTGAACCGAAAACGAAAATCAAAATTCGTTTAGCTGATGGGAAAGAATTTGAAATTGAACATCGTATCAATACTCTTTTTTATAGCGACGGAAAACCCATCTCTGCCCAGGAATTTCTAACCAATCTCTACGGCTCCTTACCCAACTTTTTTCAAAACGAAACCGAACTCAGAGAAATCTGGTCACGACCCATGACCCGCAAAAACCTCTTAGAAAGACTAGAAAAAGCCGGTTTTGACCGAGGCAACCTAACTCAACTCAAAGAATTAATCCATGCTCACCATAGCGACCTATTTGATGTCTTAGAATTTATCGCCTTTGCCACTAAACCCCTAACCCGCCAAGAAAGAGTGAACCGAGCCGAATCCAAAATCTTTGCCTTGCTTAACCAACAACAACGGGAATTTATTGAATTTGTCCTCTCCAAATATATCGAAACCGGGGATGAAGAACTCAATGAAGAGAAACTTGGCTCCCTTTTAGAACTCAAATATCATTCTGTCACCGATGCCCTAGAAATTTTAGGAGATATTCCAACTATTCGTCATACCTTTATTGAATTTCAACAATATCTTTATCGTCAGGACATCGCTTAATAATTCGGCCAACATTAATGGATTTAACCCACAAAAGGCGATCGCGTTTGTCCCAGGGTCATCCCGACGCGCCGTTACTGCTCTATGTGGGTCGAGTGTCAGCCGAAAAACAAATTGATGAGATTAAACCGGTTTTGCAAGCCATTCCCCAGGCCCGTTTGGCGATCGTTGGCGATGGCCCGCACCGCGAAGCCCTAGAGGCCCATTTTGCCGGAACCCCCACCTTTTTTGCGGGCTATATGCAAGGGTTAGAACTGGCCACGGCCTTTGCTTCCGCCGATGCGTTTATTTTTCCTTCCCGCACCGAAACGTTGGGATTAGTCCTATTAGAAGCCATGGCGGCGGGTTGTCCAGTCGTAGCGGCGGCATCGGGGGGGATTACTGATATTGTGACCGATGGCGTGAATGGCTATCTGTTTGATCCGCAAGATCCCCTGGGGGGAGTCAGTGCCACTCAACGGTTATTAGGGGCAACGGAGGAACGGGAGCGATTACGTCAGAATGCCCGCCAGGAAGCAGAACGTTGGGGATGGCCAGCGGCCACGGCTCAGTTAGTGGATTATTATCAACAGGTTTTGGGTCATCCGAGGTTAAGTTTAGTCCGAGATGCGGCCTAGGGATAGGTTGCATTTAAGCACAATATATTTATCTCCCAAGATAGACGAGGTTCACTATTTGAACGTGCGACTGTTTAAGGCTGACTATCTACGGGGGGATTAATCAATAAACCCAAACGTTTAAAGGGTTCTAAGAGATTTTCCCGTTGATTAATTAAATAGATACTAATTAAGGTTAATCCTACACCAAAACCCTGTAGGGGGCTTAAGACTTCTCCTAAAATTAAATTGCCAAAACTGAGGGCAAAAACGGGGGTTAAAAAGGTTAAGGCACTTAAACTTGTTAGATTGCCCTGCGAAGCTAACCAGAAGAAGACTCCATAGGCGATCGCACTCCCAAAAATTGTGGCATAGCTCAAATTTAACCAGCCAGTCAGGGAAATTGCTTGCCATTGTTGGGTTTCCCAGCCCCAGGACAAAGCTAGTAAGGGTAAAGCTCCGATAATCATGTGCCAACCCGTTGCTACGACCGGATCTGCCTCTCGACAGACAAAGCGAATTAAGACTGTGCCGATCGCCATGGATAAAGAAGCCAATAACATAAACCCCTCACCACTGGGTTGGAAGATCGGCCAAGGGGTAGATGGGGGGAATATTGCCGTCAGAATCTGTAGAATCTCCTGGGGAGACAACGAAAATAATTGATAAAACCATTCATCCGGTAACCCGATCAAACTAATGCCGGTAATCCCCACTGCTAACCCTAGCCAACCCCATAACCCAATTTTTTCCTGAAATAACCAACGGGATAATAGGGCGACGGCCAAGGGTTGAGAATCAATAATCACCGAACCTAACCCGGCCCCTGTGCGAGCTAACCCTTCCGCTAAAAATCCTTGGAAGAGGGTGCCATCCACCAACGCGAAGAGACTAATCCACAGCCATCCCTTCCCACTAATGGCTTGAGAACGTCCACTGAACCCCGCCACCATCAAAACCAAGAAGCCAGCCGGCAATAACCGCACACTGGCCACAAATAACGGTGTGGTATAGGGCATCACCCCTTTCATCGCCACCATGGCCGTTCCCCAGAGAAAAAATGGACTCAATAATAAAACCGTTGACCAGAGGGGATTGTTAATTTTGAGGTTCATGGGACTGCGAAAAAAAAGCCGTCAGTTAATTGTAACGAAATCTTAAGCCAAGACCGGGCATTCTTTAAACCGTGCTTTTTCTGGGCGGATTCGGGGCGATCGCCGGATTTCCGGTTAGCGGCCTTTCCCGACCGTAGGATAATGGACAGTTGAACGTATTGTGGAGAGCCAAAGGCGTGCTATTAACAAAAGGCGTTGAAGTCGAAATTTATACGGGAACGCCCCAGGGCGAAATTGTGGGCTTATCCGATCGCATTGTGCGCGATTTATCGGGTTTTGTGCGGGAACCAGACAGTCGCAATGTGGAATATACAACGGCTCCCTTTACGAATTATGAACGTCTCCTCTGTGCGCTGTTGAAACCCCGTCGGCAGTTACGGGATTATCTGAAAACCCAGGGCGACTATACCCTCATTCCAGGCAGTTGTTTGGCCCTCGGCGGCGGCGATCGCTTCTATCGGTCTGATCCCCAAAATCCTTACCATGATTACATTGAAAAGACCTATGGCACCCAGGTCGTCACCGCCAGTATCCATATTAATATCGGTATTTCGGCACCCGATCTTTTAATGCAGGCCTGTCGGTTGGTGCGGGTCGAAGCACCGTTATATTTGGCCCTGAGTGCGGCTTCTCCTTTTTTTAATGGCCAGGTGACGGGCTACCATTCCACCCGTTGGCAAGTTTTCCCGAAAACGCCCATGGAAGTCCCCCTCTTCACCAGTCATCACCATTTCATCCAATGGACAGAGGAACAATTAACCCTGGGAACCATGCAAAATGTCCGTCATCTCTGGTCTTCGGTGCGTCCGAATGGTGATAACCGTCCCTATAACTTAAATCGCTTGGAATTACGCATCTGTGATTTAGTGACCAATCCCCTGGCGTTATTGGCCATTATTGCCCTGCTCGAAGCGAGATTATTGCAATTATTGGCCGATCCAACCTTAGATCCCCTGCAACAGAGTGTTTTTTCGCCCCAGGAATTAATGACTCTCTGTGATGCCAATGAAACGGCGGCGGCCAGCCATAGTCTAGGGGCTACCTTAACCCATTGGCGGGATGGTCGTTCCCTTTTAGCGAAAGATTGGATCGAAGAACTTTATACCGAAGTCTTTCCCCAGGCGAAACAGCAGGGCTTTGGGTGCTTTCTGTTGCCCTTGCTCTCCCTACTGCGCGAAGGAAATCTGGCTCAACAGTGGCTCCAACAATACGATCAGGGACTCGATCTGCCAACGATTTTACAAAGGGCGATCGCCCATCTGGAAACGGAAGAAGCCCAATTGGAGGATTATCTTTGTCAAGCCTGGGGCAGTAACCAAATGTAACCGGTTTGGCGAGAAAACGTCACAAAAATTCATCAAACTTGCCGACCTGGGAGCCGAAGCCAGGAATGATAAGCAATTTTTATCATTGGGTGATAATGTTCGACAATATTTCGACAATATATTTCGATGATATTTTCGGCAAGATCGGCTTATTCCGGCTCCCCTCTCATGCCGGTTGGGCAATATTAACGTTATTAACTTTCCATCAAAGTCTTCTGTCGTTATGGTCAAAATTGTCCTGGTTCATCCCCAAATTCCCCCCAATACGGGCAATATTGCTCGCACCTGCGCCGCCCTAGGGACAGAGTTACACTTGGTTGGCCCCCTGGGTTTTGAAATCAGCGATCGCCACTTAAAACGGGCTGGGTTGGATTATTGGCCCCACGTTAAACTGCACTACCATCAGCAAGTCGCGGATTTTTTACAATATCGGCAAGGCCAGGGCGGTAATTTAATTGGGTTTAGTGTGCGAGGCACTCAGCATTATCTGGGCTATCAATACCAAGCTTCCGACTGGCTCCTCTTTGGCAGTGAAACCGACGGACTCCCCCCCGACCTAATGGCCCAATGCCATCACCTCCTGTTTATTCCCATGCCCCATCCCCAGGTGCGTAGTCTCAATCTCTCCGTTAGTGCGGCGATCGCCCTATTTGAAGCCTATCGTCAACTGGATTACCAACCAGAAACCTAGCCGAGCCAAGGCATCGGGACAATCCTCCGACTGACACAACCGATAAGAAATTTCTATCAGTAATCCGGCTCGATCCAGCGGCCCGATTTAGGCCATTTAGGTGGATTTCTTGCCCTACCAGATAATCCCTCGCTTCTCCCTTTTGCTCTGCTCTAGACAGAAAGGGATCAAGACAAATCAAGCCTTTCTGGGAAACAAACTGACCTTTCCTACGTCACTGCCCCCAGTTAACCTACTTCCTTGGGACATCCCTTCGACGAGGTTCCGACTGAAGTTACTCCCGACTTGTCTATTTTTTCAAAGCACGCTAATCTTTCTAAGCAACACCCTAATGAGTATATTGGCTTAGGTCATGCTCCGATTTTACTGGTTTGTTCAGAGTCAACGATTTAGCTTTGCTAGTCAATAAAGCGTCTCCGCGCTCGTTCACACACAAGGAGGTTTTTCTTGAAAGACGTATTCACAACGAAGGTCACTCTCTTTCCGTCCGACCTGATGCCAGCAACGGATGGCGTTCTGCCCCTCTGGGATCGAGTCGCTGAAATGTCTTTGACCCCTAGCGAGGGATACCGTCGGGTTCGTCGGTCGGCGGCTATGCTGGGGCTGGCCCTTTCCATGGGCGCGTCAGGTTTAGTCTTGTCTTCTAAGGCAACAGCTACCACTAGAGCGATAACTCCCGAAACCACGATTAGTAATATCGAGCGTGTTCCTGCGACGGCCCAGACTGAGCCGGTGTCCCCCTTATCCAGCCCGGTAGTTCTGCGTTCTAAATCCCAAACTCCCTCAACGGTGACGATCGCTTCCCTGAATAACGCCTCTGATGCGCCTCAGGCGATCGCCGTTATTCCCCCCTTAGAAGTGAGTTCTCCTGCGTCAACGGTTGTCAGTCCCTCTCCTTCCAAGTCTCCCTTACTGCAACCGATTGCCCTCAAAAATGCTTCGGCTGAACAACCGGTCGCTTTAGCGAGTCCGGCGGCTACCCCACCGGTTTCGGTTTCGGATGTCAGTCAGCCCATTCAAGTTATCCCAGCCCCCGATGTGGAAGGAACTTTGGCTCCTGCGGCTCAACAGGCAGGGGTTATTGCTCCCCAGGCAACAGTAGCGGCTTCTCCTCAAACCGGTTCTATGCCGCCTTTGGCCCGCCCGATCCCGATTCAAGTACCGGCTCCCGAACAGCAAGCTCCACCAACGGCGATCGCCCCGATTAAGCGAGAAGAAACCGAAATTCAAGCGACTAACCAAAGTCCGACGGCCCATTCTAGTCTCCCGGCGATCCAACCCGCGCCAGTATCCGCACCCGAACGCACGGCGGCTAAATCCCTAGAGGCTCCTGTAGCGATCGCGGTGATTCCACCGGCTACGGTCAGTGAAACAACCCCTATTCTCCAGCGATCGGCTAAGACTCTGCCGGTTGCTCCGACAAATCCGTTTGTCGCTCCCGCGGTCAACACCCCGGCTCCCCCCCAAATTATTAATCCGGTTGCCGAAAGTACACCCACACCCACCAGCTACCAAGTCCAATCGGGCGATACCCTCAATAGCATTGCCCGTGACCATGGCATCAGCAAGCAAGAACTAATCCAAGCCAATGGGCTAGATAATCCCAATCTTATTCGCGCCAACCAAAAATTAGTACTTCCCAACTTGGCGAAAAAGAGCCTACTCGTCGCCTCTCAACCCCAAATTTCCTCAGCAGTTGTAACCCAGGAAGTGGTGCAAGCGGATAATGCCCCTCGTCCAACAGTGGTTAAGCCTTCTGTCTCATTGAAAACAACAACGCCAGCTGAATCCAATCAGGCCATTCCCATTGCGGTAGAAATGCCGACTACTCCCTATACGGCCCAATTAAAAGAAGAGATTGCTTCTATCCCCGCTACCCAAAGGGCTACCGTTCAGCCAAGAACGCCAGTTTCCATCGTTGTGAGTCAAGCAACGAATCAAGACGGGCCAGATGAAGCCATCAATCCTGAATGGCAAGACGAGCGAGTTTCACCCCGAAGCAATACGGCTCCCCGCTCTTCCTTAAATCAACTGCAACAACGTTACCGTCCGACCGTCCGACAATCCGGTTTAGCCAATAGCCCCATCATTGGGACAGCCCCGACTAACGCCGAAGACTACAACGACAGTATTCGTCTGCCGGTTGGTCAAGAGGTTAGCCCTGAATTACCTCCCCTCAATGCCCCTCAAATGCCTGAGATGCCAACCCAATATACGAGCTACATTTGGCCGGCCCGGGGAGTTCTGACCTCTGGTTTTGGCCGTCGCTGGGGACGGATGCACAGAGGGATTGATATTGCGGCTCCTGTGGGAACCCCGATCTTTGCGTCTGCACCAGGAGAGGTGATTGCGGCAGGCTGGAACTCTGGTGGTTACGGTAATCTTGTCAAAATCCGTCATTACGACGGCAGTGTTACCTATTATGGTCACAATAGTCGTGTGTTAGTCCGCACAGGTCAGATAGTAGCTCAGGGTGAACAGGTTGCTGAAATGGGTAGCACTGGCCGCAGTACTGGCCCCCATCTGCACTTCGAGATCCGTCCCAATGGGGAAGATGCGATTAATCCGATCGCCTTTTTACCTCAACGATAAAGTCTCTAAGAATTAATGATTCATTTCTAGCGAATGATGATGATTAGTCTCCCTTAACAGGGGGACTTTTGATTTTTTAGAAACCATCCTGAGAGAGGCGATCGCCCTTTTTGATTGTCGGCTCGCAGGACTTAATTAATGCCAGCAGAACTCACTGGGGAGCCATTTCGGGAAGGAACCCCTCAAATTTCGCTACAATGGGTAAATTCAGCATAAATATGCCGCGTCTCAGGACGGGGTTTAATAACGAAAACGGTTTATTGACTTGCTTTGATATAGGAGAAAACTCACCATGACTCAGGCCACGGCCACGAAATCCCAGGGTATTCAACTCAGCGAAAACGCTTTGAAGCACGTTCTTATGCTACGGGAACAACAGGGGCAAGACCTTTGTTTGCGGGTGGGCGTTCGCCAAGGCGGTTGTTCTGGGATGTCCTATATGATGGACTTTGAAGATCCCGGCAAAACCACGGAACACGATGAAGTGTTTGATTATGATGGGTTTAAAATCGTCTGCGATCGCAAAAGTTTACTGTACCTTTACGGTTTAATGTTGGACTACAGCAATGCCATGATCGGCGGCGGTTTTCAATTTACCAATCCCAACGCCAACCAAACCTGCGGTTGCGGTAAATCCTTTGGGGTTTGATGACGGATTAACCGGACGGCCAAAACCCAGTATTATGAAATACAGTCAAAAGAGGACAGTTTTCGCTGTTCTTTTTTGTGCGCTTTTGTCTCAATCGCTCGCTAACGCATCGAAACTTTTCATTTACGTTACCCCATGGCACCTACCTCTGAAGCCCTAACTGATGTCATTCAAGCCTTTGATGAAGGATTAGAACGCTATAAAGCCGGGGAAGCCCCCGAAACCCTCATTCCGGTGTTTAAAAATCTCTGCGATCGCGCCCCTAGAAATGCGACGGTTTGGGCTTGTTTAGCCTGGTTGTACCTATTGACTGATAAACCTCAACTTGCCCTCAAAGCCGCTCAAAAAAGTGTCAAAATTGATGCCAAGCATCCTCAAGCCCAGGTCAATCTCGTCCTAGCCATGTTGGAAAATCAACGTTCCGGTGTACGTCCCCATGTCGAATTAGCCGGTCAAATCATGGCCTTAGACCGAGAAATTTACAATACGGTGGCTGAAAATATTGAAGATGGTCTGATCCGTAAACCCCAATGGGAAAATTTAAAACGGGTGAAAAATTGGTTATTAACCTAGGTGAATTCCGAATTCAGGCTCCTACCGGCCAGCCGGTCAGGGTCAAGGCGGCGATCGCTCCCTATTACTCCAGGCTCGAAGAGACTCCCTAGGGCTAACCAGGGACGACCGATGAAGCTTAAACTTCTGCCTCCTGACCATGGAATCAACGGTATAATCAAATAGCTTCAATCACTTCTACTCTCTCAATGCACTCTCATGAGGTCGCCATGGAAAAAATTCTCATTGTTGAAGATGAATTAGATGTTCGTGAAAACCTCATTGAGATTTTAGAAATTGCCCAATATGAGGTACTGTCTGCTTCCGATGGATTAGAGGGATTGAAGCTGACCAAAAGCTTTCATCCTGACCTCATTTTGTGTGACATTATGATGCCCAAAATGGATGGTTATGAAATGTTAGCGGCTCTGAGGGAAGATCAAGAAACGGAAACTATTCCCGTGATCTTTTTGACGGCAAAAACCGAATATTCCGATCAACGTCAAGGGATGGAATTGGGAGCCGATGACTATTTAACCAAACCCTTTGAGATTGACAAGTTATTCCTAGCGATTCGGAGTCGTCTCAATAAACGGGAAGGTTATCTCCGGCAAATTGAAGAAGCCAAGGAAACCTCAAAAAAATCCCGCCGTCTTGCCCAGCAGAGTCAAAGTCTTTCCTTAGAGCAGGAGGAGATTATGGCGATTAAAGATCAATTATTGTTGAAAATTGCGTCAAATTTAGGACAGTCTATTACTAATGTTAACTTGGCTCTTTCCATGTTAAATAATAATCACCCGACAGAAAGCCAACAAAAGTATCTGAATATTTTACAGCAGGAATGTCATAAACAAATTCAGATTTTAGATGAAATGATGGAATTACAAACTATCCTAACGCCTCAGAATTTACATCTGTTAAAGCGTTATAATTTATTACAGATTTAGGGATAAGAAGCCTACTTTTTCATTAAACAAAACCTTCTTTTTGATGGTTGATTGTCCATAATTCATAGTTTCTGGTTTATTATTCTGCCTCGTTTTCTTTCGGAATGGGTAAAATGATTATGCAAATTACGGCGACGGTTTCGACTCCTGAACGGACGACCAGTACGATTCGCAAAAGTTATCCCAATTATAAAGTGATTGTGCTGAATGATGACTTCAATACCTTCCAGCACGTTGCCGAATGTTTGATGAAATATATTCCCGGAATGAGTAGCGATCGCGCTTGGGAATTGACCAATCAAGTGCATTTTAATGGTTCGGCGATCGTTTGGGTTGGCCCCCAGGAACAGGCCGAATTATACCATCAACAATTACGGCGGGAAGGGTTAACCATGGCTCCCCTAGAGGCGGCCTAAATGTGTCTTTCCTCTGCTGGTCAGTCCCTAGGCAAAAGTCCCGTTTTCTATCCCAGACTTCAGCGATATGGTGTGATTTTTCTGGGGGTTTTGGCTCTTCTCCTCGGTCTGCTTTGGTGTCAACCGGTTGAGGCTTTAGACCGGGTTCCTTTAACCTTACCGCTTTTAGAAGAACGATTAAGTCATCCCGAAGTCAATGAAGGGGCTTTAACCATTAATTTGCAAAATCTGGTGATTGATTTAACCCCAGAAAATAGTGAATTTCGTGAGCAATTTTATCAACAGGTACAAGCTCAACTCAGTCATAGTAGTAAGCCATTAGGTCTTGATTTAAGTCATAGTTTAATTCAAGGGGAATTTCAGTTAAGTAAATTGGGACTGTATGTGCCGCTCTCCATGGCCACTTTACCCCAAAATTTATCTCCCCTAGAACAGGAGCAAATTCGTCGTGATCCGGCGTTTGTGATAGCAGGCAATGAAATAGTGAAGACGGTGACGGTTTTTCGAGGTTTATTCAAGTTTGCTGATGCACTTTTTACGGGGCAAACGGATTTTGCGAAAACCCTTTTTTTGCAACGGGTAGCAGGGAATCATAGTAAATTTTTTCAGGAAAC
>JACCDQ010877301.1_pt1 | contig 12041 bp, 17 predicted proteins | sample 7446031 | NCBI WGS metagenome assembly JACCDQ01 (sample SAMN15323442, study PRJNA562643) | freshwater metagenome | isolation source: river surface water | place: USA:Blue River Watershed | collected 2017-08-17
AATAGTAGATCCAGTAACACCGGTAAATAAAAATTCGCATGTTGTTGCCATGGCTTATACTATGACCAGGAAAGGTCCAGAAGAACATCCGGGTATTAGCTATGAACAATGTTTAATCGAAGGCTATACAGCAAATGGATTGAATATTGATAAGTTGACAGCAAAAATTGATTCTATTATAATTGCGTAATGTATAAACAAGACAGCGTTCGTCAAATCTTAGAAGATTATAAGATAAAGATTACTAATCAAAGAATGGAACGTAGGGCCGCCATTCAGCCATATTCTTATTCTGCTATGAATATTCCATATGTATATGATGAATACGATCGCTTATCGTTTGAAGAAGAGATAGTTCCTATGATCACTGCCGAGATGCCGGAAAAAGAATTTACAGCAATGGCAGATGCATTATGCGAAATGAGAGATTTGATGCGTGATCCAGAAACAGCCAAAATGTTAATGGAAGCAAGATTTATAAATAGATTAAAAGGCAATAGATAATGGCACAACATAGTAGATATTGGAGTTGTAGTCCTTTTGCAGATTGGATACGAGGCACTGAAAAACTTAGTGCAGGTACATCTGAAGAGTGGGATGAGTGGCGCACTACTGCACAAATGAAACATAACTTCCGCTATTGGTTAGCTGAAGAAGGACTTGACTACTTACAAGATTTTGTAACGTGGCCTATTAGAAAGATTTATGATGCAAAATATTATATTAACAATCGTTGGGTTACTAGAACTCATAGTCTTACTGCCCATAGCCGTGATATCCGCCCTGGTGATTGGTGTGATGTTGGCAATCGCTTTTTACCTTGTCTTTTTAACGAACTTGTGGACTTTGTGGAGATCGAAACAGCATGGAGCCACATCGCTTGGAGCGACGAAAAAGATACAGTAAAATACAATCCTCCATTTTGGGCTACTGGCTGGTTCCGTTGGAGAACATGGCGTTGCCCTGAAGCGGGACTTGATAATCTTAAATGGCAAAGTGAATTAATTCACAATGAAGAATACTGCAAGGACGAACCTTATTATATGAAGCCGACTCCGCAGGCAGTAAAAGCTCAAGAGATTTTGGCATTGTATAAATGGTGGACTGAAGTTTATCCAAATCGTCCCGATCCATATGATGCTAGTGGCTGGACTGCTTACTGCGAACTTAGCCGTTTGGCTAATGGAGGCAAGTTAAGTTGGGGCGCAGATAAAACTCCTGCTCTCAAAAAAGCAAGTAAGCTGGCACATAAAGAACTTCAAAAAATAGAAGCACAGTATGAAAAAGAAGATACTGAAATGATGATTAGACTTATTAAGGTACGCCATGGACTCTGGACATAACTGTGAAGATACTAAACAGTATTCTGAACAATATGATACATACTATTGTTCAGAATGCAATCTATGGTTGGAAGATAAGTGCGACGATCCTACTTGTGAGTTCTGTACAACTAGACCGGCAATACCCAACAAACAATGACACCTGATATACAAATAATCGATAACTGGAATATTTCTACAAATAGAGCCAACGGAATTTTACTGGAAGCAGTTGCACGTAGCAATAACTACATTGCAACATTAGATTCTAACACACAAGAAGTCTATAATCAAAAAATACAGAATACTTTTCTTTCCTATGTAGACACTTGGAATAATACTACTGTTCCTGTTCATCCTACTTTAAAATCCGTCGATTTACTAGATAGAACTATTACTAATTGTTTATCTGACAAAATGTGGTTAGGAGAACAAGTAGAGAAAAAAGGTTTGTTAAATTATGCTCCTAGATCATATAATACAGTAGAGCAAGCATTGAACAGCGGCAATACTGCAGACAGAGTTTTATTTGTAAAAGGTCGCGGAGGCACTGGCGGACAAGAAGTTTCTTGCATTAGGTATTCTGAACTCTCTACGTTAAAATTAAAACAACATTATATTATTCAAGAAGCCATTGACAATATTGAGCTCTATGAAAATAGAAAAATGGTGTTTAGATTCTTTGTGCTTATACACAATAAGAAAGTTCATTTAAATAGGAATTCTTTTGTTATAGTGCATGGAGTTGAATATGATCCTAATTCTACAGCCTACGAAATACAAGTCCAGCATCATGGAGAAAAGGATCACGAGGTTATTAGATTTCCGTTAAATACATTAGAGAAATATGATAGCTATATGAATAGTTTGATAGAATTAACAGAAAATATGTTGCCCGTAGTAGATGATGTAAGAAATGCATCTACAGAAGACAAATACATATTGTTAGGAGCAGACGGCATTCCTTGTCAAGACAGTAAAATTAGATTAGTAGAGATTAATACATATCCTAACTTACTAAAGCCACCTGTAAATATGCTTGTGAATATGCCCGTAATTTCTTCTATGATGTTAAAGCTGGTAACAGATGTCAATGACGGATCTTGGATAGATATAAAATGAAATGTGTAGCGACTTGGAGTTTCACACCATTCCTTGAAAGTAGAGGGAGTGGACCGTGGGATTTCACTCATGATATGTTAGCTTGCTCAGTTGCTTCGATTGAAGCAATATATAATATATATGGTAAACCTATCATATACACTGACACTATGGGCAAGGAAATTTTATCAGACTTGACTGACAAAGCAACATACATTAATGTATATGATGGCATTTACAATAACTTATCAACTAACCTATGGGCTTATCCAAAACTATTAACGTATGCAGATCAAATAGATACATATTTTCATTTTGATTTAGATTTTATTGTTAAAAAAGATTTTGGATCTAAGTTTAACTGCGATGTATTATTTCAAGTACTTGAGCCTATTGGAAGAATGTTTGACGAAAAAAGAAATATACACAACATTTATAATGTCAGTAAAGTAGGACATTTATATAAGTTACCAGAAATATTCAACAAGCCAAACAGGGATAGAATATCTGTTGCTAACTTAGGATGTTTGTATATGAACAATATGAAATTGAATAGAATTTATACAGACACCGCTCTTAAAATAGTCAGCGACAATATAGATGTTTTTAACACACAACCTCCATTACATATTTGTGTGGTAGAACAACAAACTTTATCTTTAGTAATGGATGACATGCCAGAACTTACTTTTAATACCATTATGAGTAATGAGTGGGGCGAGTATCCTTTCAATGATTATTTCGTTCATTTTATTGGTCCTTGGAAGAAAAAAGAATATCCAGGAGTAATAGGTTTACAAGATACACATTACGGACCATTAATCAATGACAAAGTAAAATACTATGCTAAAATGTTAGATGACATAAGAGCAAAAAATAATGTCAACAAATCTAAGCCCTAAAACGTTAAATATATAACAAGGAGATAATTATGAAAAAATTATTCATCACTCTAGCATTAGCCTGTGCGACATTGCCCGCACTGGCACAACATCACGGGCATGGGTTTCGCCATCATGGACACTATCACGGACATCATCACCGTGGTAGTTGGGTTGCTCCATTAGTAATTGGAGGTGTAATTAGTTATGCGTTAACTCGTCCTGAACCAGTTATTGCACAACAGCCAATTATTATTGAACAACAACCAATTATACAAAATCAAAACTGCGGACCGTGGACAGAAGTTCAAACTTCTGATGGCAAGATTTATAGAGAAAGAACTTGCACTAACTAATACTGACGCTGACCTATACTATTCGTATTAAACATTTATATGGTACTACTTTTAAGTACTAGTATAAATGTTTTTAGCGGATAGTTGGTCGAGAGGCTTATGACACCAATCTCCGAAGTTGGCAAAGACGTAAGTCTTTCAGGGGTTCGAATCCCCTACTATCTGCTAAGAACATTTTATGAACGCCGCACGTATACTTGCTAAAAATATCAGAATGGGTTCCGGTAATCACGGATTGACTGAAGATCAACTCTATGATATTTTTAAAGACTCCAATATAGAACAACTAGCCTACAGTTTAAAAAAATGTGCAGAACTTAGTGGAGTAGAATATTTTGTAACACAACTAAAAACTACAACCACACCTAACTTCAAAGAATTTACAACGTGGCATCACATAGACGAACAATGGAACGAGTCTTGGGGATTTGACAAAACACATCCTGGTTGTTATATATACGGCTTATTTGAAAATGGATCTCCTGATACATTAGCTGATTTTTTATCTGAAGAAGTAATTTACATTGGAGAAAGCAGAGCAGTGACTCGTAACTGTATGCTTGGTAGACGTACAGACTTTAAAGGAACTATTAGAAATAACAGATTAAGTCCATATGGTTGTGGAACAGCTTTTAAAGAAAACTTTGATGCCTCTCTAATAGACAAATGTTATCAAGCATACTTGCCTATGCATCCTAGTTTATGTAAAGATATTGAATTAGAATTATTAAAAGAATTTTATCTTAAATATAAAAAAATTCCTATCTGTAATCCTAAGTTAGATTTAGTTAGAGTTGAAAAATTAATAGCAAAGAACATTTTATGAAAACAATTATTTTACTAACAGCAATTTTACTCTCAGGCTGTTCGACATTGCCTAACGTATTAAACAGTGATATTAATGCTTGTTTAGAAGCGCAGAAATCTATAAGCAGAGACCAAACAATGCGAGATATTGCTATGCTAGAAATGGCAAAAACGGCTAACGATCAAACTAAAATGGCAGCTATGACTGCGATAGCCCAGAGTAGAACTCAAAACCTTACTTGTAAGTAGTTTAAATTAGGGTTATAAAAACCCTGGTCTAAGATTTCATAGTATAAATACAATACTATGAAAAAACTACTCACATTACTCTTTGTACTAGTTACGTCATTAGCATCTGCACAGATGCAAACGTCAACAGTACCACTACCCGCAGATATTGCCGCAATTAAGAAAGCCAACGTTCTTGTTGTAGCAATGACCAAAAAAGATGTTCCTCCCTTCTTCTCCGGAGAAGGCGATGACATTAGAGGTCTTGACGTCGAAATTGCTCGACGAATTGGTGTCCTACTTGGAGTGCCAGTACAATTCAGACGAGACGCAGATAGTTTCGCTGAAGTAGTTGAACAAGTCAGAGATGGTCGTGCAGATATTGCAGTTAGTAAATTATCTGTAACTGGGCCTCGCTTACAAGTTGTTAAATTTAGCACACCTTATGTTAAACTTAGACAAGCAATGGTAGTTAATCGCTTGTGGTTAAGTTACAACGGTCAAGGCAAAGAAACATATCAAGTCATTAGAGACTTCAATGGCAAGATAAGTTTTATTCGTAACTCAAGTTACGACACATTTGCTCGTGTAAACTTTCCTAACGCAACTTTCCTTCCTGAAGACAAATGGGAAGTGATTATTGATCGAGTAATCAAAGGTGATATTTCTGCCGCTTACCGCGACGAATTTGAAATTAAGAAAATTAGTTTCGAAAAACCAGAGGCAGCGATTAGCACTAAGACAATTACAATATCTGACAGCGTAGATAATATTGCAGTAGCAGTAAATCCTAAATCTACACAGTTGTTAAGTATTGTAGACTATGTGATTAAAAATGAATACAGTAACATTGACACTAAAAAGTTAATGGACAGATATAAAGCTGAAAAGAAATAAGGACATATCATGACAACAGCACATTTAAAAAGTTTCCTGGTTAGTCCTTGGACTATTTTAGGATCGATTATAGTAGGTATATTAAGCGGAGTATATGCTCCTGAGTTCAGTATGAACTTTGAAAGCCTTGGTAGCATTTATATCAGCTTGCTTAAAGTTGTAGTATTACCATTCTTGCTAGCAACTATCTTAGTTGGTATCATCGGCTTGCTACAAAAAGAAGGTAGCCAGACATTGATTCGTAGAATTATTATTGGCTTTATTAGCAGTATGTTTATTGCCGCAGTTATTGGTGTAGGCACAGTTGTTTTAACAGGATCAGAAATGACTCCTGAAAAGAAAACACAACTTGGTGTATTGGTTAATGACAAAGACAGTGGTACAGATTTAAACATTACTTTAAAAGAACCAATGCCAGAAGCACCTCCAGTTAGCGCAGGTAAAATGGCAGAGAAGTTTATTCCGGAAAACATTTTCAATACATTGAATAATGGTGAGAGTTTGAAGATTGTTATTTTCTGTTTGATATTTGGTATTTCTCTTGGACATCTTAAAACAGAAGGTCAACGTATGTTAGTTGAAGTTCTTAAGAGCATTCAACAAGCAAGTATTAGTATTTTTAAATTCCTAAACTACTTCTTGCCAATCGCATTGTTAGCTATGATTTCAGCACAAGTCGGTAAAGTCGGCGTAGGCATTTTTATGACCATGTTTGACTTTGTAATGCAACAAGCAATCGGTGGCTTCTTAGTTGTTGCCGCTGGTACAGCAGTAATTTGGCTACGCTCTGGATTGAGTTTGATGACAGTTATCAAAGAAACTAAAGAAACATTAATTGTTGCTATTAGTTCACGTAGTTCATTGGCTTGTATTCCGTATGCACAAGAAGCATTACACAAGTTAAAGTTTGATAAAGGCGGAGTTGAACTAACAGTTCCACTAAGTTTTACTGTTAACCGTATTGGTAGTATTGTTTACTATGCTATTGCTACAGTATTCATTGCTAACATTTATGATGCACCACTAGGTGTAACAGGATTGTTAGTTGTATTGTTTGGTAGTATACTTGCTGGTTTAGCCAGCGCCGGTACAACAGGTATTCTTACAGTTGCTACAGTAGCAGTTGTCTGTGACTTGTTAAAACTTCCAAGTGAAGCGGTGCTAGTATTGTTAATTGCAGTAGATCCATTGATGGATATGATTCGTACAGCAAGCCACGTACATGGTAATGTTGCAGTAACAGCATTTGTCTGCGACAAAGAACAAGAGCATGGACAAACTTAAAGATTTCCTTTTAAGTTTACTGACATACATAGGCGAAAGTCCATTTCGCCTGTTTACTGTAGTATTTCTGTGTATACTAGGCTTTGGCGGTTGGATAGTTTACACAGAAAAAGACGCCTTCTTGGCAAGCTATCGTGCTCAACAAGCATTACCTAAAATGAATGGCAAGTATGATGAAGCATTAAACTTCTTATTAAAGAATACTGATGCAGAGATGGTTGCTTTTTTAGAAGTCAATACACTAGTTAACACACGCAAAGTAGTTTTCTTATCCACTCGTAGCGGTGGCAGAGATAAACGAAATGACGGATTAGAAGTTGGATTGTTTTCTAAGAACTACGAAAACAACCAAGACGTTATCGGTTTAATGTCAGGTAAAATCCCATGTAGCCCATATACAAAACCACAAAGTCTTATTGGATTTGTATATAAAGAATATGGTGTAAACTATATGTGTCGTATCAGCGTTCCTGCAGAACCTGGTGTGTTTATAGGACAGATTAGTGTAGGTTGGAAAGAAAAGCCAGAAGATGTAGAAGCCGCACAAACTGCGATGGTTATTGCTTCTTCTTTATTATTTAAGAAATGAAACGCCTAGGTATTCTAGGCGGTATGGGTCCAGCTGCCAGTTCTGAATATGTTACACGACTAATAGCACAAACTAGTGCCAGTTGTGACCAAGAGCATATTCCATTTGTCTTATGGAATGAACCAAGAACACCGGATCGTAGTACAAGTATAAAAAATGGTGATGATAGACCATTGCCATTTTTACTACAAGGTATACAGGTTTTAAAAGCAATAGGATGTAACTTAATTGTTATCCCCTGCAATTCTGCACATTTTTGGTACGATGAATTAATTAAATTAAAAGTTCCTATTGTTCATATTGTAGATAGTGTTGCTCTTGCGTTATGTGATGCTGAAGTTACAGGTACGATAGGTATAATGGGAACACAAGGAACTATACAAACTGGCTTATATCAAGATCGCTTAACAGATTGGAATTGTATAGTTCCAAGTCAAGAGGAAATGGACAACATAGTGCAACCTGCTATAGATTTAATCAAAGGCGGACAGCCAGATGTAGCACACCCTATGTTAATGTCTGTAGTAGATAGTTTAATCGCTCGCGGAGCAAAAGCAGTGATATTAGGTTGTACCGAAATACCATTAGCGATTAGGGAAAACAACCAAAATGGCATACCATTAATCAACAGTATAGATAGTTTGGTTAAAGTAGCAATCAAAGAATTTGACAGACTATAAAAATAAGTATATAATAACTTATAAGGAGATTTCAAATGAATAAATTATTAACAGTATTGTTGGCAACCGCATCAACTTGTGCATTTGCTCATGATAATTGGACTAGCGCAAATGGCGAACCTGTAAAAAATAGTACAGGACTTTGCTGGCGTGATGCTAATTGGACACCAGCAACTTCACATCCAGATTGTGACGGCGCACTTAAAGCGCAACCGAGAGTTATGGCAACATTGCCAACACCTAAGGTAATAACGCCTACACCGCCTGTGCCTGCCCCGGCACCTGTCCCTAAGCAAGTGATTTCTAAAGTAACTTATAGTGCAGATGCATTGTTTGACTTTGATAAGAGTGTAATTAAACCCGATGGCAAAGCAACACTCGATAACTTAGTTGCTAAACTTTCTTCAGTAAAATTAGAAGTTATTATTGTAGTAGGTCACACTGATTCAGTCGGTTCTGATGCTTACAACAATAAATTAGGTCAACGACGTGCAGATGCAGTTCGTGCATACTTGATTTCTAAAGGTATTGAAAAAAATCGTGTTTATACAGAAAGTAAAGGCGAACGACAACCCGTAGCAGACAATAAAACTAAAGAAGGTCGTGCTAAGAATCGTCGTGTTGAACTTGAAGTAGTTGGCACTAAATAAAGTTAAGACTGTATGAAGTAGATTGAAAAGGATTCAAGACCCGGGGGCAGTTCCCGGCAGGTCCACCATAAGCACATACTCCTCAATCTGGACCGCGATGCCGAAAGGTGCGATGGACAATGTGTGCTTCTGATGGGCCTGACATAGATATCGATTGGGTCAAGAGTAATGAAATGGACAGTCCGGCAATGTAGAAGCCGTTAGGGTTGGGGTTTCCTGGCCGAAGAAACAAAAAACGTAAATGCAAACGACGAACAGTTCGCTTTAGCCGCCTAAACTCGGCTTAGGGTAGGAAATACCTCGTAACAGAAATAACCAAAACCCGCTTCGGCGGGTTTCTTTTTGGCTATAACTTATTAGGTTAAAATTAACAAAAGTGTTATACTACGGTTACAAAAACAACACAGAAGTACTAGTACTACGGAGTACTAATAACAAGAAGTATAGACCACAGTAAGTATTAATATAGAAAGACTTTATGACAACAAACACAGCAGTAATCAGGGAGCATCATAATGAAAGACTCGACTTCTAAAAAAACAATTTTATTCTATCAGCCAGACAGATACACTAGACGGTTTAACAGCGAAGCCGCTGATGCTTACTTTGAAGAACATATTCCATGTAATTTTTTAGTAGCACTGACCTGGGATGAATTTGTTTTTAATCTAAATATGGATCCTGACTTAGTAGGCTTTCACAGTGACTTATTTAACAACGAAGATCTTAGCACACAGGCCTTAATAAAAACTATAAAGACAACTCTGCAACTAAAAAATAAACAAGCTGATATTTTTGTCTCTGTTAATAAACGAGCAAATCGAGAAACTATTGATATGCTTAGAAAAACTGATATTATTGGCCTACAATTTGGTCGGGGAGACTTCGGTATAGAATATGCTGCCGAATCATTTCGTAGATTGTTAGAAGATCGAACACACTGGCCTAAAGATAAAATTTCTACATTGTTAGAGCATCAAGAAAACAAAACTCCTTTACATGTTTATTTCCGCGACGACCTTGACACATACATAAAGTTTGATCCCGAATTAACTATGAAATTGAAAATAGGATTAGATGTTAAAATTAATCCGTGTAAAAGCTGGAGCGAGTTAAGTTCTGCACTATTTGAAAGACCAAAGAATATTACTTTTCACATAGACATGGTTCGCCGGCATGGTGGAACAATCGCAGAGTTTATGATGATGTTAGACACAATGATCAAATATGCAGATCTTCCTATTAAACCTAACATCAGCGTTGGTATAGAAGCAGACACACATTTGTCAACAATTAAAGAATTACAAAAACATAGAATATTAGGCATAGCTCCTAGCGCAAGATCTTTTGGCATAGAATATACTCGAGAAGCTATTAAAGATCTTATAAACGATATACCACACTGGCCTAAAGACATTATCAGTAAACTACCTGGCAACGAATCTAGAGTAAAAAATAAAAATGCTCACGCCTTAACAGGTAGACAACAAGAAGTATTTGACCTTATTGCTAAGAGAGGTTTAAGCAATAAACAAATCGCCAGAGTATTAAACATCAGCGAAAGCACAGTTAAGATTCATGTCAGCGCAGTCATGAAAAATCTTTGTGTTAGAAACAGAACACAGTTAGCCTTAACAAAATAATTAACCGCGTATATATCCTTCTCCAAAAACTTTTCTAATACTGAAGCCAGCCTAATACTAAGCACTGACCAAACTTAGTATATTTCCTTTTAAGTAATTTTGTAGCAAACTAGAAATAGATTTTTAGATTGCACAAACACTAGGGCGTAATAACAGTCCTAGTATTATTTACTTTAAGGAAAAATAATATGGCTGACATGTTAACAACAGATCCCTTCTTCAATCTTACAAACCAAGTCGCTGGGGTAAGAGAGAAAGTTTCCGATTCTATTTTCGAAAACTACAAACTACAAGTTGCACAAACTAATGACATCAACAATCGTGCTATGCAAGTTGCATTACACGACGCTAGTGAACTAGCCGCTATCAAGCAAGAAATTGCTAACAGTACGCTACAAACTATGTTGGCTGCCGCTCGTACAGACGCTGCCATCGGTGCCACAAGTGCCGCTAACCAACGTTTGGTCATGGAGCAAGCAGAAGCTACACGTCGTTTAATCGTCGACTTGAACACACAAAACTTGAACACAGCATTGATCAACACAAACACAGCATTGACTGGTTTGGGCGTTCAATTCGGTGGCTTAGGTCTTGCATATGGTGGCGCAGTAAGTGCTTACCAAAGTGCTAACTCTACATCAGCAATCAATGCATTAAACAGCGCAATCGCTAGCCAAGGTATGGTTACTGTAGGTGCTGGCGCAGTAGGCGGAACACAAACTGCTACACCAACAAGCGTTTAATCGCTGAAAGGAGGCCCGATATGTATAGTGTATTACCGGGTTATGGTAGATTTGGCTGGGGTTATCCCCGCGGTTATCTAGGAGCTGGAATAGGTTACCCTTATTACGGTTTCGGTGGCTATCCGTTTTTTGGCTGCGGCTGGGGCGGCTACGGCTGCTACGGTTTAGGCTACGGCGGCGGTTTACTATAATTTAAATTAGTCGAGCAAGTAGGCTAGCTCACAAGGTTGGCCTACTTTTTAATAAAGGAGAAAGTTATGTACGGTTATTTGTACCCATTTTACAGAAGTCCATTTATAGGAGGCTATGGTTATCCTGGTTATGGCTATCCATATTACGGAGGTTATTATAATAGTAATGTCAGTAACATTATCGGCAGCGCAGTTGCTAATCAATCTATGACTACTATTGGTGTAGGCGCAATCGGTGGCACACAAATTGCTACTCCTACAGTAGTTTGGTAAAAGGAAATTAAAATGTATATTAAAAGGAGTGCTCCAGAGCCAAAACCGCCAAAGAGCGAAGGGTGGCTAATTGTATCAGATCCAGATCAGCCGACCGGAGATTGCGAACCTCCGCCACCTGAATTTAAAAAAACAATCAGTTTAACTGATCCGTTACCAAGCGTAGTTATCAATGAAAAAACATTGGTCTTTAGAATGGACAGCAGAACAATGTGGACTAGATATTCATTAGGTATGATTAATTACTCTGTTAGTAGTTTTGGAAGTTTAGGAAGTACACCTAGTGTTGAAAAGAATTTAGCAAAATCTGCTATGTCAATTGGCGATTTTTTTGTACCTTATTATGGCATAACAGCAGGTAATAAAATCGGAAGTTTATTAATAGTTATTGCCAAC
>JACCDQ011133265.1_pt1 | contig 12041 bp, 9 predicted proteins | sample 7446031 | NCBI WGS metagenome assembly JACCDQ01 (sample SAMN15323442, study PRJNA562643) | freshwater metagenome | isolation source: river surface water | place: USA:Blue River Watershed | collected 2017-08-17
ATAAATATCGGTTTGGTCGATTTCTTTCTCTCGATTGCTTGAAAATGAAAGTTTGGATTTATCTACAGAATACTCTCGCGGAGACTTCGTCGTCGATGGCGATGATGGTGATGGCGACCTAGGACTCTTGCTTCTACTGCGACTGCGAGTTCGTTCCGGGTCAAGTTCTTTTGCTGAAACGGAATATAAGATAAACTCATCGTCGTCGCCTATCAATCTCTCGTATATCGCAATCAAACGATACCGATGCGTCACTTTATCTTCTTTGATGGTATATTTGAAGTCGCCCATTTCCTCTTCGTGGGATGGAACATTATCGAATAAATGTTTGGTGTATTTGGCGAGACTATGATACTTTCGCATCACGAGAGAAATTGCCTTTCGTTTGAGAGATTTCTCGCTTTTGAATATTGGACTGCCACCGCCAACGGTGCTCTTTGACTGTGACTGTGACCTAGAACTGGACCTGGACCGTGACCGGGACCTCGACTCCCGTCTTCTAGAAACAGTAACTTCTCCTGTATTTTCATCCGTTGCGCCTTCAAACCCGCGCTGGTATTCGATTTTATCGCAATCATACCCCTTAAGCGGATAATATGTATTGAGAAGCGTGAGACGTTTTTGAACCTTCTCCCAACGAGATACATCTCCATCTGGACGCGATAATTCGAGATACATCGCCATTCGAAGAAAGTTCGGCGGAGCATACCGAATTCCCTTTTTGACAATCGCATCACGAGAGATTGCCTTGAATAACGCCGGTTCCATCTGTGTGATATCGGCAATTCCGGTGAAATTCACGAAAACTTTATATGTTCCATGATGGACGCCCGACTTGGCTTCTACATCTTCATAACCAGCCTTATAATAAATATCGGCCAATTCTTTCGCATGGTCGAGGGCATTATCCGAGTAAAAGTCATAATCAGGGATTTCCATGTCCTTATTGTAAAACTGGGCGTCTTCGGGTAGAATATTATTGATTGCAGTACCGCCATAACATACCAATTTTTTACTCGCAATGAAGTCTTCCACAATCGATATGACCTTTATAACTTGGGGGTCATGCGTTATTTTCTCACCCTTCTTTTTTTCGACTAAATCAACGGCTTCACGCAGAATTTCGAGTTCCTTTTCTTCATATGTTGTCTTGTCATCCACATTGGCGTGTCCGTGTCTGTGTTCGTCCACGTGCGCGTGCCCTTTTTTTTGCGACATTCAAGTAATATCGTATGATGATATCCTACTATCATAATACTATATTATATATTGATTACCCGTAATTTGCGGAGTGAGCGGATGCGAACCCCATCGGGCGACCCGACACGAACAAAGCAAATTACAAGTTAAACTTGACACCACCGGCTGCTTCGGCCGGTCGAGATTCCATCGACGCCTTGGGATTGGGTGGTGCGGGTGGCGCAATTGTAATCGGAACATAACGCAAATCAGCCGGTTTCAATATAAACGCGTAACCCACCGACGCAAACTTGTCCTCATACGCCTTTAATTTCTCGTCGCGCGCTTCTTTTTGAAAACACATCGCAACAATCTGACATCCCCATGTAAAAGGTCCATTGTGTCCATCATTGATAGGGCGTCCTCCCTTATCGGGAACAACAAGACACATATTCTTCTTATTCGCGTCTTTAAATGCTTGCGGGTCTCCCACATTTCTCACACCAAAAAACGTATATTTCGAGAGAAACAGTGACTTTGAACTCATGTTGACTAGTTCAAACAATTTAGTCTTTTGATAAACTGGGTTGGTTCCATCTACCATCAATATAATTTTACCCTTGAAGTCGATAAGGTCTTCGTCTCCTAAATCCTTGGAATGATACTCTCGTCCATATTTCGGACCAAGTAGGTTTTTCGCAATCGTCTTACTTTGCGATATTATTTTCGCAAGGTTATCATACATTGTCACATTGCGCGACATAATTCGCATATGAATAATAAACGGGTCTCCCGGATTGGGACATTTTGAACCAGAAAATGCGTAATTCCCTAACACATCAAATGCGTCAGATACGGGGATATGGTTATACGTTTCTTTATAATTGAATGAATTCACAGACGATGATGCGATAACCGGTTGATTATCTACTGAAAATACTTCAAAATCGATGAACCGACAACCGCGAGCAAGCACATAAAGGCATGCGTCCATACTCACATTCGTGTTTTTGAATTTATCTGGGTTGAATGCGTTATACGCAGACTTGATGTAATAATCACGTAACTTGAACCTACTTTGACTGTCTTCTGGGTTAATTGATGTTATATTCTTGTCGATGATTACTTTTGCTTTGGCATCTGGGTTCTCCAAACCTTCTTTGACCGCGGGTGCGGGTGCGGGCACGGGTGCTGCAACTGGTGCGGATAAGGAGTCCAGCACAGTCGCAACCTTTTTACGCTGATGGACTGTCATCTCATTTTCTGGCGTATCGACAGTAAAATTCTCGGTTGTCAATGTTTTTTCACGGGATGAATCCACCGGAGCGCGTTGAAGCAGTTGAGTGACTTGAGATAATATACCGCTGTCTGGTTTGGAGACGGCATTCGCATTCGCATTCGCATCCGCATTCGCATCCGCATCCGAAATGTCTGGAGCAGATGCGGTGTTATTTTGTAGACCTTCTCGTCTCGCATCAGAACACCGTGTCTTGATTAAATCTGATATTTTCCATACTGCCAAAAATAAAATAAGAACACCAATGAATATGTATTCAATACGGTTTTCTTTCATTTATTACGATTATAATTATTATAATTATGGTTATAATTATATACCGTATAGATTTTTATATAAAGTTATTACAAGTAGAAATATCAACCAACGAATCATACTAAATGACCGGTGGTTTATTGAATCTAGTTGCGACAGGCAATCAAAATGTCATCCTGAATGGTAATCCAAAGAAGTCATTTTTCAAAAGCACTTATCTTAAATATACGAATTTCGGTCTTCAAAAGTTTAGAGTTGATTTCGACGGTCAGAAGAAGTTGCGTATGACCGAAGAATCCAAATTCACGTTTTATATGCCACGTTATGCGGAATTATTGATGGATACGTATGTCTGCGTTACACTTCCAAGCATCTGGAGTCCGATTCACGCACCGGCCAACGTCGGCGATATGTGGGCACCTTACGAATTTCGCTGGATTGAAAACTTGGGAACACAAATGATTAAAGAAATCGTGATTTCAGTGGGCGGTATGACACTCCAAAAATTCACCGGTAATAATTTGATGGCGATTGTGGAACGTGACCTCGATAGCACCAAGCGCGAATTATATAATCAAATGACCGGGCATGTTCCCGAGTTATACAATCCGGGATGTTCCGGCGCACGTTTGAATCAATACCCGAATGCTTACCGGACAAGCAATGTGGCCGGCGCAGAACCATCGATTCGCGGACGGAAATTGTATATTCCTATCAATTCGTGGTTCACACTTTCATCTAAAATGGCGTTTCCGTTGGTTTGTCTTCAATACAACCAACTTCAAATCGACGTCACACTTCGTCCAGTCAAGGAGTTATTTACAATTCGTGATGTAGGTGACGCCGAGAATTTTTGGCCCGTCGTCCAACCCGATTTTACGAACCCGCTTCATCAAATGTGGCGATTTTTATACCCACCACCCAGCATTGATTTATCTTTGAACTCCTACCCCAGTATTCGCACCGACTGGAATGCGGACGTCCATTTAATAGCGACGTATTGTTTTCTCTCGGATGACGAGTCTAAAGTGTTTGCCGCGAATCAACAGAAATACTTGATTAAGTCATATTATGATTGGACGTTTCATGATGTTACGGGAAATAAGAAAATCAAGATAGAGAATTCAATGGGTATGGTCTCGTCTTGGACGATGTTTTTTCAGCGCAGTGATGTCAATCTCCGGAATGAATGGAGCAATTATACGAACTGGCCGTATAATTATCTGCCGTATGATATTATTCCAGCGCCGACGGATGATGACTGGCGCCCGTCATCGTTCAATGAAAATGTCAGCATTACCAGCGACCTCTCGACGCCGAACCCCGCATTCCCGTTTGACCGCTACTTCTTTGATAAGAATGGACCGAAAAACGGTATTGGTCCAGGTATCAATCCAAAGGATAAACGCTTGACCGGACTTCATATTACTGGAGATTTTCAGTCGGAGAATGAACGCGACATTTTACAGATGCTGGGTATTTCACTCAACGGCAAATATCGGGAGAACCTTCTCGACGCAGGAGTGTATAATTACGTGGAAAAATACACGCGCACGCGTGGAAGCGCGAAACCGGGGATTTACTGTTACAATTTTTGCCTGAATTCAGACCCATTTGAACTACAACCCAGTGGCGCTATCAATATGAGTAAGTTCAACCAGATTGAATTGGAATTGACGACCATCTATCCGCCCTTGGATACAACTGCGGAGGTTAAGGTGATTTGTAATCCGAATACGAAGGAGATTATTGGTATCAATAAACCGAATGTAAATATTTATCTTTATAATTATGACCTACATATCTTGGAGGAGAGGTATAATGTATTGACATTTGTCTCGGGGAATGCCGGACTGATGTATGCTCGCTAAATGCGAGCCGCTGGGAGGCGATGCTCGCTAGATGAGCGAAATGAAATGAAGCAAATGAACCGCTGGGAGGCGATGCTCGCTAGATGAGCGAAATGAAATGAAGCAAATGAGCAGCTGGGAGGCGACGCGATGCGCCGGTGCGTCATTGTTCTTTATATTCTCTCCTATATAATAGTAAGTCTATCATGGCGGAGGATGATGAAGAAATAAATAATAATGGTGAAGAAGAGGATGCTGGCGAAGAAGAGACCGGTGGCATTGGTGGGACGTTTAGCAAAGTCGGAGGAATGTTTGGTGGTGGTGACAAGGACGAGGACAAGGACAAGGACGCAAAAACCTCCCAAAAAAACGAAGACGAAAAGAAATCATTATTCGACGTTGATTCATTGAAAGAATTTGGATTGAGTATAGTGACACTATTTGTTGAAACACTCGTCATCTCCATTATTTGTGTAAATATTCTGTTTTTTTGTACCCCAGAAAGTATTCGCGATAACAGTCTCAATTTAAAGAAATTATTTCCAACCGACCGGAGCGAATGGCCTTATTGTTACACGAATGAGTATACAACTTGTGAAGCTGAATGCGATGATAAATTTGGTGGTATCGCGGATGACCCCAAACTCTCTACTGGTAAGAAAATATATCTGAAGGCCGCAATTCTTCTGGACACTTATATGTTCAAATGGTTCTGCTTGGATGAAGAAGAATTGAATATGATAAAGGAAAGTGTAGATGAAGGTGTTACAAAAGTAAACCTACTGAACTGGCGATTTATTAAGGCGCGTTTTAAACAATGGGTCAATAATGCGTTCATCTTTTCATTTTCATCTGACCGTGCAATGACTCTATACATATTTGAATACATTACAAAGTTATTACACAGTATTCCAAAGGAATTGTATGATGTCGTCTCGCCGTTGTTTATTTTATTGATGCCATTCGTGTTTCTTTTGTTTGCCGGATTCATGTTAATGGGTGGTCCATTCTTCATGACGGTGATTGGAATGATTATTAATCAAACAGATTATCGCAATGAATTCATTGGTGGTTCATTATGGTCGATTTTTACCGGATTTACGATTGGAATATTACCCGTGATAACCTACTTCATTCAATTAATACAATTCATCGGAACATTCTTCATTTACCCGATGTTTCACTGGGGACCATATCGCCAACTCTATTCTCGTTATGTCCCTATCATCTTCTTCTTCTTCAATCTCGCATTGATGTTTAATGCGTTTGAGTATTTAGACCTAAATGTTGCCGCAGTTATTATTGGGGTGCTACTTGCGCTCTATCTCACGCATTATTGGCAAGGAATTCGTGAATTCTTTAATAAATTAAAGAACTGGGGGGCGTAAAGAACATAAACAATTTATTGTATAAAGTAATATACATTTTATACAATACATACCATGGGTGTAAAGAAAACAGCGTCTGTCGTAGCGCGCAACGAGCCTGAAAAATCAACACCAGAGTATTTTAAGAAATATCCCTATGTGAGTGTATGTACTCCGACGTACAATCGTCGTCCTTTTATCAACGCGATGATTTCATGTTTCAATAACCAAGATTATCCCCAAGATAGAATGGAGTGGATTATTATTGATGATGGCACTGACCCAGTCGAAGACCTTGTTGCGTCACACCCTCGCGTGAAATATTTCAAGTATGATACGAAAATGACGCTGGGAAAGAAGCGCAACCTCCTTCATGAGAAGTCGCGTGGTGAGATATTGGTATATATGGATGACGATGACTATTATCCTCCCCAGCGCGTCTCTCACGCAGTCCATATGTTGATGACACATCCCGAGGCATTATGTGCCGGGTCTAGCGAGATTTATATTTATTTCAAGCATATCGGACAAATGAAACGATTTGGTCCGTATGGTCCGAATCACGCAACAGCAGGCACATTTGCGTTTAAACGTAAGTTATTGAAACAGCACCGATACAATGACGAGGCGTGTTTGGCTGAAGAGCGCGCGTTTTTGAAGGACTACACGGTTCCATTCGTTCAATTGGACCCGATGAAAGTGATTCTTGTATTTTCACACGAACATAATACATTCGATAAACGCAAATTGTTGGTAAATGCGAATCCGGATGTGGTGAGAGATACACCGAAGAAGGTGATGGATTTCATCAAGGACGCGACACTTCGCCGGTTTTATATGGTCGAGTTGGAGAAATTGTTGTTGGATTATGCGCCAGGACGCCCTGAAATGAAACCGGATGTTATCGCGCAAACGATAGAATTGGAGAAACAGCGTGAAAAGATGGCGGCGGATGCGGCAGCTGCGGGAGGTGGCGCTGGCGGACAGATTATTTTACAACAACCTGGACAACAACCAGTCGCATTGAATAACCAACAAGTCGTTCAAATTCTTCAGAAGTTACAGACCGATGTTGAAGCGCGTGATAAGGAGATTGCGGCACTGAAAGCAGAAAATGCGGAACTTCAACGAAAGTTGGCAAGTGCGCCTGCTCCTGCTCCTGCCCCACTGCCAGTGTCAGTGTCAGTGCCTGTGCCAGTGCCCGAACCCACACAGTCGCAACCGCAACCGCAACCACCGGCGCCTGACAGTACGAACCATGCTGCGGGTGGTGGTATGTATTCAGAGATAATACTCGTGTAATGGAATGTAATGGAATGAACGCGAAGGACAACAAAGTTAACCAGTGGCGATGGAATAGCATACGAATATCAATTGACATTCGTATGTTATGTATACATCATTTTACACCTTATGGATTTCAACATGTTTGATGTTTAATGACAATAAAGTGTTCTTTGATTGATGAATAATGAAGTCATGTGATTTGCTATACTCTTCAAATCTCTCGGTGAGCAGAGTTTCAATCTCGCCAACCGGCAGTTCATCGTCCTTGGTCTTGTATTCGGGCGCACTATTGCCGGTGTCTTCATCATCGTCGCGCTCACGACCACGTTCTCGTTCACGACCTTTCGATTTCGATTTCTTATTCACCTTCTCTGGCGCAATATATTCCCATTCACCGACTGCCTCAATCGTATTGTTGTTTGTAATATATACAATCGAATCCGAATTGAATACGAGTGCCGAACCCGGCGCATGTTCGTATTTTTCAAGTTCGATTTCAGTAATCAAGTCGAACTCGTCAAGAAACTCATTCTTACGAATATAATTGCGGATATAACTTACGATTTCGGGGGTAACCTTCACAGTAAACTTCTTGGTATCGTGGTCGCTTTCACTACCGCTACTGCTGCCGTCTTCGCTCCCACTGTCACCGCCGTCTTCGCTCCCGCTACCGCTATCGTTTTCACTGCCACTTCCACCATCATGTTCTTTATGTTTCTTGGAATGAACTGAAGGGGGATTTGCCGATATACAATCGACTTCTGTTTCAAGAATTAACCGATATTTTGTATCAAATGAAATAGACGCTCCCATTATATATAGTTTCCCTGATGGTTATGTTTCTAAATACTTATTATATCTTTTTGGTCTATTTCAAACGCGTCCATCGCCACAGGTCCCTTCGCGTCCATCGCCACAGGTCCCTTCGCGTCCATTCTATTCCATTCTATTCCATTCTATTCCATTTCATTCCATTCCATTTCATTTCCACCCCCTGTTCCCCCACCAGTCCCCCCTACTCCACCCGTGACATCAGGTTTCTCCATATATTTATCTAAATACCTGTAAATACGATTCACATCTAATTTCGATATCTCGTACATTTCAAGAATCCTCGGTATCTCATCTTCCGAATACTGTTTCTTCAGTGTCAAGAAAAATGTAAATAGGTCCTTCTGGTCCATTGATAATTGGATGCACAAATTCTGTATAAATAATTGGTTATTGTATTCCGTGCTGTATTTCGTCAGCACTTTCGTAAAACGAACTTCGGTGGGATGGAATCGCGCCTTCTTCGGAAACGATTTGTGATACAAATAATGGTTGTAAAACGTCTTGATGAGAGATGACAACTCATTGAAAAGCCATATCTGATTTTGGAATGTGATTCGGTCAAAATAGTCGGCCTGACAAATATTATCAAGAATGATTTTATAGAATGGCGCAGACACCGAAACCGGCATCTTTTCAAGAACATCAATCACATTCTCGTGCCACAATAATCCAATCGTAGTTCGGTCCGTCTCATTGATTAGAACATTATGGTCGCATATTGAATATGATGTATTAAACAACTTTTCCGTAACTTTTTTGATATCTTCATTATACGTTTTGGGTTGAAATATCGCGTGAAGGATGTTATTTGCCAATATAGAGTTCGGTTTCTTATTCATTTCCGCAACAGCATTCAGTTTACGTAGATTCCCTTGTACGAATGTAATCACGTTTTTACGCATCGCGACGTCAATCGTAGGCATCGTGATATCAATGATTTGCATCATTTGCGCCGGTGTAGGTGTTTTCAATTCATAGACATAACACACTTTCATCAATTCTTTGATTTTCTTATCGATATGGTAATTCCCGATACATATGATGGGATTCATCGTGATTTCCTCCTGTTTCTGTTTTTTCGTCTTTTTAGGACGAATCAGTTTGATGAGCGATGTGATTCCACCTTTATCACCATTATTCATTCCGTCAAGTTCATCCATCACCACCACGATTTTCTGGACCTTACGCTGGAAGATTGACATGATATTTTTATCGGATATATTGTGCTGTGTAATTGAATCAATGATGGACTTATTTCGAATATCACCTGCGTCATATTTAATCATATCATAGTTTAACTCTTTTAACAAGCGGACAACAAATTCGGTTTTTCCGGAACCAGGAGCGCCATAGATGTATATACCACGCTTGAACGTCAAATCTGATTTGTTTTTTTGGAATGAGGCCAGGAAATCGCGGATATTATTGTAGATGGTTTCACGACTGAGGAATGCGGTGTAGTTCATGGACGACATCGCGGACACTGGCATCACGGACCCTGGTATCGCGGACCCTGGCATCGTCGCTGGATTTTGTTTCAATACTTCCATTCACGCTATTATTTAGTGCTATTTGAATACCTTTTTTTGTTTTTATATATTATAACCGAGTATATTCGCAATGGACTCTTTTCAAAGTTTATTTTCTCCTCTCGATAAGGATTATTGTTTACTGTTTTACTGGCTTACTGTCGTGAATTTTATCTTCTTGGCAGTTGCCGGTTTGGGATTCATTTCATCCCTCTTGTTGTTATTTAGGGGTAAAATCACCATAATGAGCGGAGTGTATTCATTCTTGATGATTCTGGTCTACGCCCTCATGTACTTCCAGTCTCGTTTGTTCTACTCGATGTGCGTGACTGGCAACATGAAGGCCGGTAGTTTCGGCGTTGGTGCTCCCTCGGATTCTCTCCCCGCCGTCGCAAGACAGGCGTCCGGTGCTGCGCCAGGTATGTACCGCATGTAAATGTCAAACTAAAGCACAGTGATAATATAATAGAACTTCTCTTCTCTTCATTTTGAGTTCTATTATATCGGAATCTGAATCACGGATTCACGACAAGCACTTCAATGAGGCTGCGCGTGAATTCTGACTGTCAAATATACCTTCCCATGGAATGTATCCACCATCAATACCGGCTAATCCTGCGCCACTATACCGTTTATCTTTGTTTTCTCGGAAGTTCGCACAATTATCCATATTTGGGATAATATCTGGAACACCTAGACCATAGGGGTCTACGCACTTCTTGCCCGTAGAATCCAATTCCATCCTATCGGGGCATTTGGCAATCTCAGGAGGCCACTTTTGACTATTCTTCGACTTTAATAGTAGAATCGCAACCGTGCCTACAGATATAATAAACGCAATGACAGCAAGTATCAATACCATTTTCTGGATAGAAAGATTGAAAAAATTGCTAAAGATGCCACCACCAGACCCACTGCTGCTACCCGCGCCACTGCTACCTGAACCAGATGAACTGCCAAAGGCGGATGAACCTATATTTTTTGTCCCTGAAAGAAAATCCATATTTCGATTCTATGAGTAGAAATTACTATATATACTGTATATACAATATTTAGAATCTTCTTCTCTTATTATTATACAACAATAAACAATACTAGTATGAATCGTTTCGAATACCGTACGTTTCCAGAAGAAACATTCATCGGACAACCAAAAAACGGTCGTCTCGACATCGTCACTCCCCCCACACAAGACCAATTCGCACTTTATGATAAAAACCCCGTTCACCAATGCGTCACTTACCGTGATGCGTTGAATGGAATTTGGGAAAATACACCTCTCTCGAATGCGTTCTTTAGTAAGGAGAATATGCAGATTATCCAGAACGGGATTCGCGCAGGTGTATATCAGCGTTCCAACGGCAAGTATGTCATTGGCGAACAGGATTGCGACACCTTGCGTATTATTATGCGAACCATTTTTTTACAGAATGCGACCAACGCACCTACTAGTATTCGCGAACAAATCATTGAACTGAATGAATTGGTATTCGAATATTGTGTTCCTAGAGTTCACGGTGAAGCCGAAGGATATATTCAGTATAAGCGTGATGTTAGCAACATGTATACACCGATGGCGCGTCCGAATTTCTCGGACTATAAACACAAGACCCTGGAACTGAAACCGTGGTTCTAGGTGCTCACTCGGTACTCCACTCCGGCAGTCGCCGTCGTTTCGCACCTCGTTCGCGTCTTGCTCGAATATTGCTCCTGATGTGTTCGGTGATTACCTCGGTCGCGTGTTACTCGAATCTTGTTCCAAAAAAAATAGATTACGATATTTTCTGTATACCGTACGTATACCGCACCGCGTATTTACACTTTTTTCATTACCTTCTTCTTTGTGGTTGCCGCACCACCACCCCCGCCCACTGTGGCACTCGTCGCTGTGCTCGTCGATTCCGCCGCGGTCATCCATTTTTTGTATTCATGTTCCAATTCATCCAAGTCACGTATCCACAAGGCCTGAATCGATGTATCTGTAAGTTGCTGATGTTGCGCCCGTTTGGTATCGCGGTCCGTCAGAAGATTCTTCACATTCTCGTCTGTAACACTATCCATCGGCATCTTCAGCAAGTATTTATACTCGGTGTCACCATCGATATGCTCGTATCCATGCGCGGTCATCTTCGCAAATATCGCTTCTTTCGTCTGACGACGCAATTCCAATTTGTCGTCAAGCACTTCCTGAATGTATTTCGCGCGGTTGGTGAGAACACGCAGTTCATTCGCGAGTTGCGCCAACATCGCGGCTTTGCGTTTCGAATACAGAGAAAGGCGTTCCACGTAATAATCCTCGATGATATCATAAATCGTCGCATATTTTCGGAGTTTTTCATGTGCGTCGAACAAGTTCATATTCGTTGTGCTTTGTGTTGTAAATAGCGCGAGGAGTTTCTCGAGTTTGTTCGTTCCGGCTTCCGCATCAATCACTGCTGCTTCA
>JACCDQ012017022.1_pt1 | contig 12041 bp, 10 predicted proteins | sample 7446031 | NCBI WGS metagenome assembly JACCDQ01 (sample SAMN15323442, study PRJNA562643) | freshwater metagenome | isolation source: river surface water | place: USA:Blue River Watershed | collected 2017-08-17
CCTTCTCCATCCTCTTCTCCTTCTCCATTGCCTTCTCCATCTCCTTCCCCTCCTCCATCTCGATCATCCACTTCCCCGTCGGCATCGGCGGCAACAGGCGCGCCTTGTTGGTTGTCCAGTTCGCGCAACAGGATGTATTCGAGATCGCGGAAAAAGGCGGCAATCGCGGGGTTGCGCCGTTGGAAGCGCTGTACGAAGACGCCTACGCGTTGGCGCAATGCGTCGGTGTCTGTGATGGCAAACCGGTCCAGTGGCAGACCGATGATCGCCAGCAATTCTTCCACCGAATAGTGCGCAACGTCGGTATCAAACGCGGGCTGCATTGGCCGTCAGTCGCTCAGTTGGTTTGTTCGTCCGTCGGTTTGTAAAGTTATGCGAAAAAGGTTGGATTGATCGCTGGAGTGAGATAGTTGGATGCAGGAGGAAGGTGACTGGACAGTTTAAGTGAATTGTGTGAAGAGAGAAAAGAAGCAGTCGGCGGCGCGTTTGCCGCGTGCGCATTGACACAGGTTTCCTTTGTCGCAATTAACATTCATTACATGCACATGCACATACAGACGCACAACTACTACAACTACTACAACAACACTTCACACACGACTTCATCTACACGTTTTCTTTGTCTTCTTCGTCTTCTTTGTCTTCTTTGTCTTCTTTGTCTTCTTTGTCTTGTTCTTCGCGGCTTCGGAGGACTTGTCGTCGTTGCTGACTGGCGGCAGCGGCAGCGGCAGCTTTGGCGCGTTGCTTTTCGTGATCGCAGAGGTAGAGGTGGTAGTGGTTGCGGAACAGGGCCAAGATTTCGCGTTCGATGTTGTACCCGCACTGTAGAATGACATCACGTGTGGCGCGCGGCGACAGCATGGCGAAGTGACCTTTGCTGCTGCGGAAGGACTTTGAGTATTCTTGGAACATGATGCGTTCCAGCATGAACAGCAGCAACGGATGTACCTGTTCGAGGTGGTCGCGCGCAAAGTGGTATGTGCCTTGGAAGACGAATCGGTTCCATGCGCGGTTGGCGTGCACGACCGGTGGCGGCTGGATGGGGGCGATGCGGTTCAAGACGAGGCCGATCTCCACCAGTTGGCGGAGGTCGGCGTCGATCAGCAGCACGATCATTCGTTTGTAGGCTGGAATATGCGGCGGCATGCGACCCGAGGATGCATACAGACAGCCTGTCATTTGGTGGCGTGCGCGGTACTCCAGATTTTCGCACAACGCCGCATGGGTCATGCGCATGGTCACGAAGTACACGCCTTGGTTGTTCCAAAAGTGTGCGTGCTCCACTGGCAAGAAGTGCAGAATGGCGCGCAACGTACGCGGAGACAAATGCAAGCGACAATCTCCTTCATCGTCATCTTCTTCTTCGTCATCTTCTTCTTTGGTTTCTTCTTCTTTGGTTTCTTCTTCTTCTTTGGTTTCTTCGTTGTCCTCGTCAAACTCCGAGTCGTATTCGCTGACAAAATATCGAAGTGCTTCGCTGTAGGACAATTGGATGCCCAAGCGCTGGATGCGCTCCATCCGTCGACGTTTGCGTTCGCGCACCGCCATGGTGTTCCGTCGACGCCACACGCGCAATTCTTCTTTTTCGGTTTCGGTCAACTCGGGCAGCGGAATGCTCGATTTCGGCAGCCGCGTTTGTTGTCGCACGGCGTCCTGCAGCACATCCATGTCGTCCAGGTCAAATGCAAACGTGATCATCTTTCCAACCTTTCCTTCCCTTCCCTTCCCTTTCCCTTTGCTGTCTTTGTTCTCGTTTGGAGCAAGCGGAAAAATTATGCGAGGCACGTGGAAGTGGATGTGGACGTGGACGTGGACGTGGATGCAGCACGCATGGTGCGGTTGTTGCCCAGGTGTCGAATCCAGACACGTTTGGTGTGCGGTCGTCGAAGTTCTGTGCAGCACTGCGGTGGCGGTGTCGGGGATGAAGAAAGAGAAGAAGAAGGAGAAGGTGAAGAAAGGGAAGAGGGAGGAGGTGGCGGGGGTTGCACGAGGAGGAAGACGATTTCGTGCAGGTCGTGGAAGAGCGGCACGGAAGGCGGGAGTTCGAGGTCGTCGATGTGTTGCACGGACTGCAGGAAGGACGCGTCGTTGCGCTCCGACAGCAATTCTTGCGGTTCCAGGGGCACGTGGTACTTCAGGATGGAGTGGATGCGGAATCGTTGTCCTTCGAGGTACATGGCGCGCTGCAGCAAGGTGACCACTTCTTCGCGGGTGAGGATGTTGGGCACATTCAGCAGGTACGACTCTTCTTTCACGCGGATCACGTGCCGCCGATGGTCGACGTAGATGCATTTCCACACCACCGACAAGACATCTTGTGGATAGAGTTCCGTCACATCCCAGTCTGCGACTATCGCCGCCGCGGCGGCAGTGGCTTTGCTTGGATGACGCTGCTGCATGGCGAGTGGCACGCAGGAAGGGAGCGATGAAAAGGAAAAGGATGACGAAGAAGCAGTGATCGTAATTTGCGCGAAGACTTTCCTGCACAGCATACTCACGCATTTGCACTGTCCACCATTGCATGGTCCATCGTGGCGGCATCGGCCAGGGCCAGTCGACGTTGCCTTTCTTCTTCCAGTGGTTCTTGTTCTCGTTGTTGTTCTCGTTGTTGTTCTTGTTGTTGTTCTTGTTGTTGTCGGCGGGCGCGCATGCGGCGGTAGCGATGCAACCGGTCCAGCCAATGTTCCTCAGCGGCATCGGCGATCGCCACTAACTTGCGCATGTCCACTTCTTCCATCAATCGACGAAGGTCCTCGGGATGACGTTCCCATCGCACACCGCCGCCGCCGCCGCTGCTGCTTTTATCCACGCGTTGCAATCGCACCCATCCAAGTGGCACTGTACACACCTCCTGTTCTCCTTCGTCTCTTTCTTCGTCTTCATCTGCGTCACGTCTCGGATCACGCTCTTCCTCCTCGTCCGAAGACAATCCCTCCTCGGACAAATGATGGAACTGTGACATATTTTGCCGTCGTGACATATTTTGCTGTTGTGACATATTTTGCTGTTGTGACATATTTTGCCGCGCAAACAACAGAAACGCGAACGCACGGGGGGGGGATGATAAGGTGAGCTGATCAATGTGAACAGTGGGCTACCTCCCGTGAGTGTTTCTGTTGTTTAAATGGTGTCATGTTTCGGTTCGGTTCAGTTCGGTTCGGTTCGGTTCAGAGGGCGGCATGAGCATTATGGGTAGGTGGGGAGATTGGGGAGGTGGAAGGTGGATGGATTGACGTAGACGTAGGAGTTCAAGGTGTTGGCCCATGATTTCAACGCGACGTTTTCTTCGGTGCTGATGGGCACGCCGGAGTTGACCTTGCTGATGATGTGGTGGATGTCATCTGGCAAAGATGGTTTGACGAATTTGTGGAAAAGACCTTTGGCTCCGGATGGCATGGTGACTGGGGTTGCTTGGTTGTTGCGGGAAAGTGGACGAGACAGAGAAAGATGTTGTACGCGGAGAAAAAAAACAAGGTGCCCCTGTCCTGTCCTTTCATTGCCTCGCCTCACCTGACCTCACCTCACCTCACTTCACCACACCTCACAGGACATCGCGCATCCATTGTTGCCATTGGTTGTGGTCGGCGCGTTCGATCCAGCTCCAGTCGCCGCGGCCAGTGCGCCACTGCTCCAAGAACGGACAGGGGGACGCTGCGGCCTCTTCGCGCCGCGCGGGGTCGGGATGAATGTGGCGGAACAACCATGCCGTCCATTTGTGCAAGGGGGTGTGTTGCAGGTGAAGCGCGTCCGCCCGCACCCATCCGCCGACCCAGCACAGGTACTGTAGCGACAGCGAATACCGATCCCAAGTGTGTGTGTGCGCTAAAGTGTGCGCAACCGCCACGGCCACGGTGAGGCCCACGTAGGGCCGCAGGGCGTCGAGACAGTGCAGGCGGTACTGCGCCAGTGTGTCGGCGGACACCAGCGACATCCAGCCTTGGCGCGGGAGACTTCGTTGCGCGTGCAAAAACTGGTCGACGACCTGTTCCACCAACGCGCGGGTCACGTAGCCGCCTGCTATGTCGCGGGTGCGCAGCACGCACAGCAGCCACGCCTCTAGCGGTTTCCACTCCCACTCGTCGGCCGCCAACATGAGTTCCCGCAAGTATTCCAGATCGAATTGTTTCTTCTTGCGCAAAGCGCGCTTCCACGATCCAACGGTGGCCATCGCCGGCGCATCGGGCACGAACACCAGCGTATCCATGCGCCAATCAAACACACACACCTCTTCTTCCGGCTTCACCGTGTTCGCCGCACCTTGGGGGAGGTGGTGGTGCAGCAGGTGCGGGGGATGCAGTCGGTCCAGCCACGGGACCAGGTGCGCGTAGGTGTCGAGGAGGGTGCGCAAGGTGTCCGCCGGCCGCGCGCAGCGCATCAGCAGTTTATCACGCAAGGTTTCTTGTCGGAGTGACGGGTGCCATCGATACACCAGCTTCACGTGCAAGTCGTCGTCCAACACTTCGTGGTCCATCACCACCGTGCTGGTCGCGCGCCATGCATCCACGACAGGACCAGGACCAGGACCAGGATTCGCAGAAGAAGATGCAGTGGCGGGAGGTAAGCGCAACAGCGTGGCAGATGCGTGGATTTCGTTGGCCACCAATGGATGCAAGAGACAAGTGTACGTGAAGGACTGCAATGCCGTCTGCGACGGATGCCGGATCCAGTGCGCGTCTTCCCGCATTGATGGAATGGAATGGAATGAAGAAACAAGGATTGGATTGGAGAAGGTCACCGTTCGTTCGGTTTAAACCATTACACACATGCACACAAGACACACACACACAAGACACACGAGACACACAAGACGCACAAGACATACAAGACACGCAAGTTGAAACACACGAATTAGATGCGGTTGCCGAGGTTGGGTTTCCCGCGGATTTCGGGCAGAGGAAAGGGTGTTTGTTGTTCGCGGCGGGCGCGTTGAAAGTCGGCGAAGGACAGGGTCAATCGTTGGTTGACGACTTCGGGCTTCACCTTTTGCAGGAAGGAAAAGTTGGCGAGTTTGCCTTCGTGGTGGAATCGATTGGCGCGTTGTTTCAACTGGATTTCTTCCTTCAGTTGTTGGTCGCGCAAGGCTTGCGACGCAGGGTTGTTGAGGTTGTTGCGCGCAGGCCCCGCCCCGCCGGGCGTCGGTCCCGCACCCGCTTGTTTGTTGTAGCTTTTCAACTTGGCGAACACCGACTTTTTGGGCTTGGCTTCCTCTTCCAGTCCTTCGGATCGTTTCTGCTCCGCACATTGTTCGTGCACGTGGCGCAGACGCAACGTGCGCAATTCCTCTTCCATGTCGATGTACAGTTCCCGGCAGCGAAAGGTCTTGACGAACTTGCGTGCCACCGTTTCCAGGAAGCGATAGGGGATGCTTGTGTCGCTGAAGTAGGTGAAATGTTCCGCTTTGGCGTCGTATTGCATCAACACATTGCCCAGCGGCGTCTTTTCCAACAAGAACAAGTGTTTCCATTTGGTCGTCGCATCTTCAATGTCCTTGTCCTTGTCCTTGCCCTCTCCATTTGGCGCACGCTGGTTTTTTCCCATGGCGCGCACGTGCTCCACGTACAATCCTTCGTACGCCTTCATCTGCGCGGCACGTTCGCGTTCGCGGCACAGTTCTGGATTCTCACGCGCCACCCTCTTCTTCGATGCTGCATCATCATCATCATCATCATCATCATCATCATCTCCATTCCCTTCCCCTTCTTTCTTGTTGTTGGCCTCGTCTTTCTTGGCGCTGCCGCCATCCTTTTCCTCTTCGTAGATTGGCGCACACAAGATGATACTCAGCGCCTGCTCGATCTCCACGTACCATTCCCATAAGGAACGAAAGAACCAGATGCACCAGAGCCACATGTGGTGTTTTGTGTTTTTTTTGTGTATTGTCTATTGTCTATTGTCTATTGTTTATCGTATTGTGAGAGAGAGTGTGTGACAGTATGGGGTGGTGTTTGTCTATATATCCATTTTGATGAATTCCATGGATTGGAGGAGCTGCAGTTGGCGTCCCTCGGCGTCTCCCTCCGAGTTGCGCGCGGTGGCGGTGTCCTGCACGACTTCTTCGCTGCGATAGTGGAAGACGCAGGTCATTTCGTCGTGCATCAGGGGAACGTCGTGCAGTATGTAGTCGTGCATGTCGGGGTGGAGCTGCACGAGTCGCAATCCGCGGATGGCGAATCCGTACGCGGGGGTTTGGAGGACGGTGCGGTAGGTGTTGAGTTGCAGGGCGTAGTGCCAGAAGTTGACGTCGGGGATGTGCGGCAACGAAGGATGGAGACAACACTTGTTGCGCGCATATCGATTGATTTGCGCGATTTCCTTGACGCGCTTCCAATCGTAGATCCACATGGAGTTGTCGCGCGAGTCGAGAAACACCATGTCGATGCTGCCAACGATGCATGTGGTGGGATCGAACACTCGCCACTCCGTGCGGTACGGCTGCAGCCACGGCGTGTCGCGCACGAAGTTGAGGAAGTATTGCCACTCCGAAACAACCTCCTGCGTGGGCAACGTTGTCGTCGTTGTCGTTGCAGCAGTTGTTGCGGCAGGCAAGGGCAAGGTGGCGGCGGCGGCGGCCAATGGTTGGAGTTGTTGTAGTTGTTGTTCGCGGAGGACAAAGGCGTAGAGTTCGCGGTGGGTGCAGGGATATGGACACTCGGTGTTGTTGTAGAAGCGCTCGATCTGGGCATGGAGAAGGGTTCCGCGCAGGGCGGCGTCGTTGTTGCGCCACTCTGCCATGATCTGTTCCATGGTCTTGCCGAAATATTTGTGACCCGGTTTCCAGCTGGGACCACTCATCATACGCGTGATGACGGCGACGGCATCGAATTCGGCGAACATGCGTTTGACCAAGGTGGTCACCGAGACGAAGCGCGCACTGTCTTCGCCCAGAATGGTGTATTTGTGTCCTGTTTCTTCAAAGGACACCAATGCGTCGCGAGGATGTGCGTTGTACTGCGCTAACATGTCTGAATTACTTGGTTACCCCACACACATACACACATTCACAACAGACTTGCTCAGTTAATTTAATGATGACGGTGGCGGCGGGTGCGTGTGCGGCGCGAATGAGTCTTGTGTTTGGTGCGGCGATGGTGGGTCTTGTGTTTGGAGCGGCGATGGTGACTGTGACGGCGACGATGGTGGGATGTGGCGGTTGCGGAGAAGGATGCGGATGATGCGGGGGATGATGATGCAGAGTCGGCAGAAGCAGAGTCGGCAGAAGACATCGTGGTGGCGGAGGAAGAGGCGGAGGCGGAGGAAGCGGAAGACATCTTGCCCATTTCACGCTTGCGGCGACTGGCGTCACGCAACGCGTCTTTGAACTGGTACTTGGGGTTGCGCGCCTTGCCTTCGCGGAAGATCTTCTTCACGAACAGATTCCAGGGAGTCAATTTTCGGGTGGGCATGGTTCTTCTTTGGTTTGGTTCGGTTCGGTTCGGTTCGGTTCGGTTCGGCAGGTCGGATTTGATTGATATCTTTCTCTGCAGAAAAAAAGTGTTGCAAAGACCGGCCTGCGGGCCGTTTTTTTTGTTCGCAGGAGAAGATATACGTACCGTGCAACCCACAGTCCAGTCCATTTGTGTGCGAAGAATGGCGGCGACAAAGAAGAAGATGAAGAAGAGGAGTGAAGGGATGGTGAGTAGTGCCGTGGATCAGTACGTGACCCTGTTGTTTGTCTTGAAATTGATCTTCTTCCTGTTGTCTGTCGCGTACCTGGTGCTGCATGTTTGGTTGCATCGCCGCCGCGAAGATCAGATGGTGCTGCGCTGGAAGTCGGAGGTGGAGTGGTGGTTCAATCTGTTGTTGGGCGCGCTGATGGTGTACTTGTTCTGGCCGCTGCGCCACACACCCTACGAGATCGACTTGGAAACACGCGCGTTGTTTTTCTTTTTTGGCAGCATCATCGTCGTGACGCGCATTCAGGCGTGGTGGGTGGCATCAACATCGCGGGCGCAGACGCAGCACTGAAGCACTGAAGCACTGAAACAAAAAGCACTTAAATCGTTGCGCGTGCGACAACAACTAGTTTTTTGTCCACGCAAAGCAGACACAACACACACTTTACCCTTTCCCTTGTTTGAACGAACGCATTTACTTCCTTGCCATGCCATCGGATTCTTCTCCCCCTGCAGCAACTGCTTCTCCTCCCCCTGCATCGTCGTCCGTGACCAACTTGGCCATGAACAGCACGGCTGGCGGCGGCATGCATCGACTGGACCCGACGTGTTCGGTGGTGCAGTTCCGCACGGGCAATGAGGAACACACCTGTGCGCTGGGCAATTTGGCGGCGAATCGCTTGTTTGACGTGGAGTACACCAATCTCTTCTTGCGACAGTACGAAGAAGTGATTGGGAAATCGGTGTGTTTCAACGACATCGTGGAGATCATCCTGTTTCAATGCCGCAACACGGAGGTGGTGTTTCCGCCGCGCCTGCGCGTCTTGCACATCGAACACATGCCCCTGGAGACGATCGTGATTCCCGACGAGGTGGCTCCCCATCTGGAGGTGCTCATCCTCAAATTCACCAACATGACCACCTTCCCGCGCCTGTCGCATTGCCCGCGCCTGCGCACCGTGGTCATCACCCACGCCAAAATCGAACGCTTGCCGTGGAAATGGTCGCCGCCACCGCTGACGCCGCGGCCACAGGCACAGGCACAGGCACAATCGAAGTTGCAGTCGCTGAAGCCGCTGGCAGCTGGTGGCGGCAGCAACAACATCATGCAGCGCGTGACAAAGGTGATCAAGTTTCGAAAAGATACTGTGGAGCCGCTAACAGCTGGTGGCGGCAGCAACATGCAGCGCGTGGCAAAGGTGATCAAGTTTCGAAAAGATACTGTGGAGCCGCATCCGGAGCCGCATCCGGAGCCGCACCAAGAGCCGGAGCCGGAGCCGCTGACGGGGGAAGGAAAGGGGAAATGGGAAGGAGAGGACGATTTCATCGCGAATGCAGTGAGGGAGTTCAACGTCCGCTTCAATCACTTGACGGAAGTGCCGCGTGCGTGGTGGGAGTTGCATCCACAGACCGTGGGCAATTTTTCGTACAATCGCATCAAGCACCCCTGGGATGGTGGCAAATGGTGCGACATGAAGATGCAACATCGCTACACACACAATCCTGTCACGTTGCAAAACTACGACAGTGTCAACATCCACCACATGGTCAAGTTGTTGAAGCGCACCATTTTCCCCGAGGAAGAAAAGAAGGAAGACGCGAAGGAAGAGGAGAAGCTAGAAAGGAAGGAAGACGACAAGAAGGATGGTGTGGGCGAAGGAGACGCCAACCTCGATTGGCGCACGATGCACTTTGTGCGTCACGTGTACCATCCCCAAAGTGCACACTCGGTGTCGGTGAACCGCAGTGCCGTGCGCTCGGTGCAAGCGCTGGTGGGCTATTTGGAGGCCAATCACTTGATGGATTCGGTGCCCTCCTTCGAAGAGTGTCGCGACCAAATGCTGGAAGAGATGCGGCGTCTGCGCGGATGCCTGCAGATGGAGCAGCAGGACCAGAAGGTGGACTTGGGCGCCCACCTGGAACCCTCGGCGCCTTTGCCACCTTTGCCGCCGTCTTTTGTCGTATCCGCAGCGACGGAAGAAGATGAGGAGGAAGCAGACAAAGAAGACAAAGAAGACAAAGAAGACAAAGAAGACAAAGAAGACAAAGAAGACAAAGAAGACAAAGAAGACGAAGAAGAGGTTCGCGATGACGACGATGACGACGACTTTGTGTTCATCGCGGTGGAACCGGAGCAAGTGGTGGCGCTGCCGCCTGTTGTTGTGGAGAGCAATGGGGATGAGGCCCAGGTCGCGGGGTTGGTGACTGCGAACCTCGTGATGGAGGAGGAGGGGAACGCGGCGGCGGCGGCGGCAACGGCGATGGCGGTGGAGTCGATGGTGGTGATTGAGGAGCATCCCGAGGTGCGCAAGTTGCATCAGTTCCTGCATTTGTCGTGCCACACGCAGGAGGCGCATCCCATCTTGCGCATCAGTTACGCGCAGTTGTTTGCGCTGGTGTGGTGGGCGGTGGTGCACCACGAGGAGCGTGCGTTGTTGATGGAGCGCCTGATCACCGAAGTGGATGAATCGGTGGACACGTGTTTCACGGGCTGCGTGAACCATCTCATCAACACGTTGGTGGGGTTTGTGGAGGGGGTGAAAATCACGGTGAGTGTGAAGGAAGAAGTGCAGTTGTCGGTGCAGATGGTCATCCGCCAATTTCTGCAGAACCAACTGCGCTTCTCGGCCTTGCGCAAGCGTGTGCGCGACATCGTGAACTTCCCGTACGAGATGGGGGATGAGGACGACAAGTTGTCCATGGAGTACAAGATGGCGTGGATCAACGCGGTCGCCGACTTGCGGCCGCCGGCAGAACGGGTGTTCATCGAGAACGATCGCGCGGTGTTCATCTCGCATGATGACTTGGTGTATGCCAGCGAAGACACCTTTGCGCGCGAGACGCGACCTATTGGGCGTCGCACGCAGCCGGGGGTGATCATGCTGTTCCGTCGGTCGCGCCGCGGCGCCACGGTGCTCCCTTATTCCGAGAAGGCTGGGTTCGCCCCTTCCGAAGAAGACATGCGCAAGTTGCGCGGACCCAACTATGGTAGTAGCAGCAACAACAACGACAACAACAACTCAGGTCCACGCGACGATCCGTTCACCACGCCGCACAGTGTGCGGAATCGTTTGCCTGGCTCGTTGACCAGGATAGAGAATCCTGAGTTCCTGCACAAGCGCGATGCACTGCTGGACAGTTCGTCTTCTTGGGAGCTTCCCTCGGCGCCTCCCGTCGCAGTGGCACTCCACCAGCCGCAGCCACAGGTGTATGCAATCCGCAACAATGCGCGGGAAGCAAACATGGACAAGGCCGTGGAGGCGTGACATATTTTGCCGATGTGACATATTTTGCCGCTGTTGGTTGTGTTAGAGGGCGCGTCCGCCGGCGCGGTGGCGTGTGGCGAGGTATCCGGCGGAGGATCGGCCGACGGAGGGAACGGAGCTGCTGTTGCAGGGGGGTTGGTAGAAGAGTGATTTGCTGACATTGTAGCATGTGTGTGGGGCGCAGAGGGGCGGCAACACGGTGCGGAAGAACTGGGTCTGGAAAAAGGTGGCGCGGTGTTTCTGAAGAGAGGGGTACACCGTGACCGAGGCAGTGTTGGCGTTGCCCGAGAGCAATGGTTGTTGGCCGGCAGTCCACATGGGTACGGATTCGACACGAAGGGAAAAAAAGGGAAAGAAGAAGAAGACAACGAGAGAAAGAAGGGTAGTGACAAATACGAGAGACGAGGATGCGCGTGTTGCTGCTGCAGTGTGTGGAGAAAATCCATTTAAACTGATGGATAGAAGTCGTGCATTCCTCTCTCTGTCGTTTTTTTTGTCCCAAATCACACACGCAGCCGCACGCAAACGCAACCGCACGCAGAGAACCGAAGACATTGAAGACACTGAAGACATTGAAGAAGAATTGATTGCAAGCATGAGTGTGGAATTGACCATCAGGGATTTGAGCACGGTGTTTTCGGCCGCGGAGTGGAGGCGTCTGAAGGTGGTAATCATTCGCGCGACGTTGCGTTATTTGCGGCACCGATTTGGGGAAATGGAATCACGCGCGTGGATTGTTGACCCCACCAGTCAACCGGATGCGCGGGAATGCTATTTTGAATCGAAAAAACTGTTGCTGGATGTGTGTGTGGCGGCGGCAGAGCAGTCCCCAGACGACACGACGCATCCACTCACCGACTTCTCCATGGATTGCGACACGGTGTCTGCGTTTGCTGTGTACAATGCAAGTGGTATCATTCCGCTGTGTCAAAACAGGCAACATTACTTCACCCCGGGCAACAGTTTGGACATCTGGTTGCTGCTGGACCACATCAAAGTCTTCGTGCGCATGGAATGTGACGTGGTCTACAATCGCGTGTACGAAGACGTCGACCAACGCACCGGGAAGGTGCGCGAGGGGTTGATACGGTACTTTGACGGCAGCAAACTCGGCTGCGATATCATCGTCGTCCGACACCATTCCTCAGACAACGCCAGCACC
>JACCDQ010466409.1_pt1 | contig 12040 bp, 13 predicted proteins | sample 7446031 | NCBI WGS metagenome assembly JACCDQ01 (sample SAMN15323442, study PRJNA562643) | freshwater metagenome | isolation source: river surface water | place: USA:Blue River Watershed | collected 2017-08-17
ACTAGCGCCTAAATAGGGTGTTCCTTTTTCGAGAGTTTCTTTTAATACAGTCATAATCTTATTATGATATAATTGATAAACCAGTAAAAAAGTATTTCCTCCGCCAGTGAAAATTCCCTCTGCCTCTTTTATAGCTAAAGCCGGATTTTCAAATTCATGAATTCCTTTTACGTCAATAGCTATTTTGGCGAAAGCCAAAGCTGTTTTTTGTGTGTATTCTTCATGTGAGATACCGTCAGGTCTTGCGTAAGGAATAAATAAGATTGTTTTGCAGTTTTTAAAATGCAGTTTTAACTCAGGTAATAAATATTCCAGAAAGTTGCTTCCGTGTAAAGTAGAAGTGCTGGCTAAGAGTAAATTTTTCATTCTTATTCTTTTAGGGTTTAAAGTTAGCTATAGCCAATTGAAATGGAAGTTGTTATTAACAAATTTTTATCAGCTTCTTAGTAACAAATTGGGATATGCTTAGTTTAATTTTACTTTTTTGAAATACAATAAGATGCATAAGTTTTTTGTGGCTTTTTTGGGTTTGTTTGTTGTTGTTGCTTTTGGTCAAAATAGGGATTCTATAGGCTTAAAAGGAAGAGTAAGTGCGTATATCTCGAATTTAGAGGGAATATATGTAATTAATTTGAAAACGGAACATACTGTTTTTACTGATGAAACGGGAGGTTTTGCCATAAAAGCCAGTGTTGGCGATACCTTAGTGTTTTCGGGCTTGCAATTTAAACGAAAAGAAGTGGTGTTGTGTGCTGAGGATTTTGGTGATAAAGGTTTAGATGTGCATTTAGTCGCTGTTGCTCATGAATTGAATGAGGTATTGGTAATGAATTACAGTAATATTAATGCTGTTTCATTAGGAATTGTAAGTTCAAATCTCAGGAAATATACACCGGCTGAGAGAAAATATGCAACGGCAAGTTCGGCACGTTTAAATCCTATGGGGTTAGATCCGATAATTAATCTTATATCAGGCCGAAGTGCGATGTTGAAAAAAGAAATTGCTATTGAGAAGAAAGAAACTTATATGGCCATGTTAGAAAAAATGTTTGACAAAGAGCATTTTATTAACACATTACATCTGCCTTTGGATTATATAAACGGTTTTAAATATTATGTGGTGGATAATCAAAAATTCACTAAAATATTGGATACAAAAAACAAGACGTCTATTGAGTTTCTGCTTGGAGAATTGGCTGTAAAATACAAAGAGATTATTGCAGTTGAAAATAAATAAAATCAGTCTCAAATAGTAAAAATGGAAATTTTATTCATTTTTAAAAGAAATAGTTGTTTTAGTTTTTTCTGCGGTAAATCTTGTAACTTTACGTGAAAAGATTGTTTGTTTTGATTTGAAAAGTCAATTTCAAAAAAAAGCATTTAATTTTATATTTTCTTTGATTTAAAGATTGTAATAAAATAACCGTATATGAAAACTAAAATAACACTATTGTTTTTTATTCTATTAGGACAGATTTCTTTTAGTCAAATAGGAGCGAGAATAAATTTAGAAGGTCAGGTTAGAAATGATTTGGTTCCTGTCGAAAATGTTATTGTTTTTAATGCCAATTCAAATGTAGGAACTGTGGTTAACCAATATGGTTCTTTTAAAATTCTGGCTAAAGCTAATGATACTTTAGTTTTTTCAAGTTTGATGTTTAAGTCTAAAAAAATAGTGCTTAAAGCAAATGATTTTATGCAGCCCAAATTAGTAGTCAAATTGGAAATATTTACTAATGAATTAGCAGAAGTGCTTGTTCTTGCTAAGAAAGAATTAAATCCTATTGAGGGGAATACGCAAAAATATGTGGATTTAAAATTCTTTGACGATGAAAAATCTTCTCCTAAAAACAGACTGATGCCTCCAAATGGAACGATTGAGAATGGAGTCGATTTTGTTAGAATTTATAAAGATGTTTTGGGAGTTTTAAGAAAAAGTAATCCGCAAAAAACGGATTTTTATAAGGAGACCAGTTTTTCAGAAGTGGTCATGAATAAGGTAAATTATTCTTTCTTTTCAAATACTTTGCACTTAAATGACGATGAGATTAAATTGTTTTTAATCTATTGTGAAAATGATTCTAAATCCAGAGTTTTAATGCAGCCAAGTGAGGAATTTAAGCTGATGGATTTTCTTATTACAAAAAATGAGGAGTACAAAAAGATCACACAATATAAATAAGATGTTTTGATTAAGGATATGTCTATTTGTTAGTTAGATATATGACTTATTTTATGAAAAAATTAAAAGTAGACTTTTTTTAAATTTGGTATATTTGCCAAAAAAACAAAGAATATGTTTGGTATAGGAGGAGGAGAGTTAGTCTTTATAATGTTTGTAGTATTGTTGCTGTTTGGTTCGGATAAAATACCCGAAGTGGCTCGTACTATGGGGAAAGCTATGGCGCAGCTTAAAAATGCAACAAATGATATAAAGAATGAAATTCATAGAGGTGCAGAAGAAAATGGTTTAGATGCAAAATCTTTATCGGAAATGACAGGAGGGATTAATACGCAAATCAATAAGGTAAAAGAAGATCTTTTAGGTGATTCTGTTGTTCAGGCAACAAAACTTAAGGAAGATATTGAAGATATTGCAGGTCCGGTAAAACGCAGTCACTAATGTTAGAAAAACTCCTTTCTTTAGATGTTCAGCTGTTTGTTTATTTAAACGGACTTGGTTCAGAATCTTATGATGGGCTTTGGCTTTTTATTACCAAACAAACACATTGGACTCCGCTTTTTTTGGTTTTACTATATATAATTTATAAAAAAATAGGAGGGAGGCAAACCTTGCAGGTGTTGTTGTTTATAGCTGTTTTACTTTTAATAACAGACCAGTGTACCAATTTGTTTAAGTATGGATTTCAAAGATTACGTCCATGCAATAATCCTGATATCAAATCAATAATACGAGTAGTACAATCTCGTTCTTCGTTTAGTTTTTTCTCAGGGCATGCCGCTAATAGTATGGCAGTGGCAATGTTTATCTATCACATTATTAAGCCCTATTTTAAATATGCTTTTTTGCTGTTTTTATGGCCTTTAATTTTTGCTTACAGCCGTATTTATTTAGGATTGCATTATCCTTTAGATATTTTGTGCGGTTATCTTTTTGGTGCAATGACAGGGTTGTTTATTTATAGAATTTATCAGTATACACAAATAAAATATTTTCCACTTTAATTTTTTATAGATTAGGAGGATAGATAGAAAAAAGCGCATATTCATTAGTTTTTTGAATATGCGCTTTTTTTAGTGAATATTTTAAAGGACTCTGCTTACGGTTAATCCGTCTCGGATAGGGAGTAAAACGGTTTCAACTCTAGGGTCTTCTTTTAATCGTTGATTGTATTCGAGGAGAATTTTAGTGCTAATGTCTTTTGGATGCAACGGTTCCAAAACTTTTCCGCTCCAAAGAACATTATCCGATAAAATGATACCGCCTTTGTTCATTCTTGGAACAATCAATTCGAAATAATTCAAATAATTTTCTTTATCGGCATCAATGAAAACCAGATCAAATTTAATATCTAAAGCAGGTATGATATCGATAGCCTCGCCTAAATGCTGTACAATTTGTTTGCCCCATGGTGATTTGTCGAAATGTTTTCTTTGAAAATCGACTAATTCTTCTTTGATGTCAATAGTATGTAAAACGCCATTTTCCTGCATTCCTTCGCATAAACATAAAGCCGAATAGCCGGTATAAGTACCAATTTCAAGAATGTTTATTGGACGGATTAATTTAGAGAGCATACTCAAAACACGTCCTTGAAAATGCCCGCTAAGCATACGGGGTAAAAGAATTTTTTGATAGGTTTCTTTGTTTAATGCTGCTAATAATTCTGGTTCATTTTCAGAATGTTGTTCAACATAATCTTCTAATTCCTGGGAAATGAAATGCATTTTTTGATTTTTTTTCAATTTTGAACAAAGTTATCAAATTATCAAAACAACACCTGAGCATTTATATGAATTGATGTAATAAATCAACAAATAGTCATTAAATTTGCAGCATGCAAATTGAGAAAAAAGACATACGAGCCTTATCTAAAGAAGAATTACGCCATTTTTTTGTGGCTAATAATGATAAAGCATTTCGTGGAAATCAGGTTTATGAATGGTTGTGGAGTAAAGGAGCACACAGTTTTGAAGATATGACTAATATCTCTAAAGGAACACGTGCCATGCTTGAGGATAATTTTGTGATTAACCACATTAAAGTTGATACGATGCAGCGTTCTGATGATGGAACGGTTAAAAATGCAGTTCGATTGCATGATGGCTTGGTAGTTGAGTCGGTTTTGATTCCAACAGAAACCAGAACCACTGCCTGTGTTTCCAGTCAGGTGGGATGTAGTTTGGATTGTAATTTTTGTGCAACTGCCCGATTAAAAAGAATGCGTAATCTGGAACCAGCCGAAATTTACGATCAGGTTTTGGCTATTGACAGAGAAAGCCGTTTGTATTTTAATCATCCGCTTTCTAATATTGTTTTTATGGGAATGGGTGAGCCATTGATGAATTACAATAATGTAATCAAAGCGATTGATATGATTACTTCGGAAGAAGGATTAGGTATGTCACCTAAGCGTATTGTGGTTTCTACTTCCGGAATTCCAAAAATGATTAAGAAAATGGCCGATGATGAGGTCAAATTCAAACTGGCAGTTTCTTTACATTCGGCAATTGATGAAATCCGAGCCCGAATTATGCCTTTTTCTAAAAATTTCCCTTTGGCTGATTTGCGGGAAGCATTGGAATATTGGTACAGAAAAACGAAAAGTAAAGTTTCTTACGAATATGTAGTCTGGAAAGGTATCAATGATAATAAAGCTTCAGTAGATGCTTTAGTTAAGTTTTGTAAATATGTTCCTTGTAAAGTGAATTTGATTGAATACAATCCTATTGATGATGGAGAGTTTCAACAGGCTTCGGAAGAAGCAATAAATGCTTATATAAAAGGATTGGAATCGATAGGTGTAGTGGTAAAAGTAAGAAGGAGCCGCGGTAAAGATATAGATGCTGCCTGCGGGCAACTGGCAAATAAAGAAGTATAAAAAAAGGAGTTCCATTCGAACTCCTTTTTTGTTTTATTTAATGGGTTTTTATTAATTACCCAAAGTAATTTGAGTTGCAGTTCCGCCATCGATAGAACGCATCGCCAGATTGTCACAATCGCCTGTTCCATAATCGATTGTGGCATAGTGAGTGTTTTTCGAAAGTTTCAATATTCCGGAAACAGGAAAAGGCATAGGAGTTTGCAATAGACTACAAGCCGTTTTGTGGATTAATGGAGTTGTAGATTCAATTAAAGAAGTGAAAACAGCTCCGCTAGGATGTGTTGTTGTGAAAGTTCCGTAGGTTGAATAAATGTCGTCAGTAGGACTTAAACGGGTTGAAAATCCGGCAGTCATTTCTCTTATTCTTTCTCCATTTCGGGTATAGACACCAGCCGTTGTGGTTAGTTTCATTTCTGTCATTGTAAAAGTGGTTTTTGGATGAATTGCATCGCCTGTTCCAATCATTTCTCTTTTCCAGGTAGTAGTTCCTTCTAGTTTATTGTTGTTGATGAAGAAATTTTCATAAGTTATAGTCATGATTTTAGGGAATGTTGTTCCTCTTGTACGAGTTAGAATAATTTTTCCGCTAAGAGCATGACCTCTAAAGTTACAAGGAGTATCAGCGGTTCCAAAAGTGATTGTTAATTTTCTAACTTCAGTAGTTGAGCCTAAATCACTTATTGTAGCACAGCTGGGAAGAATCGAGTGATAGCTGTTTACATCTGTTTTCCCGGTCAAAGAGCCTTCGGTTACTTCGTATTGATCATCTGCAATAAGGGATACATCATCAATTGCATTGTCCATTTTTTGATTCGCACTAACTTCGTTAGCGGTTACCATCCCTGTTGAATTTGAAGAGTTGGAATCAGTTGTACAATTTGTAAATGGAATAAAGCTCAAGGCTAATCCAAATAATAAAATTTTTGTTTTCATAATTCTTAGGTTTTTGGTTTAGAATAAGATAGTAAAATTTGAAAATGGTTTAATGAGGCAATTTTGTAAATTTTAAAAACGAAATTTATAGTTTTATAAATATAAAATTAATTAATAAAATGGATAAGTGTTTAAAAAACGAATGTCTTTTTATTTAAAATAGTATATTTGGAACCTAAATGAATGTCACTTCTCAAATAAAACAGCCCATATTTAATGAGATGGAACTTTTTGAAAAAAAGTTCTATGAATCCATGTCTTCTCAGGTGGCGTTGTTAAATAGAATTACGTATTACATCGTTAACAGAAAAGGAAAACAAATGCGCCCGATGTTTGTTTTTCTAACCGCAAAGATGATTTCCGGTGGAAGTGTAAACGAAAGAACCTACCGTGGTGCTTCGGTTATTGAGCTGATTCATACCGCTACTTTGGTTCATGACGATGTGGTGGACGACAGTAACCGTCGTCGCGGTTTTTTTTCGATTAATGCACTTTGGAAAAATAAAATTGCTGTTCTGGTGGGCGATTATTTATTGTCAAAAGGATTATTACTTTCGATAGATAATGGCGATTTTGATTTGCTTCAAATTATTTCTGTTGCTGTTCGCGAAATGAGCGAAGGCGAATTATTGCAAATAGAAAAAGCCCGAAGATTAGACATTACCGAAGGAGTTTACTACGAAATTATCCGAAAAAAAACCGCTACACTTATTGCAGCATGTTGTGCACTGGGAGCCAAATCGGTTTCTGAAGATGTGGTTCAGGTGGAGAATATGCGAAAGTTTGGTGAATTGATAGGAATGGCTTTTCAAATCAAAGACGATTTGTTTGATTATACTGAAGATGCTATTGGGAAACCAACAGGAATCGACATCAAAGAACAAAAAATGACTTTGCCTTTAATTCATGTTTTGAATACTTGTTCCAAAAAAGAGAAAGCATGGTTAATCAATTCGATTAAAAATCACAATAAAGACAAACAGAGAGTTAAAGAAGTAATTGCTTTTGTGAAAAATAATAACGGTCTGACCTATGCCGAAAATAAAATGGTCGAATTCCAACAAGAAGCACTTCAACTACTAGAGAATTATCCCGATTCTGATTTTAAAGACGCCTTGATCCTGATGGTGAATTATGTGATCGAGAGAAAAAAATAGATTTTTTTGATTCGGATTGTGTAATTTTACAATCTTTAAATTCTTAAATCTTTCAATTTTTTAAATTTCCTGATAAATTGATTTCAAAAGCTACGATAGATACTGTTTTCGAAACTGCCCGTGTTGAGGAAGTTATTGGTGATTTTGTGCAATTAAAACGTGCCGGGAGTAATTTTAAAGGACTGAGTCCGTTTTCTGATGAGCGCTCGCCATCCTTTATGGTGTCACCTGTTAAAGGAATCTGGAAAGATTTTAGTTCGGGAAAAGGAGGGAATTCGGTTGCTTTTTTGATGGAGCACTCTCATTTTACGTATCCTGAAGCGATTCGTTATTTGGCTAAAAAGTACAATATCGAAATTGAGGAAACGGAGCAAACCGATGCTGAAAAAGCCAATATGGATGCTCGTGAAAGTATGTATTTGGTTTCTGAATTTGCAAAGGATTATTTTCATAAAACCCTATTAAATACCGAAGAAGGAAAAGCAATTGGGCTTTCGTATTTTAAAGAAAGAGGTTTTACTCTTGATACCATTGAAAAGTTTAGTTTAGGATATTCGCCTGAAGCCTGGGATGCTTTGACTAAAGAAGCTTTGGGGAAAGGTTATAAATTGGAATTTCTGGAGAGTACAGGTTTGACTATTCCAAGGGAAGATCGTCCTTTTGACCGATTTAAAGGTCGTGTTATATTTCCTATCCAAAGTATGTCCGGGAGGATTTTAGGTTTTGGAGGCCGAATTTTAACCAATGATAAAAAAGCGGCAAAATACCTGAATTCGCCTGAGAGTGAAATTTACCACAAGAGTAAAGTGCTGTACGGAATTTTTCAGGCCAAACAATCTATAGCCAAATTGAACAATTGTTTTTTGGTGGAAGGTTATACTGATGTGATTCAGTTTAATCAGGCTGGAATTGAGAATGTTGTGGCTTCTTCGGGAACGGCTTTGACGCCTGACCAAATCCGATTAATCAACCGATTGACAAGAAATATTACGGTGCTTTTTGACGGCGATGCTGCTGGACTTAGGGCTTCAGTTCGAGGAATCGATTTGATTTTGGAGGAAGGGATGAATGTTAAGGTTTGTACTTTTCCTGATGGAGAGGATCCGGATAGTTTTGCCAAAAAAACACCACACGATGATTTGGTAGCTTATCTGGAAAATAACGCTAAGGATTTCATCCAGTTCAAAGCTTCACTTTTGATGGATGAAGCCAAGAACGATCCTATCAAGAAAGCTGATTTGATTCGCGATATGGTAGGTAGTATTTCTAAAATACCGGATCGTATTCAACGTGAAGTTTATATTCAGGAATGTTCCCGTATTATGGATATTTCTGAGCAGGTGCTTATTAGTACTTTGGCTCAGTTGATTCAAAAAGATGCTACTGAAGTTGCTAAAAAGCAAAAGCAGGAACAAAAACCTTTTGAAGTTCATAGAAACCAAAATCCAAAAAATACGGGTTATTCAGGAGGCGATCCGGAAGATCCCAGATTTGGGCCACCGGAAGATTATCCGGGAGAACCGGGATATCCAAGCGAGCCAACAACAGAAAGAGTCGATGTTTTATATCGTTTAGAACGCAAAATAATTGAAATTTTGCTTCTTTATGGAGATAAAACGGAAGAGTTTGAGAATGTTTTGATGAAGACCAACGATGAAGGTGAGATAGTGAATGTCTCTGAAATGAAATCCTATAAAGTTTTTCAACGTATTTATTTGAGTTTACAGGAAGATGAGGTGGAGTTAGCTAATCCATTATTTCGAGGAATATTTAACGATTTAATTAATTATTATCTTCAAAATGATAGATTTAGTTTAGAGCACTATTTAATGCGTTTACCGGCTGAATATGCTCAGGAAGTTACTGATATTTTGATGGAAGATGAGCGTTTAGTAATGCACAATTGGGAAGGACAGAATATTTTTCCAAAATCGAAACAAGATACTATAGGGCAAAATGTTACAGAAACGATTTTAACTTTAAGATGGTATCTGGTTGGTCGAATTATTGAGGAATTAAAAAACTCCATATCACCTGATAAGGATAATATGGAGTCAATGATGATGATAAAAGATTATAATGAGCTGACTCGGGCTTTTTCAAAAAAGCTCGGTAGAGTCATGTCTCGTTTTTAAATTAAACGATTTCTAAACTTTTAGCTTTGTTTACTAAGTCAACTAGGTTTGTAACATTTAATTTTGTTAATAAACGTAGTTTGTAAGTACTAATTGTTTTTTCATTAAGACCTAAGATTTCTGCAATCTCATGGTTTTTCTTTCCACCGCTTAAATAACGTAAAACTTCTACTTCACGGTTAGAAAGTTTACGGTACAAACGTTCGCTTTTACTTTGTTTTGCAATCAAAGCCAGGTTTTTCTTAACCGTTTCGTTCATGATGATTTTACCTTGATGAACTTTGATTATCGATTGTCCCAGCGTTTCCAATTTTTCTTTCTTATGAACGTATCCGGCAACACCTGCTTTAATAGCATTTGGTGCATAAATTTGCTCAGAAAGACCACTAAAAATGATAATTTTAGTTTTTGGAAAATCTTTTAAAAGCGATTTAACTTCAAAAATACTCGAAAGTCCTTCAAGTTCTAAGTCTAAGATTAAGATATCTATTTCCTTAGTTAAGAGGATATCTCGAATCATCAAAAAACTACCAACATTGGCAGCAATTGATATGTCTGAATGGTCTTTGAAGTAAGATTTTACTCCAAAATGTACTACCGGAAAATTATCGGCTAGACAAACTTTAATCATGATTTTTTTTTTTAGGGTTGTTGTTTTTTTGTATGAATTGTATATTAAAATTAGGTAAAAAAAAGGAATAATACTACTTTTAATAGATAAAATCGTATTAATCCCGATTAATTACACAAACTGGGATAGGATTCATTTTGTGTTGGTTAATCGTGTTGAGTTTTTTGTAGATTTTAAAGACTTCTTTTTGTCTTTCAGTATAAGAATCCTGAGAAGTGTTGTTTGCATCTTCCAGCATTGCCCATTCTAATTCGTCATAACTGGCTCCTAATTGTTGCTCATCAGTTTTTTCATCTCCAAATAAACCATCTGAAGGCTGAGCAACTAAAATAGACTCCGGAACTCCTAAATAAGCAGCTAGTGCAAAAACATCTGATTTCATTAAATCAGCGATTGGGCTTACATCTACACCTCCATCTCCATATTTTGTATAGAAACCTACACCAAAATCTTCTACTTTATTTCCTGTTCCTGCAACTAAAAGACCGTGAACTCCTGCGTGATAATATAGAGTTGTCATTCTTAAACGGGCGCGGGTGTTAGCAAGAGTTAAATTAAGTTTGTTTTCTTCAAAGTCAGTAGGAACTTCTTTTTTAAAGGCTTCAAAAACTGATGTTAAATCACTTTGAATACTGCTTACGTTGGGAAAACGTTTTTTAAGTTGTTCAATATGTTCTTTGGCACGACTTACATGACTTTCATGTTGATGAATTGGCATTTCAACGCATAAAACCTGAAGTCCGGTTTGAGCACATAAAGTTGAGGTTACCGCTGAGTCCACACCACCGGAAATTCCAACTGCAAACCCATTTACTTTAGAATTTTGGGCATATGTTTTTAACCAATTAACGATGTGAGTATTTACTTCTTCAACTTTGATTGTACTTTTTTTAGTCATAATAGTTCAAATTTTAGCTGTCAGGGACGTATCTTTGCGCAATATTTTCAGTAATGTACTGATTGTCCTGTTATAATGATGCAAATTTAATTAAAATAAAATGAAAACATATGTAATTTCCTTAGTTCTATTGTTCTTTTTTTTCTCTTGTGATACTAAAAATAAGAATGAAAAAGCAGTAGAAGCCATTCCTTTAGATGTTCAGGTAATTCGATTTGATAAAATTTTCTTCGAAACTGCACCTAAAGACTTACCTAAGGTTAAAAAAGAGTTTCCTTTTTTCTTTCCTGAAGGAAATGATGATTCGGTTTGGTTAGAAAAAATGCAAAATCCATTATGGAGAGAATTGTATACAGAGGTTCAAAATAAGTTTTCTGATTTTAATCCTTATAAAAAGCAATTGGTTGATGTTTTAAAGCGTATTAAGTATAATTTTCCTAAAGTACAAGTTCCTAAAAAAGTGTATACCATTATATCGGAAATGGATTATACTAATAAAGTCATATATGCCGATAGTTTGATGATTATTTCATTGGAAATGTATTTGGGAAAAGAACATAAGTTTTATCAGTTTCCCAATTATATCAAACAGAATTTTGAACCAAGACAGTTGTTGCCTGATGTGGTGGAAAGTTTTGCCAGAAGGCAAGTCATGCCTGCCAGAGAAAATAATTTCTTGTCTGCAATGATCTATGCCGGTAAAAGTTTGTATCTTAAAGATGTGCTTCTGGATGAAGAATATACGGATGAAGAAAAAATGGGTTACACTTTAGAGCAGTTAAAATGGTGTGAGGAAAATGAAGATTATATATGGCGTTATTTTATTGAAGGACAATTGTTGTATAGTGATGATCAAAAATTAATTCCGCGATTTGTTAGTCCGGCACCTTTTTCTAAATTTTATCTGGAAATTGATAACGAGTCTCCGGGAAGAGTGGGAGCTTGGATAGGATGGCAAATTGTTCGTTCGTATATGAAAAATAATGAAGTATCTTTGCCGCAATTAATGAAAACTCCAGCAAAAGAAATTTTCGAAAAATCAAATTATAAACCTAAGAAATAATGTCAAACACACATAAATCAGAAATTAATTTTCTAGTAGAATTAGATGAAAACCGCATTCCGGAAAAATTATATTGGACGGCAAAAGACGGCGGAGTAGAAATGGAAGAGTCCAAAGCAATTTTGTTATCTGTTTGGGACAGCAAGGCTAAAGAGAG
>JACCDQ011897667.1_pt1 | contig 12039 bp, 9 predicted proteins | sample 7446031 | NCBI WGS metagenome assembly JACCDQ01 (sample SAMN15323442, study PRJNA562643) | freshwater metagenome | isolation source: river surface water | place: USA:Blue River Watershed | collected 2017-08-17
AGTAGTAAGCCGAAAGCTCAATAGCCAGCTGGTCATCGAAGTGCGATCGCGTTCCGAAAGGCGTGCCAACAGCGTGCGCAATGGAAAGTTCCTTGGCATCGAAGAGCTGCTTGAAACCTGCCAGCTTGGGATGCAGACCAAAAAAGCCATCCAGCGGCAGCAACTCCGAATCGGCCAGCGCAAGGGTTGGTCTTGCAGCACCGATGCCAGCCGCGCCGAGCACAGGTACCGCCAGGAGACCATCCATGCCACCGCGCATGTTTAGGTTCACCATGATGTCGCCAGCCGGGGTGCTACCACCCGTTTCGTCAAAGTTATCAGCAAAGGCGAGGTCTAGTCCCTGAGTGCTGAGCACTACGCCACCGCCCAGCGCCATCACGCCCTTGAAGAAGCCACGACGGCTCAGGGCAGCCTGCGTATTCAGAAAATCGGTGCAACCTGCGGTTTGGAAAGAGTTGTCTGTCATCGCAGCATCCATTCCGGGCTAGAGAGGACGGCGACCACGGCGAGCGCAAGTTTCTGCTCGAGTGCCGTTGCGGGAATGGCCGAGGTGGAGAGATCTCTCACCTTCACCACGATGGCGGAGGCTTTCGGAGCAGGCAGGCGGTCACCCAGCAAGCGCTGGCTGACCGCGGCCACGATTTGAGCGGGAGTCGACTCGGTGTTCAGCGAAGGGAAAAGCTTAGGCAAATCAGGCTTGCCCCAGGTTTTAGGAACGCGGCCAAAAGTCAGGTCGGCCACCGCGTTCCACCGCTGCACCTGTGAGCTGAGGGTAGTCCACGCCAAAGCGACATCTGGGTAGCCATTTGGGAACGGCCAGTTCATCGGGAGGTGGCCCTGAGCCTTGGCGAGATTACTCAGAGCCGAGGCACCAGTTCCGGTGAAGTAAGCGCTTGGCTTACTGGCGTTGCCGCCTATCAACGGTTTTGTTGGCGCCACCTGAAGGGCCCTGACGGTCGAGGCTACAAATTCAGCCGGTCGCTTGACCTTCGAAACGGGGTTGTTCAGAAACTTAGGGTGAAGTAGGAGCGCTTCGACAACCTTCGGGATGTTCCCCTTGGTGCTGGTGTAAACCGCTGCGAGATCGGAAACCAAACCAGCGTCTGGCGAGTCAGAGTGGAAGCGACGAGCCAACCGAATGGCGAAAGCCTTCGCGGTAGCCGGTTGCAGAGCCAGATAGCGAACTAGCTCTTCACCCCTCGCCAACACTTCAGCCGGGTCCTTGGTGGCTTGGTTGGCATGCTTGAAGCCCATAACCGAGACGGGGCCAAAGTGGTGTTTGGCAATGTTTACGGTTAGCGAACCCTTCTTCGCATTCCAGGTAAAGCCGGTGAGCAGCTTGGACGCGGCAAGCACATCCGCCTCGGTGTACCCCGCGCTGGGCGTGACGGTGAAAAGTTCCAGCAGCTCGCGACCAAAATTCTCATTGGGTCGCTGGGCCGTGTTCTTGTCCAGGTTGAGATAAGCCATCATGGCGGGGTGGAAAGTAGCGGCGACCAACATGTCGGGAAAAGTTCCCAACGTGTACTTACGAATCACATCTCGGTCGTAAGCAACTCGAAAAATGCGCCCATCGTAACTGAGCGGCGTGTGGAGGTAGTCGTTAAAATGCTCCACCAGCATTTCGAACAGTTGCCGCTTGGAATAGCTCTGACGAACCGCTGTAGCCAGGGTGAGTTCGGTGGTGACTCGTCCCTTCACTGCCATGAAGATTGGGTGCTTTGCGACTTCTGCAACCGAAAGGCTGTGAGCCAGAAAGCTGTCGTCGATGAGAGCTTCCTTGTTGGCGAACTTGGGGTTCAACTGTTGACTGACCCACTTGGCCATGCCTGCCTTGGAGAGAGCCGATACTGTCTCAGGAGTTGGGCCATAGGAGATTGCGGTCAGGTAGCGATGCGCCTTCGCCTCAGTGATTGCCATGACCGCCTCCGAGTGAAGTCTAAAACTGGCCACCATACGAGATTCAGTTAAATGCCAAGCCACATTCTGTTAAAAGGGTATGAACCGAGTCACTAGAGCAACTAGAGTGAGCCACATCGGGGGTTCGTATGAACAGCATTCACATCGAGGACTGGGGTCCCGGTTGGACCTCGCTCATCGCAGTAGTGATCTACGGCGCATTCATGATTTGGCGCTCAGTCCGCCAGGGCCGCGCGCAAAAGTCGCTCACCTACCGGGTGCTCGTGACCGGGTCTCGAGGCAAATCCGGTTGCGTTCGCCTAATCCACGCTTTCTTTAGTGCAGCCGGAGTCTCAAGCTACGGGAAAGTCACGGGCAAAATTGCGGTCGAAATCAACACCGACTCCAAGGTGAGCGGCACCGTGCGCATCGGAGTCGGGGGTATTCCCGAGATGCGCCAAGCCTTGATTCGCGCCAGTGAACAAAACGCCAAGTTAGGTGTCTTCGAGAGCATGGCTGTGCTGCCGAAGCTCATTGGTCTCACCGCGAAGATCATCGATCCGCAGATTGTGGTGGTGCCGACCATACGTCTAGACCACCTCGAAGATGAAGGCATGTCGGAGGCTGAGATCGCCCGAAACATTGTCAGCGCAATTGGCAAGCCCGAGCACCTGGTGACTGGCGTGTCCCACCCGCTAATCCAGCAGGAGATCTCGAAGATATGCCGAAAGCAGGGAATCCAGCTGCACCTTGTGGCCATGGATGAAGATATCCCGCCAATCGTTGGCCACCACCCGCTGAACGTGGCGATTGCACTGAAGGTGTGTCAGCTGGCGGGCATCGATGCCAAGGATGCATTGAGTAAGCCAGAGCTAATCAGTCGCGAACCAGAAGTGGCAACCATTCGAAGCATTGTGGGGAAGCAGGGAACGCGGGTTAACTACATCGATCTGGGCGGGGCGAACGACCCCGAATCGGCGCGCGAGGGCTACCTGCGCCTTGGGCTCGATCGAAGCAAAACCCTGGTGGTGCCTGTGCTCATCAACCGCTGGGAGCGACCGCTTCGGACAGCACTCTTCACCTCCCTTGCTAGTCAGGGATTTGCGGTGGTCGGACTATGTGGATCGGAAGCACGTTGGTCTGCCAAGCAGATTTCGAAAGCCAGCCACGGCCATACGCAAATAGTCCGAATAACTCCTCGAATTGCCCGCGACATTGACGCGATCGAGAACCTGACCAAGCCGTATCTGAGGGACGGGCAGAGCGACATCACGCTGGTCGTTTTGGAAAACACCCATGACAAAACCACCGAAACTATGCGGGAGTACTTCCAAGAACACGGTGACGCGCACGAAGTCGGCGACTGGAAGGCACACCGATGAACATCGAAATCGAGCTGGCGCGCGCCTCATTCATCATCGGCCTCGTGGTGACCGCCTTCGCCTATGAACGCTTTCGCATCTTCACGGGTGGGGCAATCACCGGAACCTACATTGCGTACTGCATCTCGCTCGAATACTGGACTGACGTCGTCTCGTTCGTAGTCTTGAGCGCAATCGGTTTTCTGTTGCTCAAGATTCTCACTCGCTACTTCCCAATACCGCGCAACTGGCTCTTCTACATCGCGGTGATTGTGCCCGGCTTCCTTCATATGCTCGGGGTTTACCTTGCCTGGCTGCCACCGCTCGGGCAGGCGAGCACATTCCTGGTAGCCGGAATGTACGTCACGAACGGGCTCACCGCCTACGACATGTTCCGTCAGGGGGTTGGCCGGACTTCAGCCATTCTGACCGCGGTAATCGCTGTCGCACTGCTAATCGAAGTACCGATGCGGATTGCCTTCGACGGTGGTGACGCAGACAACGCTGGAGTGCTCTTCGTGCAGCAGGCGCCGAGCACCGTGATGGTGTGCATGCTCGCCGCCATCGCTGTTCGCCTGGGTATGGGCCTCGGCTCGGCTGGCATCATCGGCGTGGTGTTTCTAATCGAAATAAGTGATCCGATTTCGCTGGCGACCATCCTCATGTTCACGATCGCCGGTACCTACATTTATAGGTGGGTCGCTAGATGGCTCTGGCTCACCCCGCGTCAGGAGCTGCACACCATTCTCATCGTGGGTGGCATCGTCGCCTGGTTCGGCCTCTTCTGGGCGCAGTTCTTGGGCGACTCCGGTGCCATCGCTCTCAACAAGTATTCGCTCGAGCCGCTCATCGTGGTTGGGCTGATGCTGCTGGAGGGCGCTCGGATGGGGCTGCCCAAGGCGCTCGGTGGCACGGCGATTGTCTCAGTGATCACGCTGGGCGGAATCTGGCTCGAACAGCAGAGCGCGGGATGGTACCTGGGTGGACTAGCGGTTCTGGTGATCGCCTGCGGCCTCATGCTTATGCCCGGCTGGATGAAGATCCGACGCGACATCGCGAAGGCACTTGAACTTGGCAAAGGCTTTGCCCTAGCTCCGCCGATTCGCTGAAGTGGTCTGCCAAACTGGCGAATTTGAACTTTTAGTCGGCAGCAGCCAACTGACCGCAGGCACCGTCGATCTCCTTGCCGCGAGTATCGCGCAGCGTGGTGGGGATGCCGGCCGCTTCGAGCCGACGCACAAACTCGTTGGTGACCAGCGCTGTGCTTGCGGTCCAGATTGAGCCCGGTGTGGGGTTGAGCGGGATTGGGTTTACGTGAACCCATCCCTTTCCCCTGGCGTTCAGTTTCTCCGCTAGCAAATCGGCTCGCCAAGCGTGATCGTTCATGTCTTTGATCAGCGCGTACTCGATGGACACGCGGCGACCGGTGGCATCGAAATAGGCTCGTGCGGCATCCAGGGCCTCGTCCACCTTCCAGCGTGAGTTGACCGGAATCAGCTCGTCGCGCAACTGGTCATCGGGGGCGTGTAGAGACAGCGCGAAAGTCAGCGGCAGGTCCTCCTCCGCCAGCTTGGCGATTCCCGGAACCAGTCCCACTGTGCTCACCGTGATGTTGCGGGCCGACATGCCTAGGCCATTTGGCTGAGGCGCCACCATCACACGGATGGCCTGCATGAGTCGGTTGTAGTTTGCGAGCGGTTCGCCCATGCCCATGAAGACGATATTTGAGACGCGCTCCTGGCTCTGATCACCCTTGCGCTTGCCGCCCAGTTCTCCATCTGCGATGGCGGCGTTGGCAGCCACCACCTGAGCAACAATTTCCGCGGCCGACATGTTTCGAGTCAGGCCTGCCTGACCGGTGGCGCAGAATGGACAGTTCATACCGCAGCCAGCTTGGCTGCTAACGCAAAGAGTGATGCGGCCCGGGTAGCGCATGAGGACGGATTCCACCAGTGCGCCATCGAAGAGCCGCCAGAGGAACTTGATGGTGTCACCCTTGTCGGTCTTGAGGCGCTTAACCTCGGTGAGCAATTTTGGTAGCGCCGCTTGAACCAGTTCCTCGCGGCCGGCTGCCGGAAGGTCACTCATCTCGGCAGGGTCATCGGTGTGGTGCACGAAGTAGTGAGTGGCCAGCTGCTTGGCGCGGAATGCCGGAAGCCCGAGTTCCTTCACTCGCTCGGCGCGAGCCTCAACAGTGAGGTCTGCGAAGTGGGTTGGCGGTTGCTTGCGCTTGGGTTCGGCAAACTGCAACTTCGGTTTGCCCGACTCATCCTTGAGCTGGGTCCAGCCCTCGGTTGCGGGGCGTACCTGAGGGCGCTTGCCTGCCTGTTCCATTCCTCAAGTTTAAGTGGCGATGGTTTCGGGTTTACCCAGCAGGCTTTTTCCCAGATTTGGGAATGATTAGCGGGTTTGCTTCTGTTTCCGCCCTGTGAAAGCATTTCTACTGAGTGAGAAACGCCACCGACAGAGTAGGTAACCAACGATGAGCCCACAGCGAAGTGACACCGCACCCGTTTCGCTCGTGCAGCGCGCTATGTCGGTGCTTGGCGCATTCACCGGTAGCTCACGGGCCCTTTCACTGAGCGACATTGCATCCAAGACCAACCTTCCGGTAAGCACCACCCACCGCGTGGTGAAGGAACTGCAGCGTGGCGGGTTCCTGGTCCGCACGCCAGACAAGCTCTACCACGTGGGAACCAAACTGTGGCTGATCGCGATGCAGGCGCCGATCAACGACCAGTTGCGCGAAGCTGCACTCCCAGCGCTGGCCCTGCTTCACGAAGCCACTGGGCAAAATGTGAACCTCGCCGTGTACGACCGCGGCCGCACCCTATACGTTGACCGCATCTACACCCAGCGAGCCGTACCCACAATCAGTCGCGCAGGTGACTACCTGCCGCTGCACACCACCGGTGTGGGCAAGTGCCTGCTGGCTTTTCAGCCAGAAACCGAGATTGAAAACTACCTGAGCCATCCGCTTACCAAACCAACCAGCAAAAGCATCACCGACCCGGAGAAACTTCGCGCCGAGCTGTTGCAGATACGCGAGCAGGGCTACTCTGTGGCTCGTGAAGAAATGTCTGTTGGAGCCAGCGCCATCGGTGTGCCGATTCTGATTGGCGATCGAATCGTGGCGGCCATCGGTGTGGTGGTTAGTCCAGATCGACTGGATATCCCATCACTTGTCACTCAGCTCAAGCAAACCGCGAAAGACATCGCTTTCCGACTGCAGTACTCCTAATCCGGCTCAATACCGAAGGCGTCCGCGAGTTTCTTGATCTTCTCGGCGCGACCCAAGCGAGGCAGGTCAGAACCGTCGCGAATCACGCGACCACCAGCCTCGAAGTCATTGAGGAAGTTGACCGCCCAGGTGACATCAGACTTGGTTGGGCTGATGGTTTCGTTGATCACCGGCAACTGGTCGAGGTCTAGACAGAGCTTTCCGGTTAGACCGAGCGCTACCGCAAGTTCACTCTGCTCACGCAGCAGCGCGTGACTGGTTCCTACCGTTGGGCCATCGATGGGTCCCGGCAGATTTCCCACTCGGCTTGCGACCACGAGGCGGGACCGCGGATACGCCATAGCCATGTCATTCATTGCGGTACCGGTGTCGCGACGGTAATCGCCGCTTCCGAAGGCCAAGCGGAACGCTCCGCGAGCACGCGCTATGTTGGTGGCTTCCTCGATGCCCAGCGCAGTTTCGACCAGTGCCAAAACCGGGAAGCGGCCACCGAGGGCAGCGTAGGTGTCTTCCACGTGAGAGGCGTCCTCGCTCTTGGCCAGCATTACGCCCTTCAGGTTCTTGCAGTTGCGGAGGCGATCCAGGTCTTCCTGCCAGAAAGTTGTGTTGCGGTCGTTGACGCGAACCCAGGCCTTACCTCCGTTATCGAGCCAGTGGGCTACTGTCTCCAATGCCTGAGGCTTAAGTTTGGGGTCAACCGCGTCCTCGATGTCGAGCACGATCTGGTCGGCGCGCGAGGTAGCCGCCTTATCGAAAAGTTCTGGTCGGGCACCGTTCACCAGCAACCACGAACGTGCAATGCTGGCGTCGACTGCTTTGTTACGAGACATCTTTGTCTGATTCCTTTTCTATAGCTGACAGTTATAAGTATGGCTTCCCGCCTGGGCGGAGAAGCGTGAGCCATCGGGCAGCACCACTTCCGCCGAGCAGCCGGTTGGCAGAGTTACCTGGAGCGTGAAGGTCGAGTCGGCCCGGGTCCAGTGCACCGCGAGCTCCCCGGCATCGGTGTGATGTGAGGCTTTGACCCAGCTGAGATCACCGAGCGGAAGCGGCTGAACCAGGAGGCGGTTGCCCAAGGTGTGCGCATCGATTGGGCGAAGACCTGCGATGTACTGGTGCAGGAACGAAATGACCGCGCCCTTCGAGAAGTGGTTGTGGCTCTCGTGCGGGTGCCCATCTGCGTCGTAACCCTCCCAACGCTCCCAGACGGTGGTGGCTCCCTGATCCTTCATGCCAAGCCAGGATGGCCAGTCGCGCTGGGTCAGCACGCGGTAAGCCAAGTCAGTTTCACCGATGTCGGCAAGCGCGGGCAGCAGGTACGGAGTTGCCAGGAAACCCGTGGCGAGGTGGTCACCGGCAGCGTGAACCAGCTCCACCAACTGGGCAGCCACCGTCTTCTGAAATTGGGGCTTGAGCAGTTCAAACTCGAGTGCTCGCACGCAATTTGCTTGCGTTGGCACGGTCAGGCGACCCGACTTATCCACAAACTCTAGGTTCCAGGCGTTTCGCACCTGCTGGCTGAGGTCGGCGTACTTCCAAGCTTCGTCGGCACGTCCGAGGAGCACGGCCATTCGAGACATCAGTGCCGTTGAGTGGGCAAAATAAGCTGTGGCAACAATGCCCTGATCGCTCTGCGCCAGCGCCGCAAAATCGAGGGGAGCACCGGAGGCGTCGGGTTCCAGCCACTCGCCAAAGTGGAAACCGGAGTCCCAGATGAACTGCTCGTGCGGCAGCGGTTTGGCGTTCCGCGCCTCGCGACTCGGATGGCGCTTAGTTGCGGCTGACTCGGTGACGTAATCCATCCAGCGAACCATGTTCGGCCAAAACTCTTCGAGCACACCGAGGTCACCGTAGGCACCAAAGTGCTTCCACGGAATGAGCACGATGGTATCGCCCCAACCGGCTGAACCGTTCAGGTGAGCAATCGGGCTGCCCTCCCCCTCACTATCTGGCTGCGGAGCCATGTTGGGAACCACACCGCTGCCCCACTGCTTCACGACGAGGTCGCGCAGCCACTTCACGGTGAACTTATCCACATCGAGGAGGAAAGCGCCAGCGTTGAAGAAGATCTCCCAGTCGGCACCCCAACCGGCGCGCTCGCGGGTTGGACAGTCGGTCGGAATTTCGAGGATGTTCCCCCGCAGGCTCCAGAGCGCTGCTTCGTGAAGCCAGTTCAAGTCAGCGCTCGAACTTTCGAAGTAACCGCGACGCTGAAGGTCGGAATGCACCACAACCGCGGCAATGTCCGTCTCGGCGAAAGGTAGGTCCGCTGGCCAGCCATCGATGTAGACATAGCGGAAGCCCTTGGTGCTGTGATGCGGTTCGAATACCTGACCCGCAACACCCGCGCTGGTTACGCGATCAATCTGGCCGGGACTAACCGGGTGCGGCAGAAACGGAACTTGGGGGCGGAAGTTTTCCTGAGTCACCGAACCGTCTGGGTCGAGCGCTTCACCGTGAACCAGGGTCAGCTCGGTTCCGGCCGGCCCTAGGTTGCCAAGTCGCACCCATCCGGCAAGGTTCTGCCCAAAGTCCACCACGATGCCTGAACTGCGACGCTCAAGGCTCACCGGAGTTATGACCTGAGTGACTCGCACGGGTGGGGCGATTGGCTCGATGAACTCTCCGTGCCTCGGCTCCACAACCTCCACGCTGCTCCATGCCGAGCTGTGCCCAGTTACCGGGTTGAGTTGCCCTGGAACATCAACGCGAAAGTCAGCAACCTCACCCTCGCAGATGTCGGCTCGATGCGAGCTGTGTCGGTGCCGCCAACCGGCATTGGTGACAATTCGCCGGATGCTGCCATCAGTGAAGGTCAGCTCGAGGGATGCCACTAGCGCGGTGCGGTCACCCCACTGGTCGGTGGACCGCATTACTCCGATTTGTCCGCGGTACCAGCCATCCGAGAGTTCGAACCAAAGTTGGTTTTCGCCCGGGTGAAGCGCAGCAGTGATATCGAACTCGTGCACCTGGAGCCGATGGTTGTACTCGGTGAAACCTGGAAGCAGCTCGGCGTCGGTAACCGGCACTCCGTTTACGAAGCCTCGATAGATGCCGAGGGCAGTCGCAGTGAAAGTCGCTCGGGCTAGGGTGTGGCTGGCTGGTAGATCAAACTCACTGGCAAAAACACTTAGGGAGCGACGGGCATCGACGCGCGGAGCTTCGCTCTGGTAGCTGATCCAGTTGGAAGCTCGAAGTGCTTCGAAAGTTGTGGTCATTCTAGAAACCCATCTGTGTCACAAAAGTTCTTTGGGCGGCTCGCCGCAGACTCGAAACCGAAACCGCAGCGAACCGCCCTCGAAAGTACTACTTACTTGATACCAGCCTGGTCAGCGCGGGCGCCCGTAATCCATCCCACAATCTCGTCATTGTTGGTATCTTTCGTGGCGATGTCTGCGACCGTTCACCTTAGTTCTCCGGCAGGATCTACTGCTTCTGTTCGGTGGTCTGTGAGGCGCGAATCAGCTCGGACATGTACTTCACCCCGGACGAAGAAGTAAAGCCTCCGTCCACCGGAATCTCAGCCCCCGAAACGTAAGCTGCGGCATCGCTGAGCAAGAAGCAGACCACGGCCGCAACCTCCTCGGGCTGGCCGGCTCGCTCAATTGGGTTGAGTGCCATTTGGGCCTGGTACATCGCAAGCGGGGCGCTGGCAATCATCGGAGTTTCGATGTAACCGGGGTGCACAATGTTGACCCGAATCCCGAGTCGGCCCAGCTCGGTTGCCGCAGTGTGCGTGAGACCACGAAGTCCCCACTTGCTGACGGTATAGGCGACTGCGTGATGAGCGTTGAGCCCTGCAGCCGATCCGATATTCACAATGGAAGCACCCGACTTCATGAAGGGCATGAGCGTCTGAATGCCCAGCAGTGCGCCGGTCAGGTTGATTCCCAGCACCTTATTGAAGTTCTCCACGGTCATCTCACCCAGACGACCCCGGAATGGGATGCCCGCGTTGTTCACCAGCCCGTGAACTTCGACTCCGTTATCAGTTAGCCACTGGGCCGCCGAGTTCCACTGGGCCTCATCTGAAACATCGAGGCACTGATATTTGAGACGGCCTGAAAACGCCCCAGCTAATTCGGTCAACGCAGCAGGCCGGTCAACAGCAAGATCTGTGGCCCAGACAGTAGCACCGCTTCGAAGCAAAAGTGCAGTCTCAGCTAACCCTTGACCGCTTGCGGCTCCGGTCACAAGAACGTTTTTTCCGTAGAGGCCAGGCAATGAGAGTCTGGATTCAATCATGTGTGATACCTGAATACTTTCCGTCTGCACCTAGATGTTGCTAGTCGTGAGGGCCGTTGTGCATCAGCTGGTCACCGATGCCTGGCACGAGCGCCTGAAGTTCGGGCGTGAATTGGCCATCCACCAGGATGAAAGCCATGCGGGCGACCTTGTCACTGCGGTTGGCCCAGGCGTGGTCGGTTCCGCGTTGAACTACGACGTCGCCCTGGCGAAGCAAAACTTCGCTGTCGTCAAGCACAAGGAAAATCTCGCCCTCGAGCACGATTCCGTAGTCGATGGTTTCGGTGCGGTGAACCGGCGACTGGTTTCCCAGCTCGTTTATGTAGCCCGGAAAGAATTCGTTGATTCGAATCTTGGTGCCGTTTGGCTCTGGCGGCACGCGCAGCGAACGCTGGGTGGGTTCGCTAGGTTCGACTGGTGCCACGGGTGCCGGAGCTGCATCGGTGCTCCAAATCTCGTAGAACCCAACGCCATCCTGCGGCATGACCTTGTGCACGGGTACCGGCCCGTCGCTCAGCACTACCGACACCCCGTGGGCATCGTGGCCGGTCACGATTCGGCGAGGAATCTTGCCCTCGGGTAATTCATTGCTCATGTGGCAAACCTAGCCAGCGGACGCTGCGGCTGACAGTAAGCGGTCTGAATAACTGTTATCGGCTAGACGATGGCTTCGCTCGTTAGCACTCCGCGGAGCCAGCGATGGGCGGCATCGGTGTTGTGGGAAGCGTGCCACCAGAGGTTCTGGTACAACTCCACTTTTCCGAACGGCGCCGGAATGGCAATCACATTAGTGCCCTCGAATGCGTGCTTGATTAGGCGGTTTTGCACAACGCCAACCATGTCCGTGCCGCGAATGATGGATGGCACGGTAAGGAAGGTGGTGGTCTTGACGTGAGGAACCCTGCGGAAACCGAGCTCGCTCATCCGGCGGTCGGCGGGGGTCAGGTGAGCCTGCCCAAAGTTCACCACAACCTGCGGCAGGCGGATGAAATCTTCCCAGCTCAACTTCCCGTCGACCAGCGCGGGGTTGTTCTTGTCGATCACGCACACGTAGTGATCCACAAAAAGCGGGTGCTGCTCACCGGAGATGCCCACACCAGGAATCGAAACTAGGAAGTCGTGCGTCATCATCTCACGCTCGGAATCGGTGGGTTGCTGCGGCAGCGGAACGATGTCGATCTGGATGTTCGGAGCCGCCGCCATCGCCTTCGTGATGAGCGGTTTCAATTGCAGGGCCGAGTAGTCGGACATCATCAGGCGGAAAACCCGCTTGCTGGTGCTCGGGTCGAAAGC
>JACCDQ011924263.1_pt1 | contig 12037 bp, 13 predicted proteins | sample 7446031 | NCBI WGS metagenome assembly JACCDQ01 (sample SAMN15323442, study PRJNA562643) | freshwater metagenome | isolation source: river surface water | place: USA:Blue River Watershed | collected 2017-08-17
AATCGACTTGCGAACACCCTTAACCGGGATGCGCTCTTCGCGGTCGCTCTTCGGTGCCGGAGTGCTGAGGTTGCGGAAAACCGAAGCCTGCTGCGACGAACCCATCACGTCTTCACGAGTGATTTCGCCGCCGAGTCCGGTGCCTTTCACCTGAGTGAGGTTGATGTTCAAATCTTTGGCCAGCTTGCGAACCGGTGGCTTGGCGATCACGCCATCTGGAGTGGTAGGCATCGCGATGCCGCCGTGCGCTGCCGCCTCGGCAATGATCGGGATGGCCGTGGTGGCCGGAGCCGCTGGGCTGAGGTTAACCGAGCTCGATGCAGGGGCGACCGGTGGGTTGACCGCGCCTGGGCGACGGCGACGAGTGCTGCTCACCGAGTGCGAGACGCCGTAACCCACGAGGGTCGGCGATTTCTCTTCGGCCGAAACGGATGCCGCGGCATCCGCCACTGCCTGGTGCGCACTGGCTGCGTTCTCGGCGATCACCGGAATCGAAGTGGTGACGGTTGCGCCGACCGCGTTGTCAGGAACTGTGACCGAGATGATCGGGTTGCCGACTTCGACGGTGTCACCTTCCTTGGCCATGAGTTCAGAAACGACGCCGGCGAACGGGCAAGGAAGTTCAACGAGAGACTTGGCGGTTTCGATCTCGACGATCACCTGGTTCACCGAAACGGTGTCGCCGGCCTTGACCTTCCACGAGACGATTTCGGCTTCGGTCAGACCTTCGCCGACGTCTGGCAGGTTGAAGAACGCTAACTTGGTCAACTCAACCTCCTAGTAGGCCAACGATCGGTCGACCGCTTCGAGAATGCGGTCTGCGTCAGGCAAGAATACTTCTTCAAGCTTGGCTGCTGGGTATGGAACATCGAAACCACCGACGCGAAGCACCGGAGCCTCGAGATGATAGAAGGCATCCTCGGCGATGCGAGCGGCAACTTCGCTGCTGATCGAAACGAAGGTGCTGTCTTCGTGAGCGACGATCAGGCGGCCGGTCTTCTTGACCGATTCGATGATGGTTGGGAAGTCGATTGGCGAGAGCGAACGCAGGTCGATTACCTCGATGCTGGTGCCCTCGGATGCCGCGATCTCGGCCGCCTGCAAAGCAACGGCGATCATCGGGCCGTAGGTGGCGATGGTGACCTGGCTGCCTTCGCGAAGCACGCGTGCCTGGTACGGGCTCATCGGTGGCTCGTCGAGATTCACCGGACCCTTCTGCCAGTAGCGACGCTTCGGTTCGAAGAACATCACCGGGTCTGGAGATGCGATGGCCTGCTGAATCATCCAGTAAGCGTCGTTCGGGTTGCTCGGGCTGATCACGCGAAGACCGGCGGTTCGAGCGAAGTAGGCTTCTGGGCTTTCGCTGTGGTGCTCAACCGCACCGATGCCGCCGCCGTAAGGAACACGGATGACGACCGGCATCTGGGTGTAGCCCTCGGAACGGTTCTGCAGCTTGGCCAGCTGGGTCACGATCTGGTCGAAGGCCGGGAAGATGAAGCCGTCGAACTGGATCTCGGCGACCGGGCGGTAACCGCGCATCGCTAGACCGATTGCGGTTCCGACGATGCCCGACTCGGCGATTGGGGAGTTGAAGATTTGTTTGTCACCGAATTCGGCGTGAAGGCCTTCGGTTACGCGGAACACGCCACCGAGCTGGGCGACGTCTTCACCGAAGACCAAAACCTTCGGGTTTTCTTGCATGCACTTGCGAAGACCGGCGTTGATGGCCTTGGCGATCGAGAGTTCTACGTAGTTGCTCATTCGTGCGCAGCCTCTCCGAAGCCGGCCTCGTACTTGTGTAGCCAGGCGAGCTGCTCTTCGATCAGCGGATGCGGCTCCGAGTAGACGTACTTAAACATGTGGTCGACCGGCGGGGTCGGCAGGGCGAAGGTGGCTTCACGGATTTCGGTCGAAAGTTTCTCACCGGCTTCGGCAACCTCGTCGAAGAAGTCTTGTTTGATGCCTTGGCGACGAAGGAAGGTTTCGAAGCGAAGCAGCGGGTCGCGAGCCTTCCAGTATTCAACCTCGGCTGAGTCGCGGTACTTGGTTGGGTCGTCGGATGTCGTGTGTGCACCCATGCGGTAGGTGAGTGCCTCGATCAAGAACGGGCCTGCGCCTTCGCGGGCTTCATCCATGTGCTTGGCGGTTACCGCGTAGCTGGCGAGAATGTCGTTTCCGTCGATTCGGATGCCCGGCACACCGAAACCCGCACCGCGCTGGTACAGCGGCACCTTGGTTTGGCTGGTCACCGGTGACGAAATCGCCCACTGGTTGTTTTGGCAGAAGAAGACGATTGGCGAGTGGTTGATGGCGGCGAACAGGAACGATTCGCTGATGTCGCCCTCTGCGGTTGCGCCGTCGCCGAAGTATGAGATCACGGCGAGGTCGTCGTCGAGGTTGCCGTTGCCGACCTTGCCGTCCATCTTCACGCCCATGGCGTAGCCGGTTGCGTGCAGCACCTGGCTACCGAGCACGATGGCATAAAGGTGGAAGCGGGTTTCTTCTGGGTTCCAGCCACCGTGGTTTACGCCACGGAGCATCTTGAGAATCGACATGAGGTCGATGCCGTGGGTAATGGCGACGCCGTGTTCACGGTAGGAAGGGAAGATGTGGTCGTTGTGACCGACCGCGTAACCGGAACCGATTTGGGCGGCTTCCTGGCCGACGGCCGGAATCCAGAGGCCCAACTGGCCTTGGCGCTGCAGGGCTTCGGCCTCTTTATCGAAGCGACGCATGCGCGCCATGTCTCGATAGAACTTGAGGAAGTCGGCTTCGGTTAGCTTGTCGATGTACTTTGCGTACTCGCTCCACTGCTTCGGCACCCCATATTCACCGTCGGGCGTGAGCAACTGCACCATTGGTACATTTTGCGAATCGTCAGGGGTCACTCATTTAATCTACCCTCTGGGTGCGAGAATCGTTCTATGAAACGATTTCTGGTTGGCACCGTAATCAACGCCTTTGCCCTTTGGATCGTGACCCTTTTGGTCCCTGCGATCCAGCTAACTCCTTATGGCGGCAGCGACATTTGGCAGTCGATTCTCTCGTTCTTGCTCGTGGCTTTGATCTTCGGCCTCGTGAACTCCCTGATTGCACCGGTGATCAAGGTCTTGGCTATTCCGCTGTACATCTTGACATTCGGGCTCATCTCGCTGGTCATCAACGGTGCACTGCTGCTGTTCGTGGCGTGGTTGAGCCGCCTGTTCGGTGATTCGGCGTTCACGATTGCCGGATTCACCCAAGAAGGGCTTTCGGTCGAATCGCTCGGTTGGGCGATTTTGGGTGCCCTGATTCTGAGCATCGCCTCGTTCTTCACCCGCGCCGTATTCAAACTGCTTCGAATCCTGTAGTTCGGCATCAACGACCGCCTTCGTATTCGAAGGTTTGGGTTTCGACCAGCCGTAGCCCGTCGAAGCGCGAAAGTATTTGACCTCTGATTCGGGATACCCCGGTGGCATCTGAATCATCAATCATCGCGGCCGTTTTTTGATATTCACCCAGTTCATGAGCGACCAGTGCGCTCTCGCCAAACTTGACCTCTACCTCGCGGCCGACGGTCACCCAGTTTTCGGTAAGCGGATTCAGCTTGCCTCCGAGCGCTGGCACGATGTCGTTGGTGTGTTCGAGCGACAGCACCGGAATCTCAGCAGGAATCTCTACCTGACCCACCGGGGCACCGACCGTAACGATGCCAACCACGTTGGCCTCCGACCGAGCCGCAAGTTCGGCAGCGACCATTCCGCCCTGCGAATAGCCGGCAATCACGACCTGATCTTTAGCACCGACACCGGCTTGAGCCAAGGCGTCCCTAACCGCCAGATGGCAAGCCGAGTGTTGCGCATCGGCCAATTCGTGAACCGAAGCCGAGATGTTGAACGGCTCTGCAATGTTGAGTGGATTCTTGCTTCGCATGCCCGGAACATAGACCATAAAGAGGTTGCGCTTGCCATCGGTGTAGCGCTCGATCACCACTGTTGGTTCCTCGGCCCGATGCGTCGCGGTAAGTCGCTGAGCAACTTGCGCGATCGAGTCTGGAGCCAATCGCATCGGCTTTGCTCCGACATCCGCGAGCGCTGGAGCAATCGAGCCGAGCACACCGAAAATTCCCGCCTGACCAACTAGCGCTTTAGCCGAGGCCCGGGCATCGTTGCCGTCGCCGCCCTTGGCTCCGGAGAAGCCGGCATAGGCGTCGATGCCCTCGCGAGCGAGCACTCTCGAAACCTTGCCATCGATGAACTGCGTGGCAACCACCGACCCCATCAGAGCCAACGGAATACGTGCCTTGAGCGTCACCGGAATCAAAGCCATCAGGGCCGGATGCTGCGCGACGAACTGCGTGATCCAGTGGATGCGGTTGGTGACTCGCGCCTCGACCGACAGGTAGGCCTCGGCCGCCGCGGCGCAGGCCCACTGCAGTTTCTCGATTCGCCAGAGGATGCCGGGAGTGTGCAACGCGAGAGCCGATCGTTGCACTGGGTCGATCAAAAAGTCGGTGAAGTCGAACTCATCGACGAGTCGTTGCTGGGCTTGCTGCAGGGTACCGCGCCCGCGCTCGATCTCGCTGCGAGTCGCAACGATTCGCGGATCTCCCCCGTAACTCACCAGGCTCATTGGCAGACACCAAAGAAGTCGAGGCTGAACGCCGGTAGTTGGGCGAGCTGCACGCGCAGGTGCGCGAGGTCTTGAAGCAAGGCTTCGAGTTGCGAGTCGTAAGCGCGCGAGGCATCACCCGACCAAAGCGCGGGGTCTGGTTTGGCCGATCGCACCACGGCATCTATTTCGTCGAATCTGAGAATCAGTGATTGCATTCCAAGAGTGTGAGCCGAATGGCGCATCCGGAGACTCGCAAAAGTAAATCGGTGGATAACTCGATGCGACCTCGAACCCCGCGTTCTCTGGCAAAATGGTCGGGTGAGCAAACTTTCGGCCCAGCCCCTTTCCCCCCTTGACGGACGCTACCGCCAGGCGGTGTCTGAACTCGGCGATCACCTGAGTGAAGCGGGTCTGAACCGCGCACGCATCAAGGTCGAAATCGAGTGGCTGATCCACCTCGCCAACAACGATCTGCTTCAAACCGGCAAGCCTGTGCTGCAGCCCGAAGCCGAGAAGCTGCGCAACATCGTGACCAATTTTTCGGATACCGACGTGGAAACCCTCGCCCGCACCGAAGCCACCACCAAGCACGATGTGAAGGCCGTCGAGTATTTCATCCGCTCGAAGCTGGTTGAACTCGACCGCGAAGATCTGCTCGAACTGACCCACTTTGCATGCACCAGCGAAGACATCAACAACCTTTCGTATGCACTCACCGTGCGCGATGCCGTCAACGAGGTGTGGTTGCCAAAGGCCAACGCCCTGCTGACCAAGCTCGCAGAGCTGGCCAAGAAGTACGTTTCGGTTCCGATGCTGTCACGCACCCACGGACAACCGGCCACGCCGACCACCATGGGTAAAGAGCTTCAGGTTTTCGTTCACCGACTACGCCGCCAGATCGAGCGCGTCGAGAAGACCGAATACCTCGGTAAGTTCTCTGGCGCGACCGGCACCTTCTCGGCTCACGTGGTTGCCGCGCCGGATGTCGACTGGATCTCTCAGTCGCGCAACTTCGTCACCTCGCTTGGTCTCACCTGGAACCCTCTGACCACTCAGATCGAATCGCACGACTGGCAGGCCGAGCTCTACACCGCGATTTCGCACTTCAACCGCATCCTGCACAACCTCTGCACCGACATCTGGACCTACATCTCGCTCGGCTACTTCAAGCAGATTCCTCAGGCTGGCGCTACCGGTTCGTCAACCATGCCGCACAAGGTAAACCCGATCCGTTTCGAAAACGCAGAGTCCAACCTCGAACTCTCGAGTGCCGTGCTCGATTCGCTAGCTGCCACCTTGGTTACCTCGCGTCTCCAGCGCGACCTCACCGACTCTTCGGCTCAGCGCAACATCGGCTTGGGTTTCGGTCACTCGATGCTGGCCCTCGACAACGCGACCCGAGGTTTGGGTGAAATCGAACTTTCGGTCGGCGTGCTCGAGGCCGATCTGCTGGATAACTGGGAGGTGCTTGGCGAGGCGATTCAAACCGTCATTCGCGCCGAGGTTGCCGCCGGTCGTTCGCAGATCAGCGACCCTTACGCGTTGCTGAAAGAACTGACTCGCGGAAAGCGCATCGGCCACGAAGAGTTGATCGAGTTCATCCAGGGTCTAGATATTTCGGATGACGCCAAGAACCGTCTGATTGCGCTTCGACCTAACACCTATGTGGGTCTGGCCAAGAACCTGGCCGAGCGCTTCGGCGAATAACCGCCGCTAAAAGCTATTTGAGGCGTGGCTCGTCGTTTGGAGCTTCTTCGTCTTTGACCATGAGTGCCAAGGTTGCAATACCAACCAGCACGATGATGAAGGTTAGCCCGCCGGCGATGATCGACTCCTCGACGCGACGCACTCCACCCCACCAGATCACGCCGACGATTGCACCGGCGATGGTCGAAAGCGTCAGGTAAACGCGAACACCGATTCTTGGTTTAGGGGAGGTCATGGGTTAAGCCTAACTCGCCTGTTTCGGGTCGAAAGCGCGCAAGCCCCAGAGCACGGCCAAGATTGCGGCGTAGGCTCCAAAGAAACCAACGGCTGGTACTTCACCGAGGGTGATCCAGTTGAGCGAGCTAAAGAAAAACAGTGCGGTGATCAGCAGGTGCAGCACTGCAACCACCAGGTGGTCGCGGCCCTCGGCCTCACGCCAACCGGCACGAACCGCGCGAAACACCTCGATTGCAAACAAGCCATAACCCATGAGCATCACGTTTAGCGACATGACGGTTAGCAGCGGTGCTCCAGGAATCGAGTATCCGATTACGGCTGAAAGCAAAACCGTGCCGGCGGCGAATCGGATGACGGTGCCCTTGAGTTGCCGGTCTTGTGAACCGAACGCTTCCCAGATTTCGGCAGCCAGGATGCCCGTGGCGAATGCCAGCACCGCGATGAGCCCGACGAATGCGTTGTGAGCCTGGGTGAACGTGATGGCAAGGGCCACTGCCGCTGCAACCGCGGAGCGCAGAATCAGTGTTTTTCTCAAGTGGTCTTCTGTAGGTTGACGAATTTGGAGTATTGGCCCTGAAACAGCACCGGAATCTTGCCGGTAGGTCCGTTTCGTTGCTTGGCAACAATGATATCCGCTTCGCCAGCGCGAGGGTGATCCTTCTGGCCCATGGCCTCCTGGTGCAGCAGCAAGACAACGTCGGCGTCTTGCTCGAGCGATCCCGATTCGCGAAGGTGGTGAAGTTCCGGGGTCTTGTCGCCGCCGGCCTTCTGCTCTAGACCACGGTTCAGCTGCGAGAGCGCGACCACCGGGATGTTGAGTTCTTTGGCGAGCAGCTTGAGCGAGCGAGAGAACTCGGAAACTTCTTGCTGGCGGCTTTCAACCTTCTTGCCCGAGGAAAGCAGCTGGAGGTAGTCGATGATGATCAGTTCTAGACCCAGTTGCTTGGTTAGGCGGCGGGCCTTGGCTCGAATCTCGACGAGGGTGAGGTTGGGGCTGTCATCGATGAATAGAGGGGCATCGCTGATGGTGCCGCGAACGTTGGCCAGTTTCTTCCAGTCTTCGCGTGACATGTTGCCCTTACGCATCGACTGAAGGTAAATGTCGCTTTCAGCCGAGAGCAAACGCATCGCGATTTCGCTGCGGCTCATTTCGAGGGTGAAGAACAGAGCCGGCTTCTTGTGGTTGATAGCCGCGTTGCGGGCGACGTCGAGCGCGAAGGTCGACTTACCAACACCAGGACGAGCGGCAACGATGACCAACTGGCCGCCGTGCAGACCGTGAGTCATGTTGTCGAGGTCGTAGATTCCGGTCTGGATGCCCGTGATTTCGTCGCCCTTTTGCTCGGCGATTTCCATTTCCTCGACGGCACCTTCGAGCGACTTGCTTAGCGAGGCGTATTCGTCGCGCTGCGATGAGGTGCCAACGGCGTAGATGTCGGCCTGGGCATTGTTGACCAGATCGTCGATCTCACCCTCGGCTGCGTAACCGGCACTGGCGATGCGGGTTCCGGCCTCGATCAGCTTGCGAAGCACCGACTTCTCTTGAACGATCTTGGCGTAGAAGCCAGCGTTTGCGGCGGTCGGAACGATGGAGGTAAGGGTGTGAAGGTAGTCGGCACCACCCATGCGCACGAGGTTGCCCTGGCGAGTGAGCTCGGCAGTGATGGTGATTACGTCGGTTGGTTCACCCCGACCGTAAACGTCGTAGAGGGCATTGAAGATGAGTTCGTGCTTTGGTGCGTAAAAGTCGGCACCGCTAATCAGCTCGAATACCTCAGCACAGGCTTCTTGAGACAGCAACATGCCACCGAGAACCGATTGTTCGGCCATTAGATCGTTGGGCAACACGCGCTGCTCGGCTTGGGTGGCCGGCTGCTGGGAGAATGCTTGAGAAAGCGCCATTCTTGCTCCAAGGATCGGGATTATCGGTACTTATATGTTGCTAGTTGATGTCTAGCATTTACCACTGACACGCAGATGAAAAAAGCACCTGTGAACTGCGCTGTGGATAACTAGGGCAACACGCCGAAAGAATTGTGCGTAAGTTGTGGACAACCCTGTGTAAATAGACCCGATTTTGCGCCTGCAGCCCAGTAAAGAGGCGGTTTTCTAGCTGTGGATAAGTAATCTTAACAAACCCTAAACTTTAACCTTAGGCTTGTGGACAATTGACGGCAGCTAGGCGGAATCCGGTGATTTTCCACAAGTTATCCACAGCCAAGATCGTGTCCTCAAGCGCCTGTTGTAGCAGCCCAAAACCCGATAACCGGCCACAAACCCCAGAAGAAGCCCCAACCCCCAAGTTAAAGCAGTAGCGGCGAACCCGAAGGCCCGCCGCCACTTGAGCGATAACCGCTTACTTCTTGGAAACCACCTGGAGGGTGATGGTTGCCACTACGTCGCCGTGCAGACGCACGGTGGCTTCGTGGTTTCCGGTCGCACGAATTGGCGACGAGATTTCAACCTTGCGCTTGTCAAGCTCGCCGATGCCCGCTGCAACAACTGCTGCAACGACATCCGCGGTCTTAACAGCACCGAATAGGCGTCCGCCAACTCCAGCCTTGACGGCAAGAACGACTGGCTTCTCTTCAAGGCGAGCCTTGAGGGTGACGGCCTCTTCAACGGTGGCTAGAGCACGAGCGGCACGAGCTGCGCGGATCTGCTCGATCTGCTTCTCGCCACCCTGGCTCCAGATAACGGCGTAACCGTTAGGGATTAGGTAGTTACGTGCGTAGCCGTCTTTGACCTCGACTACGTCGCCTGCGGAACCGAGGCCCGAGACCTCGTTAGTAAGAATTAGCTTCGACATTTCTGGCCTCTCCTTAGTTGCGTCCGGCACCCGAGTAAGGCAGAAGAGCCATCTCACGTGCGTTCTTGATTGCGCGGGCGATTAGACGCTGTTCCTGAACCGAAACACCGGTGATGCGACGGGCGCGGATCTTGCCGCGGTCCGAGATGAACTTCTTTAGGGTGGCGACATCCTTGTAGTCGATGACACCAACCTTGATTGCCTTGACCGGGCCAAGCTTGTCTAGCTTGCCCTTGCGCATTGGCTTCTTGCCAGCGCGGTCGCTGTTGACTTTTCCAGCCATGATTTTTCTCCTAGAAAACGTTTCTGATTAGAACGGGGTGTCGTCGCTGGCGGCCGAACCTGGGTTTGCCCAGGCATCGCCACCCTTGCCGGTCGAAGCGGCGGCCGGTGCGTCGTTCCAAGGTGAATCGGAAACTGCACGGTCACCACCTTCGCGGGCGCGACGGGTGATAGCGGCGGTGGCGTAACGCAAGGATGCGCCGATCTCGTCGATCCCGCGCTCGAGTGAGGCGCGTGCCTCGCCGTTAGCGGCCTGGTAGGCCGATGGCGCCTTCAGGCGACCGGTCACGATGACGCGGCTTCCCTTGGTCAGCGACTGCGAGATGTTCTCGGCAAGTTCGCGCCATCCGGTGCAGCGCACCCAAACGGTCTCTCCGTCTTCCCAAGCGTTGGTCTGGCGGTTGAAGGTGCGAGGGGTTGAACCTACTCGAACCGAAACAACTGCCACGCCACCCTGGGTGTAACGCAGCTCTGGATCGTCAGCGAGGTTGCCGACAATCGTTACGTTTAGCTCGCCAGCCATTTGGGCTACTCGGCCTTCTTGGCGGCAGGCTTCTTGGCTGGAGCCTTGGCTTCAGCGGCAGCCTTAGGAGCGGCCTTTGCTGCCGGAGCCTTAGCGGCTGCTGCCTTAGGAGCAGCCTTAGCAGGCTTCTCCTCTGCTGCATCCGCGGCCTTTTCGGCGGCAGAAACTTCTGGAACCACAACAGGTTTGATGGCTACGACTGCCTCATCGGCACGCAACACCTTGGTGCGCATGACGGCTTCGCTGAGGCGAAGCTGACGGTCGAGCTCAACCACGTCGGCCGACTTGGCCTTCAGGTTGACGACGGCATAAATGCCTTCGCTCTTCTTGTTGATTTCGAATGACAAGCGACGACGTCCCCAGATGTCAACGTTGTCAACGGTGCCTCCACCGTTGCGAATTACGTTGAGGAATTTGTCGAGGCTTGGAGCAACGGTACGTTCGTCGACCGATGGGTCGAGGATTACCATGAGCTCGTATTGATGCATGACTAACCCACCTCCTTTGGACTAAAGCGGTCACGGGCCTTCCGTGACAGGAGGGTATTGGCATCTGTTGCAGGCCACACCAGGTGGTGCTTAGGGCAACCTGACAAGTCTAGCGAGCAGACCACCAGGCAAGCAAGCGTTTTTCGGCTTCTTCGGCACCCAGTTCGCCCTCGTCGAGGCGCAGTTCAAGCAAGAAGTTGCGGGCGACGCCAACCTCGCGGCCGGGCTTCAGGTCGAGGATGCGCATGATGTCTTCGCCGCTCAGGTCGGGGCGAATCGCATCCACCTCTTCTTGCTCGCGAAGTGCGGCAATGCGACGTTCGAGATCGTCGTAGGCGTGAGCCAAGCGGTCGGCTTTGCGCTGGTTGCGAGTCGTGACATCCGAACGGGTAAGCGCGTGCAGTCGCGGCAGCAAGTCACCGGCATCGCGCACGTAGCGGCGCACGGCCGAATCGCTCCAACCCTGATCGCCGTAACCGAAGAAGCGCAGGTGCAGCTCGATCAAACGTGAAACATCGCGGATGGTGTCGTTGTCGAAACGCAAGGCTTTCATGCGGCGCTTGGCCAGTCGTGCGCCGACCAGGTCGTGCTGATGGAAGGTCACGCCACCACCGGGTTCGAGTCGGCGAGTAGCCGGCTTGCCGATGTCGTGCAGCAGCGCGGCGAAGCGCAACACGAAGTCACCCTCGAGCCCATAATCGGCCTCGTAGTCGATGGCCTGTTCGACCACGCGCAGGGTGTGCTCGTAGACATCCTTATGGTGGTGGTGTTCGTCGACCTCGAGTTGCAGTGCTGGCAGTTCGGGCAGCACACGTTCGGCTAAACCGGAGTCGACTAGTGCCTGCAGACCACGACGCGGATGCTTGCCCAGCATCAGCTTCACAAACTCGGCTTGCACTCGCTCGGCCGAAATGATCTCGATGCGATCAGCCATTGCGCCCATCGCCTCGAAGGTTGCCGGTTCAATCTCGAACCCAAGCTGCGAAGCAAAGCGCGCGCCGCGCATCATGCGCAGCGGGTCGTCGCCGAACGAGAGCTCAGGCGAACCCGGCGTGCGAATCACGCCGGCGAGCAAGTCTTGCAAGCCGTTGAACGGGTCGACGAAAACCTTCTCGGGTAGGCGCAGAGCCATCGAGTTGATGGTGAAGTCGCGGCGGTAAAGATCGTCGTTGAGGTCAGATCCGAAGGCGACCTCTGGCTTGCGGCTGTTCGGGTCGTACTTGTCTGCGCGATAGGTGGTGATCTCGACGGTGTCGTCGCCAAAACGAGCGCCGATGGTGCCGAACTCGCGGCCGATATCCCAGTGGGCGTCTACGTGCGGTTTGAGAATCGCGAGGGTTTCATCCGGGGTTGCCGAGGTGGTGAAGTCGAGGTCTGGCGACTTTGTGCCCAGGAATG
>JACCDQ010660447.1_pt1 | contig 12036 bp, 12 predicted proteins | sample 7446031 | NCBI WGS metagenome assembly JACCDQ01 (sample SAMN15323442, study PRJNA562643) | freshwater metagenome | isolation source: river surface water | place: USA:Blue River Watershed | collected 2017-08-17
GAATGACCGAATTTGATGAGCTTGTGGAAGATCGGATTTTTAAATATCGGTCGGTTTCCTCTGCAATGTTACGGTAAAATCGTAAAACCTGAAAAAAAAGTATTAATGCTGTAAAATAGCAATGGAAGTGGGTTTTAGCTTGTTTTACAACGAAATCCTGTAGTTTCTGTAACTGCAGAAAGTTATCTTTGCCGCTCAAATTTGAGGTAATATGTTTAACAAAAGAGTTAAAATCAAAGAATTGCTCAGTTTAGAGCCACTGCAACAGGAAGTAACAGTGATGGGTTGGGTACGTACTTTTCGTAATAACCAGTTTATTGCGTTAAACGATGGCAGCACTAATAATAACCTGCAGGTTGTATTGGAACTGGGCAAATTTGATGATGAACTTTTAAAGCGTATTACTACTTCTGCTTCATTAAAAGTTACGGGTGTTGTAATACCATCATTGGGTAAAGGACAGAAGCTGGAAGTAAAAGCTGAGACAATTGAAATATTGGGCGATAGTGATGCGGAGAAGTATCCTTTACAACCCAAGAAGCACAGCCTTGAGTTTTTACGTGAGATAGCGCATCTACGTTTCCGCACTAACACATTTGGTTCAGTTTTTCGTTTGCGACACGCTTTGGCGTTTGCGATACATAAATTCTATAACGAGAAAGGTTTCGTGTATATGCACACACCTATTGTTACCGCTAGTGATGCTGAAGGAGCAGGTGAAATGTTTCGTGTAACTACACTGCCTTTCGACGGTGCCCCACGTAATGAGGATGGATCTGTAAATTTTAAAGAAGACTTCTTTGGTCGTTCTACAAATCTTACTGTTAGTGGTCAACTTGAAGGTGAGCTAGGTGCAACAGCATTTGGTGAGATCTATACTTTCGGTCCGACTTTCCGTGCAGAGAATTCAAATACAGCTCGTCACCTGGCTGAGTTCTGGATGATTGAACCCGAAATGGCTTTCTGCGATCTGGAAGATAATATGAACCTGGCCGAAGAATTTATTAAATACATCATTCGTTATGCCATGGAACATAACAGAGAAGATCTGGAGTTTCTGGCACAACGCTTAGCTGATGAAGAAAAGCAATTATCTCAGGATAAGCGCAGTGAAATGGGTTTGATTGAGAAGCTTGAGTTTGTTGTGAACAATAACTTCGAACGTATTACTTATACTGAAGCAATTGATATTTTACTGCAATCGCCTGCGTATAAAAAGAAGAAGTTTCAATACGATGTGAAATGGGGTATTGATATGCAGAGCGAACATGAACGTTATCTTGTAGAAAAGCATTTCAAAAAGCCGGTAATCGTTACTAACTATCCGAAAGAAATAAAGGCCTTTTATATGCGTCAAAACGACGATGGAAAAACTGTTGCTGCAATGGATATTCTTGCACCCGGAATTGGTGAAATTGTTGGCGGCTCACAGCGGGAAGAACGTTTGGAAAAGCTTGAGCAGCGGATGAACGAAATGCATATTCCTACCGAAGAGCTTTGGTGGTATCTCGATACACGCCGTTTCGGATCTGTACCGCATGCCGGTTTTGGTCTTGGCTTTGAGCGTATTGTGCAGTTTGTTACTGGTATGGGCAATATCAGAGATGTAATTGCATTTCCACGTACACCAAAGAATTGCGAGTTTTAGACAACATGCAGCGATGAAAAGCGTTTATGTATCTTTAAATAAAAGAAACCAACCATGCAAAAAACGCTTTTCATTTGTACACTTCTCTTTATTGTTTTGTGTGCAGGCAATTGTAAAAAACCCTCTACACCAGATACTTCAAATACCGGCGACTATCAACCATTAACCGTAGGCAGCGAATGGAATTATACGGTTACAGGATCTAATGCCGGATCATATAAAGTAACAATCCTTAACAGAGATACTACAATTAATGGTAAGGTTTACAGTGTTGCAAGTAATTCGGCAGCCGTAAATGAATATTACGCAAAGTTCAATGGTGAATATTTGCGTTATAACAAGTTTGCAGAGCTCAATAATCAAACAATAGAATTACTTTATTTAAAAGATAAATTAGCAAAGGGCCAAACCTGGACAGAGGTAAAGACTGTTAACATTACACTTGGAGGTTCATCTGTACCGGTTACTGCTACTCTCGTTTTTACAGTTGCCGACAAAGGAATTGATTATGTAGTAAATGGTACTACATTCAAAAATGTTATCAAGGTTACGGTTGCTCCCAGCTTCAGCATTTTTGGAAGTACTCAAAATCCGGATTCATACGATTTACAATATTATTACGCCTTTAATGTAGGTTTGATTTATAGCAAGACAAGTATTGTTATGGCGTTAGCCGGTATAAATCAAAACTCAGAAACAAGAATTGGTGCTTACAGCATTAAATAATTATTCATTTTTTTTCGATTCGTCCAGAGTATCTTTTCGAATAAGGTCGGTAATTATTTTTTCCAAACGTCGAAGTCGTGCATACAATTTCAGTACTACAAAGCAGAAAAGCAGAATGCACAGATAAAAGACGAGATCTGCACCACGGCCCACTCCGAGTTGGTTCGCAATTACATTTGTCCAATCTGGAAAAAGAATAAAGGTTATAGCTGTTCCAACAAGTAGTGTAAATACAACAACATCTGCAATACTATTTCTCCATTTGATAAAATAAAACAGCGATGCCAACAGTAATCCGCTGATGAGAATTATTTGTATACCCGTCATTCAAAAAGTTTATGTAAAAGTAAATCGAAAAAAATTCTAATACCGTTCCATGGCGATTGCCCTTTTCGTTTTGAGTAATCGGTATAACGAATCTGCACGGGAACCTCTGTAAATCGAAATTTATGTTTTTTGACCAGAAATAAGATTTCCGAAGCATGCGCCATACGGTTTTCTGTAAGCTGCATTTTTGAAGCCGCCTGTACAGTTAAAGCACGTAAGCCGTTGTGTGCATCTGTTAAAAGTATACCAGTAAACAGGTAATTGATGTAACGTGCAAACCGTAAAAGCAACTTTTTATTTTTTGGTATGCCAGATGACGTTCTAAGAAACCTCGATCCGAAAACTATATCTGTTGAATTGTTTAGGAGTGGTGAAAGAAGTGTTGGAATATCTGAAACGAGATGTTGTCCATCCGCATCAAAGTGAACAAGATATTTTGCAGCATGCTGTAAAGCGAACAGAGTGCCTGTTTGTAAAGCAGCACCCTGACCCAAATTTATTTTATGCCGAAGGATGTGTACCAAGTTATGCCGACAGTAAATTTGTTGCTTTGTATCAGAGCCATCATCTACAATAACTACGGTATAATGTTGATTAAGTAATTCTGTTATTACAGGTTCAATAACACCTTTGCTTTCATTGTAAGCAGGTACAATTATAAAAACATCTTTGTTATTTAGATATACAGAGTTCAATTATGGTTTTCGGTTGTAGGCAGTATAATTGCAAGGTATAAAATTGTTGTACTAAACGATGCTACTTCTTTTGCTTTTGTTTTAGCGACAAGAATGCTGTCTGCCCCCGATAATGGCTTTTGGGCAACGAGTAGCAATTGTGTTATTTGTGATGTTTCAATTTTTCTCAAAACAAGTTCATCTGTCTTTTGTGTAATGGCAACATTTGGTTTAAATGAATAGTATGAAAAATATGGTTCATTGGAACAAATTACACTTGGAATGCCTGTTTTTGAAAGCTTATCAACAATTTGCTGAATTTTTGCTCTGTCGCCTCTGTTTGTAATTTCCTTATCGGGTATATTTTTAACGTAAATGTTATAATAGAATTTGAGAGTTAAAAGAGTATTATATAAAAGGAGCCCTCCAAAAAAAATGATGCCCGCCGTTTTAATCAGTTTAGAAAAGTCAGCAATGCGGTTTTGTATATACCAGAGAGATAAGATTAGAATTAGTAAGGAAGATACGATATAATACCTCCCTTCTTTAACATACGTCCAGCCACCGGGTAATCCCGTTCTGCTATCATGCAAAAGTGAAAGACCGGTAAGAGTTAGCGGCGTTATAGCCACTACCATTAATAAGATTTTGATATAGATCATTTTTTTTTGTTCCGTAGTATTCGTTGTGGCAGAGTATTGTTTTCTGACATAGTGTACAAGCATTACTAGCCAGAAAATAAACAATGCAGATATAAGTAAAGAATACAGGTTGCCAAAGTATTTTACTACATATGGCAATGTATTTTCTACGTAAGAAAAGTTTACAAAGGCTTTAAGGAAGAAAGGATATATAAAATTGAGATTATAGAAGTAGAATCCTCGGTTGTCCATGGAGACCGATTGCGTTAATGGCTGAGCTGTGTATAACAATAAAAAAATCTCTTGTATAAAAATTAGCAGCGAGACAAATAACAGAAGAATTATACCGTGTTTTTTTAACATTCTATCTTTTAAAATATATCCGCTTATAAAAAGAGCAACAGGAAAAAAGATGCTTAAAGGATAATACTGATACCTGAATGCTGATGGTAAAAAGAAGAATATTGCATAAAGTAATAGCGTTAAAAAAGTATGGTTTTTTGTTGTTATAATTATCTTATAGGAGTATACACATGCTGCAATCGAGAAGGTTGCTGCTGCCAAATCACTTAAACCCGGCTGTTTAATAAGTTCCGGGTTTGTAGCAATAAATAAGTAGCAAATAAACTGAAAGGCTGCAGATACTTTAAGCAGTGTTAATATTTTATTGAGATATATGAATAAAGTAATCAGCAGAAGTGTACTCAAGAGTATATCTGTAGTAGTAATATTTCCAGTAAGTTTTATGAACACAGCCGTTACAAATGGAACAAGTGGTGGCCATAATCTTAAGCCTTCAAAATAAAAGTTAGAGAGATTATTACTATCCGAACGGAAAAAACCCATCCCGTGCCCGTCGACAAGATTTTGCGCTGCTGTGTTTATCAGATAGTAATCTGTATAGTGTAAAGGGAAATACAGCAGTAAAAGTAATCTTGTTACAAAGGCAAATACGACAAGCACAAACAGTGTTTTATTGGTATTCATAAGGTCGTGCTTTTAGTGTTGGCGTAATAGCTTTCTATCCTATCTCGTACATTCGTGCGTATGGAATAATAAAATAAATTATAATCACCCGCATGATAGTTTTTTGTTTTTAGCAAAAAGGAAAAGAAGAACTTGGGTTTATTAGTCCAAATGATATTCTTTTCTATTTTAGCTCCGTTAGTATACTTGTATTTTCTATTAAAGTTGTACAGAACCGCCCCCTCGTTTTTTTTACGTGAAACAGCCTTGTCGTTTTGTAACCAGCTTAAAGGATTGGTAATTAAACTCTTTGACTGTTCGTTCTTAACATAGGCAGGAATAAAACCCGTGCGAAATGTTCTCCACGAATTTATGCACCCATTTTCCTTTGGAGAAGTACAGGGTGTTAAAGCCTGAAAGTAATTTTCGGGTACACTTAATCCGATAATATATGCGGCAACTAATTTTTTTGATAAAGGTTTATTGTCGAAATATTTTTTAAGAATCTTTTCTGCGTGTAAGGTTCCCTGGCTGTGTGCAGCAATTATAATTGGTCTGCCATTGTTATAGTTACTTAAATAATATAAGAAAGCTGTTTCCACGTCATTATACGCTAGTTCTAAAGCCCTTCCTGCACTCAATGTATCATTCGAAAAAAACGAAAACAGATGGGCTTGGCGGTAGCGTGGAGCAAAAACTCTACACGTTCCATTAAAAACACTCGCTTGGTATAAAATTGAAGTATAATCTGTTTTTGCATTTAAAGCCGCATCAGTAAGTGCGGCATTCCATACTTTATTTTCAAGCTTTGAACCTGTGAGTGTTGTCGGGTGTATAAAAAATACGTCCACTGTGCTGTCTCGTGTTTCTTTAGATAAAGGTTTTGGAACACTATCCGAGGGATCTTTTTTCCATGGATGTGCAGCCCAAAATTTAAGATCGGAATAGTCAGGAAAGCTGTCTGATTGCGAAAAAATAGTTTTATAATTGCTTGTTTGCAATTCATATGAGGGGAAGCATCCCACGTAAGTAAGAATTACAAGTAGCTGCAGATATAAAAAACCTTTCTTTAAGTGAATCAATTTTGTAATTTTTGCAACTCAAACCTAAATGAAAACCAGCATATTTATAATCTAAAATCTTTGTTATGACAATTCCTGTTGTTGATCTCGCAGAGTTTACTGGTGGTAACCCTGAATCAAAAGAAAAGTTTGTAAATGAATTAGGGCTTGCTTATGAAGAAGTTGGTTTTGTTGCTGTAAAAAATCACGGTGTACCCGATGATCTGATTGCCGATCTGTATAAGTATGTCCAACAGTTTTTTTCGCTCCCTCTTGAAAAAAAGAAGATGTACGAAATACCTGAACTTGCTGGACAGCGTGGCTATACGTCTTTTGGAAGAGAGCATGCAAAAGGTAGTGATGCTCCGGATCTGAAAGAATTTTTTCAATATGGTCAAAAGGCAGAAGGGAATGACTTCGTATCTGAGGAGTATCCGGAAAATGTACAGGTTAGAGAAATTGTTGCTTTCAATCCTACTTTTCATAGTGCTTATAGATCTTTTGAAGAAAGTGGAAAAAAGCTCTTACACGCAATCGCTTTATATCTTGGGTTAGATGAATTCTTCTTTGATAATTGGGTGCAGAATGGTAATTCTATTCTAAGAGCCATTCATTATCCGCCAATAACTAATGAGCCAAAAAGTGCCATTCGTGCTGAGCAGCATGAGGACATTAATCTGATTACGCTGTTAGTTGGAGCTTCGGCCGATGGTTTACAGATTCTTACAAAACAAAATGAATGGGTGGGAGTAACCTCCTTGCCAGAACAGATAGTTGTAAACGTTGGCGATATGCTGCAACGCTTAACAAACAATAAATTAAGGTCAACAACTCATCGTGTGGTAAATCCGCCACGGGAGCTTTGGCACACATCAAGATTTTCAATACCTTTCTTTTTACATCCAAAAGGTAATATGTCGTTGGCTTGTTTGGCAAGTTGCATTAATGAAACCAATCCCAAACAGTATCCTGATGCAACAGCAGGAGAATATTTGGATGAGCGCCTTAGAGAGATTGGATTAAAAAAATAACAAATACGAAATTCTGAAATTCATTCGCCACATTCCATTTTTAAAAGCTGTGTTATTGTACACGCTTACTGCTTTTGGCGGTCCGCAAGGTCACATCGGAATGTTGATGAAGATGTTTGTAAAAAAACGGAAAGATTTAACTGAACAGGAGTTGACAGATCTTTTTGCTTTTTGCCAATTGTTACCGGGCGCAAGTTCAACACAGACGATTACTTTGATTGGTTATAAACGAGGTGGGCTTCCCCTTGCAATTGTTACTTTATTGGTCTGGATTGCTCCGGCGTGTTTTATAATGGGAGGGCTGTCTTTTTTTGTTCATTACCTGGATAAGAAAGCACTTCATACTGATATTTTTAAGTTTCTGCAGCCTATGGCAGTAGGTTTTCTTATTTTCGCTACATGGCATAGTTATAAAACATCTATAAATAATTCCATTACCAGAGTTATCGTTTTGATTTCTGCGATTGCTGTTTATTTTTTCATAAAGACTCCTTGGGTATTTCCTATTATTCTTGTCATTGGTGGTATTGTTACAAATTTTGGAAATAAGGGTGCTCCAAAAGTTGATGTTAAAAAAAGAAAGATCAAATGGACGAATCTTTGGTTGTTCGCTTTTCTTTTTATTCTTGCAGGGTTTCTGAGTGAAACAGCCAGAAAGCAAGAATGGGAAAACAGGCGTGCGTTTAATCTGTTTGAAAATTTTTATCGTTTTGGAAGTCTTGTATTCGGGGGAGGGCAGGTATTGGTGCCAATGATGTATGAACAATTTGTTATCAGGGAAAAGACACAATACATGACTGGCGAAGAGTTATTAACTGGTGCTGGTTTTGTTCAGGGTGTTCCGGGGCCTGTTTTTTCGATGGCGTCTTATACCGGAGGTATGGCCATGCGAGATCTTGGAAAAGAAAGTCAGATTGCAGGTGGAATTATTGGTGCTGTTGCTATTTTTCTGCCAAGCTTATTGTTGGTGTTATTTTTCTATCCTATCTGGAATAATTTAAAAAAGTACACAGTTGTATATAGGTCACTTGAAGGAATAAAGTCAGCTACAGTAGGTCTTATGATAGCCTCGGCTTTTTATGTTGCCAGAGATATTTCAATTCTTGAGTTAAACACTATAAGTTATCTCAATCTTATTGTTATTTTATCAACTACATTATTGTTATCAACAACCAAAATTCCCCCACCTGTTATTGCTTTGGTTTGTCTTTTACTTGGTTGGATTTTTTAATTTGTAATAACCAGTTTCTTCAATTTCATCAAGCACGTCATCAGGTACAAGAAAACGGATTGATTTACCATCTTGGATTAGCTCACGGATATGTGTAGCCGAAATTTCCAAAAGGGGAGCAGTTAAGCTGTGAAGGTCTTTTACTTTTTCTTGTATTGCAGGAAAGCCCGGTCTTTGGTAAACATAAATCGGGTAGTGTTTCATAATTGTTTCAGCATTTTTCCATTTATCAAGATTCTGTAAACTATCGCTTCCCATAATAATAGAGAACTCATGTTGCGGGTACTTCTCTTGCAAATAGATCAACGTGTTGATTGTATAGGAAGGTTTAGGAATATTGAATTCGATATCAATTGCTTTAAAGCTGGTGCTTTTCTGAATGGCGAGTTTTACAAGATGCAACCGATCGTATTCATTCAGTAAAGTTTTTTGTTGTTTAAATGGATTTTGCGGTGATACAACAAACCATACCTGTTTGAGCTCTGTTTCGTTTAAAACGTGCTGTGCAATAATTAAATGCCCGTTATGTATGGGGTTAAAGGAACCGAAGTACAACCCGATCTTCATTAATCAATTGATTTGCAATTAGTTAAATGGTGTAACCAGAATGCTTTTTGCTTCTTCTAAACGTAAGCTTAATTGATAACCAGCTACTTTTATGCTGATGGGATCTCCCAGTGGGGCCTGCATTTCCATCAATATCTCTTCGCCCGGTACACAGCCCATTTCCATAAGTTTGAGAAAAATTTCATCATTTTCAAAAGAATGGATCACAGCTTTCTGCCCTGGCGCTAATTCCGATAGTCTTTTCATAATCATTGCAAAAGTACCGCATCCTTAACTGAATCTTCCCGAATTTTGAGTTCTATGAGTACGAGCAATGTTAATTTTTTTTATCAGAATGTCCGGTTCACTTTTACGAACCGAGTAGCACTTAAGCAACAGATTAATAATCTCTTTCTAAAGGAAAAATGTAAGCTGTCTAATTTAAACATCATCTTCTGTTCCGATAAAGCACTACTGCAAATCAATCGTGATTTTCTGCAACACGACTACTATACAGACATCATCACCTTTCCTATTAATCAGTCGAAAGCTTCCATTGAAGCCGAGTTGTATATAAGTATTGATCGGGTAAAGGATAATGCTAAGTTGGCAGCTGTCTCTTTCAAAGAAGAGTTACACCGGGTTGTCTTTCACGGGTGCCTGCACTTAACTGGCTATAACGATAAGTCTTCACAACAAATTAAGAAGATGCGGGAACGGGAAGATCATTATTTGCGTTTATATCTCAAATAAACGGAAATGTTCCACGTGAAACAGTTAATAGTTATTCTTTTACTAAGTATCAGTTCTTCAGCTTTTGGGCAAGGTGTTTTAACCCTGCAGGACAAACCTTTTATTATAAACATTCCCATAGATTCGGGACTCTATAAATTCATTAGCTCTTCTGGGTCATTTGCCATGCTGTCTCATACAGAACAGGAGTCGTTGTACTGGGTCAATTATTTCAGGCAGAATCCACGCAGGTTTTGGAACTTGGTAATGAAGGAGTTTCTGCTGCAATTCCCAGAGGCGAAATCTCCCTATACCCGTTCGCTTGAAGCGGATATCCTTAAAGCTCCGCAAAGCCTTCCCTTATTAGCACTAGATACGGGCTTAATACGCATGGCGTCTGCACATGCCGAAGACTTAAAGAAACGAAATGGGATAATCAGCCATACTTCTTCTGGTGGAAGAACCTTTATTCAGCGGATCCAAATTGCAGGAAGGTATAACTGCGGGGCTGAGAATATCTTCAACGGTAGTTTTAATGGCCTTGAATCGCTGATCGCTTTATTGATTGATCATGGAGTTGCTGACAAAGGCCATCGTGTAAACCTGCTCGATCCAAAGTTTCAGCTGATCGGCATCTCTTTTATTGTTTTTACTCCAGGCAAGGGAATTTTGGTTCAAGACTTCGCATGTCGTTGATGTTCCACGTGAAACATAGCTCTGTTCACAGCTAATTAGAGGTTATCTTTGCAGCCTTAAAAGGTTTGTATACATGTTTCCAGCGTATGATGTTATTGTTGTAGGTGCCGGTCACGCCGGTTGTGAAGCAGCAGCTTCTGCTGCCAATATGGGTAGCAAAGTGTTGTTGGTTACCATGAATATGCAAACCATTGCCCAAATGAGTTGTAACCCAGCCATGGGTGGCATTGCAAAAGGTCAAATAGTTCGGGAAGTAGATGCACTTGGTGGATATAGCGGTATTGTAAGCGATAAAAGCATGATTCAGTTCCGGATGCTTAACCGCTCAAAAGGACCAGCCATGTGGAGCCCCCGTACACAAAACGACCGTATGCTCTTTGCTACAACCTGGAGGGAAATGCTGGAACAAACGCCTAATGTGGATTTTTATCAGGATATGGTACGAAGCCTTCTGGTAAAAGACGGCAGGTGCTATGGTGTTGTAACAGGTCTTGGGCACGAAATAAAGGCGAAGGCAGTTGTTGTTACGAGTGGCACTTTTTTAAACGGAGTCATTCATATAGGAGAGAAACAATTGGGTGGCGGACGTATTTCAGAGAAAGCGGCTACGGGTATTACTGAGCAGCTCGTTGAATTGGGTTTTGAAAGCGATCGCTTAAAAACAGGTACGCCACCCCGAATTGATGGTCGCAGCCTTGATTACTCCAAAATGGAAGAACAGAAAGGGGATGAAGAGATTACCGGCTTTTCTTACATGGATGTGCCGTTGATTAAAGCAACAGAGCAGCGGAGTTGCCATATAACTTATACCAGTACAGAAGTACATAATATTCTCAAAACCGGTTTCGACCGAAGCCCAATGTACCAAGGAAGAATACAGGGCACGGGTCCACGTTACTGCCCAAGCATTGAAGATAAAATCAATCGCTTTGCAGAAAGAGACCGTCACCAGCTGTTTGTAGAACCGGAAGGTTGGAATACAGTTGAGATCTATGTAAACGGGTTTTCGACCTCCTTACCTGAACAGGTGCAATACGAAGCCCTTCGTAAAGTGCCCGGCTTTGAAAATGCCCGCATGTTCCGTCCCGGTTATGCGATTGAGTACGATTTCTTTCCACCTACACAGCTTACTTATTCGTTAGAAACAAAGCAGGTGCAGAACCTGTTCTTTGCCGGCCAGATCAATGGAACAACCGGTTACGAAGAAGCGGCTTGTCAAGGGCTGATGGCAGGCATCAATGCGCATCTGAAAGCAAGTGAACAGGATCCGTTTATCTTAAAAAGAAGTGATGCCTACATCGGTGTATTGATCGATGATCTCATCAGCAAAGGAACCGATGAACCCTACCGCATGTTTACCAGCCGTGCAGAATATCGTACACTTCTTCGTCAGGATAATGCTGATCTGCGGTTAACGGAGCTGAGTTATAAAATGGGACTTGCATCGCAGGAGCGTATGGATAAAACAAGAACCAAGCTTGAAGCGGTAGAAAAAATAAAAGCCACATTAGCCGAGGTTTCACTAACACCGGAAGAAATCAATTCTTTCCTGGAAGAAAATAACAGTGCTGCACTTACGCAAAAACAAAAAGCATTGCAGTTGTTGTTACGTCCGGGTATTCAATTAAATAAACTCATTGCTGCTTCACCTACATTGCAGCAACTAACGGGAACGCATACCGCAGAAATTCTGGAGCAGGTAGAAATACAGGTGAAGTACGATGTGTACATCGAAAAAGAAAAAGAACTGGTACAAC
>JACCDQ010549883.1_pt1 | contig 12034 bp, 9 predicted proteins | sample 7446031 | NCBI WGS metagenome assembly JACCDQ01 (sample SAMN15323442, study PRJNA562643) | freshwater metagenome | isolation source: river surface water | place: USA:Blue River Watershed | collected 2017-08-17
CCGGTAGACGCGGCGTGCGTTCTCGCCCAGCACCGCCTGGCGCTCGGCCGGCGACAGGGGCGCCAGCAGGGCCTGGGTGTGCGCCCACCAGGCGGCATAGGGGCCGGCCTGCTCCAGCACCGGCCAGTCGCTGCCCCACAGCAGGCGCTGCGGGCCCCAGATCTGCAGCAGGGCTTGCGCCCACGCCTGCACATGGGCGCAGGGCTGGCCCGCCGGGGCCTCGGTCCACAGGCCCGAGAGCTTGCAGACGATGCGGCCGTGCGGGGCCAGATCGGCCAGGGCCTGCAGGCCCTGCGCCCAGGCCTGCCAGGCCGCGCTGCCGGGCGCGCTCGCCGCGTCCATGCGCGGCTTGGCCCCGTGGTCGATGACGATGCGCAGGCCCGGGTGCGCGCGCGCCACCTGCTGCAGCACCGGCAGGTGGCGCGGCTGGATCAGCGCGTCCAGCACCAGGCCACATTCGGCCATCGCCGCCAGGGCGGGCTGCACCGCCGGCTGCGCAATCCAGTCGGTGTCGGCCAGGTCCTGCAGCATCGGCCGCAGGCCCACCAGGCGCGGCTGCGCGGCGCGCGCGCGCACCTGGGCCGGGGCGTCGGGCGCGGTCAGGTCGACCCAGCCCACCACGCCCAGCACCCTGGGGTGGGCGGCCGCCTGCGCCAGCAGAAAGTCGGTTTCGGCGGCGGTGGGGGCGGCCTGCACCAACACCCCGCCCTGCACGCCGTGCGGCGCGGCCTCGTGCCACCAGTGCGGCACCTGCACCTCGCGCCACAGCGGCCCCAGCGCCGGCGTGAGCCAGCCGTAATCGCCGCGTGCGGGCTGCCAGGCGTGGAAGTGGGCGTCCAGGCTCATGCGGCCTCGGCCGGGGTGGGGGCATGGGCGGGCAGCAGGCCCTCGTGCACCAGCTCGGCCCACAGCGCAGCGGGGATGGGCTGGCGCGCATGGGCGCGCGCCTGCTGCCACTCGCGGGTGTGGCGCACGCCCAGCAGCACCATCTGCACCTGCGGATGCGCCAGCACAAACTGCAGCGCCGCCGCCGGCAGCGGGGTCTGGTGCCGATCGCACACCGCCTGCAGGTGCAGCGCCTTGTCCAGCCAGGGCTGGGGGGCGCGCGCATAGTTGAAGGTGGGCGTCTGCCCCGGCTGCAGGCGCTGCGCCAGAATGCCCGAATTGAACACGCCGCCCAGGGCCAGCGCCACCTGGCGGCGGCCCAGCTCGGGCAGCAGGTCCAGGGCCGAGGGGTCCAGCAGGCTGTAGCGGCCCGCCAGCAACAGGGCCTGCAGGTCGGCGTGCGCCAGCAACTGGCGCACCACCGCCTGGTCGTTCACGCCCAGGCCCACCGCGCCCACCAGGCCCTCGCGGCGCAGTTGGTGCAGGGTGGGCAGGGCCTCGTCGATCACCTGAGGCAGCACCTGCGCGGCCGGCCCGGCCACGTCGATGTCGTGCAGGAACACCGCATCCAGGCGCGCCAGACCCAGGCGCTGCAGGCTGTCCTCGACGCTGCGGCGCACGCCCGCGGCCGAGAAGTCCCAGTGCTGCACAAATGGCAGGGTCTGCACATAGCTGTGCTGCTCGGCCGGGGCCGCCGCGTCGGGGCGCAGCAGCCGCCCGACCTTGCTCGAGAGGGTGTAGTGCTGCCGGGGCTGCGCGCGCAGCGCGTCGCCGATGCGCCGCTCCGACAGGCCGTGGCCGTAATGCGGCGCGGTGTCGTAGCAGCGCCCGCCGTCGGCCCAGACCTGCGCCAGCAGTTCGCGCGCCTGCGCGTCGGGCACCGGGGCAAACAGATTGCCCAGGGGGGCACCGCCCAAGCCCAGGCGGGTCCCGTCGGTACAGGCGTGAAACACCAGCTCGGTCATGGCAGAACAGGGGATGGATGGGATGCTGACATGTTAGCGATCTGACCGGGCTTGACAAGCGGGCAGACGGCGCGCGGCCTCAGGGTTTGACCGCATGCGCAGGCTGGGGTGGCGGGACTAACATGTCAGTCGTTTGCATCCACTTGCCCCATTGTGCGTCCCGCCCCCACCCTGTCGCTGCGCGCCCGCGCCTACGAGAATTTTCGCCAGCAGATCCTGGGCGCGAACATCCGGCCGGGCCAGTTTGTCTCGCAGCGCGAGCTGATGCAGCTGCTCGACATGCCGCTGGGCGCGGTGCGTGAGCTGATCCCGCGCCTGGAGGCCGAGGGCCTGTTGCGCACGGTGCCCCAGCGCGGCCTGCAGATTGCGCATGTCGACCTGGCCCTGATCCACAACGCCTTTCAGCTGCGCGGCCTGCTCGAGCGCGAGGCGGCGCTGCGCTTTGTGCAGGTGGTCAGCGCCTCCGAACTCGACGCCATCGAGCAGGCGCACCGCGAGATCGTCGAGCGCGCACGCCGCGGCCCCATCGACGACGAGCTGCTCACCGACGCGACCTCGGTCGACTGGGGCCTGCACGACCTGATGATCGATTCGCTGGGCAATGAGCTGATCTCGCAAACCTACCGCATCAACAGCCTGCGCGTGCGCCTGATCCACCTGGAGCGCTCGACGCTCTCGTCCGAGGTGCTGCTGCCGGCCATGCAGGAGCACCTGAACCTGATCGAGGCGCTGCAGCAACGCGACCCGCAGCGGGTGGCGCAGCGCCTGGCCTTTCACATCGACTGCGCGCACCAGCGCGTGCTGGGGCAGGACCGGCGCGTGCTCGCGGCCGGCGCCGTGCCGCAGGACGCGGGCGCGGTCTTCTCGTCCTGACCCCCCACTGGAATGCCCATGCACGACTTTCTCAACGATCGCAACGGTTTTCGCGGCGCCTGGCCGGCCCTGCTCACGCCCCTGGATGCGCAGCTGAACATCGACCACGACCGCTTTGCCGCGCACGCCCAATCGCTGCTGGCCGCCGGCTGCGGCGGGGTGACGCTTTTTGGCACCACCGGCGAGGGCCCGTCCTTTTCTGTGGCCGAGCGCCAGGAGGCGCTGGTGCAGATGCTGGCGCGCGGCGTGCCGGCCGAGCGCATCATCGTCTCGACCAGCTGCGCCAGCGCCGCCGAAACCGGGGTGCTGACCCGCCACGCAGTGGCGCAAGGGGTGCACGGCTGCCTGGTGCTGGCGCCGTTTTTCTTCCAGGGCGTGAGCGACGCCGGCATCCTGGCCTGCTACGACGAGGTGATCGCCGCTGTGGGGCACCGCGACTGGCGCCTCTACCTCTACCACATCCCCCAGGTCACCGGGGTGGGGCTGTCGCAAGCGGTGATTGCCGCGCTGCTGCAGCGCTACCCGGGCCTGGTCGTGGGCATCAAGGACAGTGCCTGCGAGCGCGCGCACTCGGTGGGCCTGGCGCAGGCCTTCATGCCGCCGATCACGGTGTACGTGGGCAACGAGCCCGATCTGCCGACCATGGGGCGCCTGGGCAGCACCGGCGCCATCAGCGGGCTGGCGAATTTTCTGCCGCGCGTGGTCACCCGCCTGGTGCTCACGCCCGATGCGCCGGGCACCGCGCACGACGCCGCGCGCATCGACGCGGCGCTGGATCTGGTGCGCCCGCATGTCATGATCCCGGCCTTCAAGAGCATCATGGCCACCCTGAACCAAGACCCCGCCTGGCTGCGCGTGCGCGCGCCGCTGGTGGCCATGGACGCGGCCACACATGCCGCGTTTTCTGCCACCATTGGGGCGTTTGCCATCGACCGCGCACGCGAGTGAGCGCAAAGCCCCGTTCCCAACCCATTCCCTGTGTTCCAACCACCGCCTAGGAGACAACCATGAACCCCGCATCCACCCTGCGTCGCGGCCTGCTGGCCGCCGGCATCTGTGCCCTCAGCCTGTGCGGCGTCGCCGGCCAGGCCATGGCGCAAGCGAAGATCCCGCTGCGCATCTCGACCCCTGCCGTGCCCGATGACTGGCACGCCAAGATGTGGACGGTGTTCAAGGAGTCGCTCGACAAGTCCTCGCCCGGCCAGTTCGATGTGCAGATCAACCTCAATGCCTCGCTCTTCAAGCAAGGCACCGAGCCGGCGGCCATGGCGCGCGGCAACCTGGAGCTGTCCTCCATCTCGGCCTTTGACATTGCCAAGCTGGTGCCCGAGTTCTCGATCTTCACCGCCGGTTATGTGATCCGCGATCCGCAGCACCAGCAAAAGGTCTTCAACGGCCCCATCGGCCAGCAGCTGTTTCGCACCGTCTCGGAAAAAATGGACGTGACGGTGCTGTCGACGATTTACCTGGGCACGCGCCAGGTCAACCTGCGCGAGGCGCGCAATGTGAAGACGCCCGCCGACCTCAAGGGCGTCAAGCTGCGCATGCCCGGCTCCAAGGAGTGGTTGTTCCTGGGTGAGGCGCTGGGCGCCACCCCCACACCGCTGGCCTTTGGCGAGGTCTACCTGGGCCTGAAAACCGGCACCATCGACGGCCAGGACAACCCGCTGCCCACGGTGCGCGCCGCCAAGTTCTACGAGGTGACCAAGCAGCTGGTGCTGACCAACCACCTGGTCGACGGCATCTTCATCGCCATCTCCAACAAGACCTGGAACGGCCTGAACGCGCAGCAAAAGCAGAACCTGCAGGCCGCCGCGCAAGCCGCCGCGCAGTACAACAACGACAACCGCATCAAGGAAGAGTCGCAGATCGTGGACTTCTTCCGCAAGGAAGGCCTGCAGGTCGTCACGCCCGATGTGGAGGCCTTCCGCAAGGCGGTGCAAGGGGCTTATGCCAACTCCGAGTACGCCAAGGTCTGGCCGGCCGGTCTGCTGGACCGCATCAACAACACCCGTTGATCGGACGCGCGCATGAAGCGGTGGGTTCAGTGGGCGCAGCACCTGGGCGGGGGCCTGTTCCTCGCCCTGTTCCTGACCTTTCTGGTGCAGATCGGGGCGCGCTTTGGCCTGAACCGGCCGCTGCCCTGGACCGACGAGCTGGCGGTGGTGCTCTACCTCTGGGTCATCCTCTGGGCCAGCGCCTTCATGGTGCGCGAGCGCGAGCATGTGGTGTTTGACCTGCTCTGGAACAGCGCACCGGTGGGCGCACGCCGCCTGATGAAGCTGGTGGGTCACCTGCTGCTGGGCGGCCTGGCCCTGGCCGCGCTGCCAGGCAGCTGGGACTATGTGCGCTTCATGGCGCGCGAGGGCACGCCGGTGCTGGGCATTTCGTACCAGTGGGTGTTCATGCCCTTTATCGCCCTGCTGCTGGCCCTGGTGCTGCGCAGCCTGCTGGGCATTTGGCAGGCGCTGCGCGGGCAGGGTCTGGAACGACAGGATCTGCCGTCATGAGCCTTGCCCTGTGGGCCCTGGTGGGCGTGGTGCTGGCCGGCATGCTGCTGCGCATGCCGATCGGTTTTTCGATGTTGCTCTCGGGCGTGGCCTATCTGCTGGTCAAGCGCCAGGACGTGGGACTGATGGTCGAGCAGGTGGGCAACGGCCTCTACAACAGCTATGTGCTGCTGGCGGTGCCGCTGTTTGTGTTTGCCGCCAACATCATGAACGCGGGCACGGTCAGCGAGCGCATTTTTGATTTCTGCCGCATCCTGGTCGGCCGCATGCGCGGCGGGCTGGCGCAGGTGGACATTCTGGTGAGCGTGATTTTCTCGGGCATGAGCGGCAGCGCCATTGCCGACGCCGCCGGCCCCGGCCTGGTGACGATTCGGCAAATGCTCAAAAAGCCCGAATACTCGCGCGGTTTTGCCGGGGCGGTGGTGGTGGCCAGCGCCACGCTGGGCCCCATCATCCCGCCCTCGATCCCGATGGTGATTTACGCCCTGGTCTCGGGCGCATCGGTGGGCGCGCTGTTTCTGGGCGGGGTGGTGCCCGGGCTGTGCATGACGGTGCTGATGATGGGCGTGGTGGCGGTCATTGCCCGGCGCCGCCAGATGCCGCGCGAGGCCCCGGTGCCGCTGCGCGAGTGGCCCGCCATCGTCTTTCGTGGCGCGCTGCCGCTGTCCATGCCGATCGTGTTGCTGGGCGGCATTTACTCGGGCGCCTTCACCCCCACCGAAGCCGCCGCCGTGGCCGCCCTGCATGCGCTGGTGCTGGCGGCGGTGGTCTTTCGCGCGCTGAGCTGGCGCGCCTTCTGGGGCGTGGTGCTGGAGTCGGCGCGTGCCAGCGCCGTCATCACCATCATCCTGGCCGGCTCCTTCATGCTCAACTACGCCTTCACCGCCGAGGGCGTGCCGCAGGCCATGGCGCAATGGGTCGACAGCCTGCAGCTCTCGCGCCTGCAATTCCTGTTCATGGTCAACGCCCTGTTCCTGCTGCTGGGCTGCTTTCTGGACGTCTCGGTGCTGCTGCTGGTGTTCGTGCCCATGCTGCTGCCGGCGGCCAAGCTGCTGGGCGTGGACCTGGTGCACTTTGGCGTGCTGGTGGTGCTCAACATGATGATCGGCCTGATCCACCCGCCCTTTGGCATGCTGCTGTTCGTGACCAAGGCCCTGACCGGCATCCCGATTGGCGAGATGATGCGCGAGGGCTGGCTCTTTTTGCTGATGCTGCTGGGCCTCTTGGTGGCGATGACGATCTTCCCCGAGATCGTGCTCTGGCTGCCGCAAACCATGGGCTACGGAAAGGCCAGCGGATGACGCATCCCGACGTGATGGTGGTGGCCAGCTGGAACGTGGACCTGGTCACGCGGATCCCCGCCCCGCTGCAGCGGGGGCAGACCCAGCACGGCGAGGGCCTGCAGCGCCTGGCCGGTGGCAAGGGCAGCAATGCCGCGGTGGCCTGCGCACGCCAGGGGGCGCGCACCGGCCTGGTGGCTGCCATTGGCGACGATGGCTTTGGCGACATGGGCCTGGCGCTGTGGCAGCAGGAACAGATTGACGCGCGCCACGCCCGGCGCCTGCCGGGCCAGCCCAATGGCACGGCGCTGATCCTGGTCTACGACGACGGCGACAACAGCATCGTGGTGGTGCCCGGCGCCAACGCGGGCCTGGCCCCCGAGCATGTGCAGGCGGCGCAGGCCGAGCTGGCCGGCGCGCGCTGGGTCATGGCCTCGTGCGAGGTGCCGCTGGCGGCGGTGCAGACCGCGTTTGCGCTGGCCCGAGCCGGCGGCGCGCGCACCTTGCTCAACCCGGCACCGGCCATGCCGCTGCCCGATGCGCTGTGGCCGCTGATCGACGTGCTCACCCCCAACGAGGGCGAGCTGGCGCAGCTGAGCGGCTGCGCCCAGGCCGACGAGGGCGCGGCGCGCCTCTTGGCGCGCGGCGTGGGGGCGCTGGTGGTGACGCTGGGCGCGGCCGGCTGCCGCCTCTACCGCCCGGGGCAGGCCCCGCTGTCGGTGCCTGGCCACCGCATGGCGGTGGTCGACACCGTGGGCGCGGGCGACACCTTCACCGGCGCCCTGACCGCCGCCCTGGCCCGCCAGCAAGACTGGCCGCAGGCACTGGCCACCGCCAATGCGGCGGCGGCCCTGTCCACGCTGGCGCGGGGCGCGCTGGGCGGCATGCCCACGCTGGCCCAGACGCAGGCCTTTCTGGCCGGCACCCCACCACAAACGCTTACATCTGACACCGGGGCTTGACCGGCGGCGGTCAACAGGGCCGGCACCCGCGCGTTGAAGGCACACGGCGGCATGGTTGCTGCTGATCTGGAGACCTCTCATGCGTCGAACTGTTGGCATTGCCTGCATCAGCCTGGGCCTGTTGCTCTCGGCCACCTCGGCCATGGCCGATCGAGGGGGCTGGGGACGGGATCACGGTGTCCGCCACCACCCGGGCCACGGCCATCACCACGGCCACATCAAGCGCTCGTCCGACTGGGTCGCCCCGCTGCTGTTTCTGGGCCTGGCCGGCGCGGTGGTGCACGCGGCCGCGCAGCCGCCCGCCCCGCCCCCGCCGCCGGTCACGGTGCTGCCGCCGGTGATCGTGCCGCCCCCAAGCGTCGCCCTGGTGCCGCCGCCCGCGCCGGCTGCGGCCAGCTATTTCTGCGGCTCGGTGGGGCAGTTCTACCCCAACACCGCTTACTGCCCCGAGGGCTGGCAGCTCGTGCAGCGCTGACGCGCACGCGGCATGGCTCGCCCTGCGCGGGCCCGATAATGCCGCATGCATGCCACCTCCTGGCCGCACGCAGGCGGCCCCTCCCTGACCCGCTTTAGCCTTTGGCTCTCGCTGCCCCAGCTCATCACCTGGGGCAGTGTTTTTTACACCTTCTCCTTGCTGGTGCCGCCGCTCGAGGCGGCCTGGGGCATGGACCGCTCCAGCTCGGCGCTGGCCTTTAGCCTGTGCCTGTTGGCCGAGGGGGCCAGCGCCTGGCTGGTGGGCCGCTGGATCGACCATGGGCACGAACGCCGGGTCATGGCCCTGGGCTCGCTGTGGGTGGGCGTGGGACTGTGGGCGCACAGCCTGGTCGACTCGGTGGCCGGCTTCTACGCCTGCTGGATCTGGATTGGCCTGGGCCTGTCGGCCACCCTGTACGCGCCGGCCTTTGCGCTGGTCACGCGGCGCTTTGGCAGCGACTTTCGACGCGCCATCCTCATCCTGAGCTTTCTGGGCGGCCTGGCCAGCACCGTGTTCATTCCGCTGTCGCACCTGCTGATCGAGCAGCTGGGCTGGCGCGACGCGCTGCGCGTGCTGGCCTTGCTGCAATGGGGCGTGTGCCTGCCCCTGCACGCCTGGCTGCTGCGCGGGGCGCCGCCGCGGCGCACGCACGGCAGCGACGGGGCCCCGGTGCGCCTGGGCGTGCACCTGCGCCGCTGGCCCTTTTGGCTGCTGGCGGCCTATACCCTGCTCATGATGGGCATCACCTCGGCCCTGCCCGCGCACATGATCGTGCTCTTGCAGGAGCGGGGCCTGTCGCCGCACTGGGTGGTGTGGGTGCCGGCGGCCATTGGTGCGGTGCAGGTGATGGGGCGGCTGGTGCTGTTTGTGTTCGAGCGCCACTGGGACGTGCACACCTCCAACCGCTGGATCCCGGTGCTGGTGCCGCTGGGCCTGATCGCCCTGCTCGTGAGCGGGCAGGCGCTGTGGGGCGCGCTGCTCTTTGCGCTGTTTTACGGCCTGGGCAATGGCATGAACACCATCGTCAAGGGCACGGCCATGGCGCAGTACGTCAGCCGCGAGCATGTGGGCCAGCTCAACGGTCTGCTGGGCGTGCCGCAGGCGCTGGCGCGCGCCGGCGCGCCGCTGCTGCTTGGGCTGCTGTGGTCGCCCACCGGGGGCTACACCCTGGGCCTGTGGGTGATGCTGCTGCTGGGCCTGGTGGGCACCGCCGCGCTCTGGGGCGCGCAGTGGACCGCGCGGCAGCGGCGGCCTTGAGGCCGCGCAGGCCAAGCGGCATGCAAAACCACCCGAGACGCCGCGCGAAACTGCAACAATGTGGGGATTGCCTCCCACGCCTTTCCCATGATGACCTCCTCTTCCCCCGTGTTGCGCGACCTGGTGCTGGTCGGCGGCGGGCATTCGCATGCGCTGCTGCTGCGCATGCTGGGCATGAAGCCCGAACCCGGCCTGCGCGTGACGCTGGTCTGCCCCGACACACACACGCCGTACTCGGGCATGCTGCCGGGCTATGTGGCCGGCCACTACAGCTTTGACGAGTGCCACATCGACCTCTCGCGCCTGGCCACCTTTGCCGGTGCGCGCCTGATCCGCAGCCGCGCGGTGGGCCTGCACCGCGAGCGCCAGCAGGTCATGCTGCCCGACCGACCGCCGCTGGATTACGACCTGCTCTCGATCAACATCGGGGCCACGCCGCAGCGCCTGGCCGAGGGGGCGCAAGCCCTGGCCATTCCCGTCAAACCCATCAGCGAGTTCAACCAACGCTGGCTGGCCCTGCTCGAGAAGGTGCGCCAATCGCGCCAGCGCCTGACGATTGCGGTGGTGGGCGGCGGCGCGGCCGGTGTCGAGATGGTGCTGTCGATGCAGTACCGCCTGCGCCTGGAGCTGCGCGCCCTGGGCCGCAACCCCGAGAACCTGCGCTTTGTGCTGATCAGCGCCAACGCCGACGTGATGCCCACCCACCCGCCACGGGTGCGCGCGCACATGCTGTCGGTGCTGCGCGAGCGCAATGTCGAGGTGCACCTGAACGCCGAGGTGCAGCAGGTGCAACCGGGCTGCGTGGTCACCAGCAGCGGGCGCACGCTGGACGCCGACGAGGTGCTGTGGGTCACGCAGGCCGGCGGCCCGGCCTGGCTGCACGGCACCGGCCTGGCGCTGGACGAGCGCGGCTTCATCCAGGTCAACCAGCACCTGCAAAGCGTGAGCGACCCGCGCGTGTTTGCCGCCGGCGACATCGCCAGCTTTGTGCCCCGTCCGCTGGAGAAAGCCGGTGTGTTTGCGGTGCGCATGGCCCCGCTCTTGCACGAGAACCTGCGCCGCCAGCTGCATGGACGGCCCTTGCGCGTGTGGCGCCCGCAGCGCCACTGGCTGGCGCTGGTGAGCACCGGCAACCGGCACGCGGTGGCCTCGCGCGGGAACTGGAGCTTCTGGGGCGACTGGATCTGGAGCTGGAAGGACCGCATCGACCGGCGCTTCATGCACCGCCTGGGCGATGGGCTGCCGCTGGCGCGCATGGCGCAGGCCGGCTCGGCAGCGGCGCAGCCGGCGCTCACGCAGGCGCTGGCGCCCGAGGAGCGCCAGCAAGCCCTCTCGGCCCTGGCCATGCGCTGCGGCGGCTGCGGCGCCAAGCTCGGCCCCGACATCCTGGCACGCGCGCTGCAGTCCTTGCAGCCGGTGCGCCGCCCCGATGTGCGCCTGGGCCTGTCGGCCGGCGACGACGCCGCGGTGCTGCAGGTGCCGCCCGGCCAGTTGCTGGTGCATTCGGTGGATTTTTTCCGCGCGTTGATTGACGACCCCTACCTGCTCGGCCAGATCGCGGCGGTGCACGCCCTGGGCGATATCTGGGCCATGGGCGCCGAGCCGCAATCGGCCAGCGCGATCGTCACCATCCCGCCGGGGCTCGATCGCAAGGTGCAGGGCCTGCTGGAGCAGCTCATGGCCGGCGCGCTGCAGGTGCTCAATGCCGAGCACTGCGCGCTGGTGGGCGGGCACAGCGCCGAGGGCCTGGAGCTGGCGATCGGCTTTGCGGTCAATGGCCTGCTGGCCGATCACCCCAAGGCAGCCATGCGCAAGGACAGCCTCAAGCCGGGCGACCTGCTGATCCTGACCAAGGCGCTGGGCACCGGCACCTTGCTGGCCGCGCATGCACAGGCCCGCGCGCGCGGGCGCTGGGTGGACGCGGCGCTGCTGCGCATGCGCCAGTCCTCGGCGCAGGCCTCGGCGGTGTTCCGCGCGCACCAGGTGCTTGCCTGCACCGACGTGACCGGGTTTGGCCTGCTGGGCCATGTGCTGGAGATGACGCGCGCCAGTGGCGTGGACGTGCACCTGGACCTGGCCGCCTTGCCGGTGCTCGATGGCGCGCTCGAGACCCTGCGCCTGGGCATCACCAGCTCCTTGCATGCGGCCAACGAGCGGCTCGCCGGCGCGCTGGCCAACGCCAGCGACCATGCCGACGACCTGCGCGTGCGCCTGCTGGCCGACCCGCAAACCGCCGGTGGCCTGCTGGCCGGTGTGGCGCCGGCGCAGGCCGAGGCCTGTCTGGCGGCCTTGCATGCCGCCGGCTATGCCGACGCGGCCATCATTGGGCAGGTGCACCCGGCCGGCCCGCAGGCCGAGCCCATCCGCCTGGTCAAGGGCCTGGGCCCGCAGCGCTGAGCGCGGCGCGGCCTCAGGCGCGCAGGCGCCAGGCCTGCCAGCGGCGCAGCCCGCGCAGCAGCCAGGGCGGCAGGCGCTCGCGCTGCGACTGCCCGGCCAGGCGCGAGGCCGCCTCCGACCAGGTCGGGTAGGCGTGCACCGTGGCCAGCAAACGCCCCAGGCCCAGGCCGTGCTGCATGGCCAGCGTCCACTCGGCCAGCATCTCGCCCGCGTGCGGCGCGACGATGCACACGCCCAGCAGGCGATCGCTGCCCGGCCGTGTCAGCACCTCGACCCAGCCCTCGGTCCGCCCCTCGGTGATGGCGCGGTCGAGCTGCGCCAGCGACAGGCGGGTGCGCGCATGCGGCACGCCCTGCGCCAGCGCCTGCTCGGGGGTGAGGCCCACGCTGGCGATTTCGGGGTCGGTGTAGACCACGCGCGGCAGCCAAAC
>JACCDQ011141871.1_pt1 | contig 12034 bp, 5 predicted proteins | sample 7446031 | NCBI WGS metagenome assembly JACCDQ01 (sample SAMN15323442, study PRJNA562643) | freshwater metagenome | isolation source: river surface water | place: USA:Blue River Watershed | collected 2017-08-17
AGTATAGTAAATGAGTATTCAGCAATTTATTCAAATTTTGTAGGATATAGAATAATTCCAGAATTGTATTATACAGAATTGGGAGTAAAATCTACCTATGCGGGAATTACAAAAGTAGGGCATACAAAAGCCTACAAAATTATTTGTGAGCTAAAAGGGATTAAATGGTACAATTTTTACAGTGTTCATACTAAATTGAAAATAAGAGAATCCCAATTTTGGAATAGTGATTCTCCGATGGAAACAGACTTTTCAAATTATAAAACTGTTAATGGAATCAAATTCCCTTTTAAGAATAAATTAAACTTATTTAACCTACCAAATTTACAATATACCATCAAAATAAACGAGCCAGTTGATGATGAAAAGTTCAGAATTGACTAATAAAAAAGCGAAACACCTGAAAATGCTTCGCTAAATTACTTTAGTAATTTAAACTTTTATTTTTTGAAAGAGCCTCTTCTAAAATGGCACTTCTACGCCATATAAATTCGTATTTACCTCTCTACACAACTAAAATTTCAGCATTAATTAATACAGGAAAAACTCGTTTTGGGACCCCACATTTTTTGTGCCATTTTTTTACAGATTAAAAAAAGAATTACTAAGTGGTTTTCTTAGAGAAAATTTTATGGTTTTTTTTTTTTTTTACACACAAGCATTCAGGCATGAATTTGCCACCTTACCCTTTTTTTTGATAAACGTATATTAACACTAACGCACCCATATACGTCATATTAAGCTAATATAAACAACTTATTACGAAATTTTAATTCTTTTTTATCCTTACATAAGGCATAAAAATTGTGCGATTAAAAATAGATTCTAAATTATTTCACCATAAAATTCATACATTTATGAGAAGTGTTGTATGTTTAATCCTAACATGTTTATGTTTGGCGAGTTTCCAGGGTTTTGCACAAAACCAAACTATTGAAAATAATAAGATTTGTATGGACCCAATAGCAGGCCGTGGTGCTTACATTGGTAGTGTTTCAGGTGGTGGAGTTTGTTTGTTGTGTGGAACAGCAAATGCCTCTAACATTATAGATGGAGACCAAAGCAATTATGCGGTGGCTACGCTACCTGTGAGCTTGGTTAATAATACTCCAATTATTATTATAAAAGATTCGCTCCAATATTATCCAGGTGGCAATGAAGCAGGTTTTATTATCGGACCAGATGGAGGCCTACTCAATGCAAGTATTTTAAATAACTTAAAAGTTGAAACTTATCGAAATGGTGTTTTGAAAGAAACAGGCACTTTTAGCGGAGGTGGTTCTCTTTTATCTTTATCTGTTTTACAGGGAAGTTCTGATGGAAAACAGGTTTTGAGTTTCGTAACAACACAAGATTTTGACGAGGTTCGCTTAGTATCAAATGGAACAATCAGTGCTTTAACATCAATCCGTGTCTATGGTGCATTTGAAGGACCAGCTAATTGTGCTAAAGATTGCGTAAATGCTCTCACTGGTGCCGAGGTAACTGGGAATGCCGTGATTGGTTCGTCGGGCGTATGTTTGTTAAGTTCAGTAAGTAACATTGCCAACGTGACGGGCGACACAACTTTAGCAGCAAATGTAATAACAGCTGTTGGTTTAGGTTGTACAAAATCAATCGAAGTAACGGCAACTTCTACTTATGCAGCTGGTACTTTTGCTGGTTTTTTACTCAAGAATAACTCTGGGCTATTAGATTTAACACTATTAGGTGGTATATCTATACAACTATATAACGGTACAACCTTAGTACAAAATGTAAGTAGTGCTTCTTTACTAACAGCAGTAGCCCTTGGAGGAGCCAATCCAGCTTATCAAATTGGAGTAAAAGCCATTGGAGCATTCAATAAAATCAGAATAACTTTTACAAGTTTAGCTACGGTTGGTGCATCGTATGATGTCTATTATGCGTTTGTAAAGCAAGATGCTGATGGAGATGGTGTGCCAGATTGTATGGATAAATGCTCTGGTAATGATTTATTAGATAGTGATGGTGATGGAACGCCAGATGCTTGTGATTCGAACTTGATTGATATTTCATTGACTAAATCAGTAAGTAATTCAACTCCAGCATTGGGTACGAATGTAAATTTCGTAATTACAGCAACAAGAGATATTACTACATTAAATGCAACTGGATTAAAAGTAAAAGATTTACTGCCTGCAGGATTTACATATGTTTCACACTCAGCTGCTACAGGAACAAACTATAATCCAACAACAGGTATTTGGAATATTGGAAGTGCTTTGGGGGGAACAACTAATGTTCTATCATTACAATTAACTGCCAAGGTTGATTCAGTTGGTGTAATTAGTAATATCGCTGAAATAGTTTCAGCCTTTGAAACCGACACGGATTCTCCTTATAATAATGGTGCTACTACCGAAGATGATATTGCCAGTGCCTGTGTGAGTGTTCCGATTCAAATCTGTCAGGGTCAATCACTCGTATTAACAGCTCCAGGCTCAGCACCAAGTTATCAATGGTACAAAGATAATGTATTGATTTCGGGAGCCACCAGTGCTACCCTCACTGTAACTGAAAGTGGTAGTTACTCTGTAAACTTTACGGCATCATCTGGCTGTTTAACTGGTAATTGCTGCCCTGTAATAGTAAATGTAAACCCATTACCAACTGTTAGTGCTGGAACTGATGTAGCAATATGTGGAAGCACCCCTACAACATTGACTGCCACTGGTACTGGAACATTACTATGGAGTACTGGTGCCACTACCGCTTCAATTACGGTTAATCCAACATTTACCACTGTCTATACCGTGACCGCTACAAGTGCAGCTGGTTGTGTAAGTACAAGCTCAGTGACTGTAACTGTAAAACCTGCTCCATTGTCAGCTAATGCCGTAACTTTCTGTAGCAATGCAGGAACTCCAAGCACATCAGCTGATGATACGTTTACCATTGTATTAAACCCTTCTGGAGGAAGCGGTACTACCTATACAGTACTATTAAATGGTGTATCAACTGGTGTAACTTACAATTACAATGCAACAACCCCTCCAAGCATTTCAGCGGGCTTGATTAGTGGAGGTGTAAGGACTCTGAAGATTATTGATGCAAATGGATGTGAACTCACAACAACCGTAACACCTCCTGCAAGTTGTTCGGTTTGTCCACCAAAAATTTGTGTGCCAATAACAATCGTAAAACAGTAAATATTCAATAGCAAAGCAATATATTTAAAAGCTGGGTGAACTTCACCCAGCTTTTTTTAATCTTCCCTACCCTCTTTACGATTCGCATCAGCCATTCTCACGATTTTCGGTGTGAACTTCGCTAAAACTTTTACTAAATCAGTTTGTGCCGAAATTACCTCGTTTATGTCTTTATAGACCATTGGGGCTTCGTCTAAATCTCCACCAATGAGTTCGATTCCGTGTTCATTCAGAATTTTATTCATCGAATTTTTTGTAACCGAATTAAAGGCTGCTGTACGACTCATCAAACGACCTGCACCATGTGATGCTGAGTTTATCGAATCAGTATTACCTAAACCACGTACCACAAATCCTGGGGCGGTCATTGAGCCTGGAATAATTCCTAAATCGTTAGCACCAGCGGGCGTTGCACCTTTGCGGTGAACCAAAACCTCTTTTCCATTAAATTGCTCTTTCCAAGCAAAATTATGGTGATTTTCAACCATTAAAAGTGGCTTTTCAGAAATTGCCTTCGCAATTTTTGCATGAATTTCGTGGTGATTTGCAGAAGCGTAATCTCCTGCAAGATTCATCGCAATCCAATATTCTTGTCCTTCTTCGGTGTTTAAATCAAGCCACGCCAAATGAGCCGCTTGCTTTGGTAAAACTGTTTTTTGCATCGCAATTTTTGAATAATACCCCGCAACTGCTCCGCCAAACCCGCGTGAACCTGAGTGCGAGAGCAAAGCCAAATATGTACCCGCTGGTAAATTGAGTAAATCATCTTGTTCAGCTACTTCCAACAAACCCCATTCAACAAAGTGATTGCCAGTTCCCGAAGTTCCGAGTTGGCGATAGGCTTTGTCTTTCAAATCACGGATAATCTTGGTGGCTGTCCATTCAGGTTTATCCATCACCGATGTGTCTGACTTTCTGGCGGTTTCTCCACCCATACCAAATTTGGTATTTTCAAGTAAAGTTCGCTTCAAAAGATGAGGCTCACGCTTAAAAATATCGGCCGAAATATCAAAAACTGATAAGCACATTCGGCAAGCAATATCAACCCCAACAGCATACGGTATGATTTTGTCGGCTTCGGTAGCTAACACGCCACCGATGGGCAAACCATAACCCTGATGAGCATCTGGCATTAAAGCACCAGCTACCGAAATTGGTACACTTACGGCCGTATTCATCTGATTTAAAGCACCTTGCTCAATAAAACTTTCTCCGTAAATTTTATACGCTACGTTTTCATCTCGCAAATTAAATTCGGTTGGCGTTGCCTTTGGCTTCTCATCAATTTGCATAAATTCTTCTTTTGGAATGTATGCACGACCTTCTTCGGTTAGAGACAAGGCCTGACCTGTCTCTACCTGTAAATCATATATTTTTTTTGCCAAATTGGTTACTTTATTCTTTGAATAAGCAAACTTTTTTGGATTTTCGAGCATTTGAGCGAATAATGTAAGCACCTTTTCGGTTGGATATTCGGCTCGCTCGGTTAGCCCCTTGGCAACTCTGAGAAATGCATCATGCAAATCATCTGGAATTGGAGCAAGGGCTGTTATTTGTTTGATTGCTATGTTCATTTCTTTAATTCTTATGTAGATACGTTGCATGCAACGTATCTACTCTACGTTTTTTGTTAAACTTTCACAAAAATCTGTTTCAATTGGTCGATAATTTGTCCGTTTCCCGCTATTGAGATTGACCCGATTTTATCGGCGATTTTCTCGACGTATTCCATTTCTTTCAATTTCCACAAAGTTTCGTTTTCTTCCATCAATTTGGCGGTGTTCAATAAACTTCTCATCGAAGCAGTTTCTTCACGACGCATAATGATATTGGCTTGAGCTTTCTTTTCGGCCATCAAAACTTGATTCATGATGTCCTTCATTTCGCCAGGTAAAATGATGTCTCGCACACCACAACTTTTCACTTCGATACCTAAATTCGCTACTTTTGTTGAAGTATTTTTCAAGATAAATTCACCAATGGCATCTTTTTTATCCAATAATTCATCCAAAGTGAAACCTCCCACATATTCACGCAAAGCCAATTGCAATAAAACATAGAGTTGTTTTTCGTAATCTTTGTTTTCGTATAAGGCCTTTACAATATTGGTGATTCGGTATTGAGCAAAGAAGTTCAAACGCAAATTGGCTTTATCTTTGGTCAATATCTCTTGTCCCGAAACCTCTAACTGTAACTGACGCATATCAGCTTTTGCTACTTGAATTGTGGTAGCATTTTTCCACCAATAATACGTTCCTCCGTCTAATACTTTCTCGAATTTACCATCAACAATCAAGACACCTTTTTCGTAAGATTCTACCACGTAGCTACGAACATACAGCGGTAAACGAGTAGTTAACAACTGTTTATTAATATCTTCGGTGATGTCTATTTTATTCAAATCAACTTTGGTATAAGTGAAATTCAGTACACCTTTCCAAAAAGCATATCGACCAACGGGCATAAGCATTCGGAAACGATTGTCTTCGTATTGAATCACGATTTCGTTGTCTTGTACTTCCACAACTTCCAAAGCCTCAGCGATTTCTGAATGTTGCAAAAGTAAATTTAGTTCGATGGGTGCTATAAACTGTGTGCCTTTGTCATAGATATAGGCTTCTTCATTTCCCCAGAACCAGTAAGAACCTTCACTCAAGATTTCTTTGAAAGTTCCATTCTTCAAAACCAATCCAATTTGGTTGGCATTTACTCTTACTTTTTGCATTGTTTTATAAAATTTAATTGTGTTTAGTATAAAAGTCAGTCCGAAAAAATCTGATTCTACAAAGCGGAAAACTGCTTGAGAAATGATTGGATACTTGGTTTTGAATATATCTTTAAACCTATATCAATATTCGTAAGTCGCTTATTGCGAGTTAGTTACATTGTTTTAGTTTGCAGAACTATTAAAAAGCAAAATATCCATTCTAAATCGGTATCTACTGCTTTACGAGCTTGGCTTGAATTGTGAATGAGATTCTTACAAATCTCTTCACCCAAACTTACTCAGACTGACGCTATCACATTGGGGCGTGATAAAACCCTGTCTTCATCCGAAGAGCTTCCGTGGAGGGAAGTGTGGGAGTCGAACCCACTAAACCAGAATCTACTGCTCTACCAAACTGAGCTACTCTGAACTTAATCAGAAAAGGGATTCGAACCCTTGACCCGTAGGTGTTGGTGATAGAAGTCGCTTTCAACGACAGCATATTGGCAGTAATTACTCCAACACTATGGGGCTATACAGAAACCCTCATCAGGTTCGAGAGAAAAACTTCCATCGTCTGAGTGATTGGATTCGAACCAATGAAATCATGCTCCCAAAGCAAGCCCGTATAACCATCTGCGGAACACCCAGTTTTTATTTAAAGAACTTATTTATCAGATTGATAATACAAAGTTCAGCACTCAATACGCAGTCTATTTGCGTAGTTGAAATATTTTTTCAGATATTTTTTATTTTACTGATAATCAGTTAATTGCGGAGAGCAGTGAAATCGAATCACATACCTTTTACAGTATGAACTTCTTAGCAGGAAGCCGCTATCCCAGATAGCTTTACTCTCCAAGTTTTATTTTGTAGCCCCTGCGAGATTCGAACTCGCACTAACTTGTTCCTAAGACAAGTGCCTCTGCCGTTGGGCTAAGGAGCTATACTAGTGGGGAACGACGGAATCGAACCGCCTGAGCCGAAGCACTTGATTTACAGTCAAGCCCGCTACCAATTACGGAATACTTCCCCTTATTGAGCATGGAGTGAGAATCGAACTCACGAAAAACAGTTTTGCAGACTGTCCCTTTAACCACTCAGGCATCCATGCACCTATTGTATAGACTTAGTTTTTTTATTCAAAACCTTTGATAATCTGATTCAAAGACTGATTTTTCAATGGATTATTGTATTTTTCTTGGTTTGTGTAGGCGTACCTACTCCAACCTTTCATTTTAACCAATCGCCCATTATTTTTATGATTTTTGTATAAAACCGTATCTTATTCAGCTATTCGTTGTTCGAGTTCCGAGTCGAAAGCTTTCACTTTATCAATCATATTTGGTCTGATTCTGAGTACATATCTCCACGGTTCTTTGAATTCATAAAATTGTTTTTCTCGTATTGTTTTGCCCAAAACTTCTTGTATGATTTTATAGTCAAAGCAATCAAGTTGGCGTTCATCAAGTTTCAGTTTTTTAAGCTCATGAGGATAAATTACACTCAATTTTTGTTCGATATCTACCAATACTTTTTTGCCTTTTCGTTTAGCTTTTTTCTTGAAAATCTTTGTTGAACTGTATTGAAAAGTATTGATTTTTTGCAGTAAATTCTCGTAAAAACTTCCCATTTTGCTCCTTTTTACGTCTTCTCGCACCACAAAAAAACGCTTATATCCTTTCTGAATTGGTGGCGATAAATCAATCATTGGCAAGTTGTACTTGCGTTTTCTGAGTTCTTTTTCTTGTTTATAAAGCCTAATTAACTTCTTATCTTTTGCTTCAATCGAAGCCCTTTTTCTTCGCCTCTTCGTACGAATTTTGAATTGATTTTCAATAAATATCGAGCTTTCGCTCATTGCAATAATATCTTCTAAAATGCCCATTGATTGCTGATTTTGATAGTTTTCAAATCAGTCAGGCCACAAAAAAGCCCGACCTCGTTTTGGTTGAGGTCGGGCTTTATGCGGGCGTTCAAATTCAGAACGTACCTATGGGCATAAACACTCGTACCTCAGTCGTATTGCTTTGTCAAAATCTGTTTGTGCATTTATATCTGAGCGATAACTGCTAATCGAACATACCGCTCCCCACGCAAAGACATCCTGACTTTGTAAGCCTACGGGTTTTGGGTGTATGTTTCTGAACATTAGCATTTTGTTATCTTGTTTTTTCGTTTTAAAAATTAAAAATTATTTTGAGTTTTGGCAATAAAAAAGCCCGACTTTTTGGGGTCAGGCTCAGATAAATTTTAGGGTATTTTTTACCTACAAATTATACCTGTGCCGTGTATGCAAAATTCCTCCAAACGGGTGTGCCATACCGCAGCTGAAAGATGTATTTTTTAGATAATTTTGCATTTTTTGTTCTGTTTGATTTTGTACTACAAAGGTACAGGAAAAGATTTTATATTTTCCAAAATATTTTTACATTATTTTTTTAAATTTTCCACAAAATACTTATAATCAATAAGTTAAACTTTAATTATTTTTTAAGAAAAATATACAAAAGGTTTATCAAAGATTTAGACTTCTTGAAAAAAGACAAAAAAATGATAGTTTCTACGTTTAAATCTTGTCTGTTTTACATAAGCAAATGAGCTTAAAAAGCAAGTAGTCAGCTACCCTTTTTTAAGCTCATTCACCCATTGATTTTTGATTTTTTATTGGCTTATTTTTGAAGAAAAACAGACCCTTATTTTTACGGATTTATCACCAATTTTTGTACACATTTTTTCCCGTCTTCTCCTACTACAACCAAGAAATGAATACCCTTACTTAAATAAACTTCGGGACGAATCTTGATAATTTTTGAATCTTCTTTTTCAAGACTAAATAAGAGAGGTTTCCCGAGCATATCATAGAGTTTGATTTCTTTTTCTTTGATATTTCTTAAATATAGATTGACTTCATCGCCTTTATTCCAAGGGTTTGGAAATACTGAACATATCGGTGTAGTATTCGTAAAGTTTACTTCAATCGCATCTAAGTATTTCTTTGTGCCATCTTTATCAACGTAAACCAGTCGATAGCAGCTTTTACCTGCTAATGGTTGAAAATCAATATTTTCATAGAGATTTGCGGTTCCATTTGCTTTCACTTCGGCCATTGGCACAAAGTTTTTGCAATCGGCACTGCGTTCTAAGATATATTTTTCGGCTTTTACTTCAAATTTACTTTGCCAATTGAGTTGAACAGTTTGAGCCTCGGTTTCTTTACCACTAAATGTTATTTCTGTAAAATCATTGGCAGTTGCACCATTTTCCGAAAATTCATTTACATCAAATTGTAAATAGAAAAAGTCTTTTGTGAGCTGATTACCGATTACATTCTTATAAATTACGTAGCTATCTCCTTCGGCAAAATTATCGTTATTTTCAAAGCCACAGTCTTCTCTTACGCCATCATAATGCACAATATTGAAATCGTTGATGCTAAGATTTGGTAGGTTTGTGGCCGTTTTGTATTCATTCAATTCTTCGTTAAGGTAATAAACCCGCAACGAAACTGGTGAAGGAAATTCGTTTAGGATAGAACTCTGAAAATCGACATAACGAGCCATCAATTTTGTATTATTTTTTGTAGCTGGAATAGCCGCACTGCCACGTCCATAATGACGAATTGAGATGGATACTTTACCCAAATTCTGACCGTTTGGATTTACAGAAGCATACAAACGCCCAGCGGTATCGTAGAGGTCAAACCATTGATTTCCTTTCACGCTATCGGCCGATACTTGTAAGCAATTATTGAAATTATTTGTAAAATTGGCAATACAAGGGCTAACCGAAACTTTGAGTAAAACTCGCTCACTTTCACAACCTGCGGCATTCTTTGCAGCAACAAAATAAACCATTTCGCCATCAAGTTTGGTGCTTGGTATAGGTGTTGGCGTAAGAGCATTTTTAGCCGTTAGCGAAGCATACCAAACTACTTGATTTTGCGAAGAAGTGCTGGCAGTAAGTGCCAAACTTGGGGCATTTCGGCAATAGGTTAAAGATTCGGTGATTGGTTTTTCGGGAATGGGAGAAACCGCTACATCAAACGATTTCCGCTCACTTTCGCAACCAAAACTTGAAATTTGGCTCACAAAGAACGTTGTTTTTCCAACGTTGCTCACATCAATTTTGGGTAAAGTTTTATCGGCAGTTGTATCAGTTGCTGATTCATACCAAAGCAATGGGTTGGTGGCCGTGACGGCTTTCGTAATACCAAATGGCGTATTCAAACAAGCATTTTGGTTAGACACTTGTGGAGCTATTGGTGTTGGTTTTACTTCTACTTTCCAATCATCGGTTGTTCGGCTACACGTCGTATTTTTATCAACAAGAAAAGAAATTTTGCCACGGTAGGTACCTATTTCGTTGATGATTGCCACCCCAGCAGTATTTGCAGGAATATCAATATAGCTATTTCCTGATTTCTTCTGCCATTGATATTCGGCCACCGTTCCTGTTATCATAAGACCATTAAAACTTAACTTACTGGCTTTTCCATCACATAAACTCATGGTCGGTAAAGTTCCTACGATTGCATTGACTGTTAACACCGCCTCTTCCGAGATTGTGGTACCTTTATCATCTTTAATGATACAACGGTATTTAGTTAGGTGCGGGTCGATGGTACTTCCAATGTTACTTATTTTTAGTGTTGCCGAAGTTTCATTTGCTATATCAGTGAAACTTGTTTGGGTTGGTTTTTGGCGTTGCCATTGATACGTAAATGTACTTGGAGCAGTAGCTGTAACGCTAAAAGTCACCGAATTTCCTTCGCAATCAGCTTGTGAAAGTGGTTGTTTGGTAAATTTCAAACTCGGAATAATAGTAGCTGTTATTGCGGTGCGAGGCCCAACACAACCAAAAGCCGACACTTGTGCCACATAGCGTGTGTACGTTCCTGCGGCCGTGAATGTAGGTGCAGTTGTAGAGAACGTTGTAATCGTTGGAGTTGTGTACCAGCGTAAAACTTGGTTTTCTGCGGGCGTGCCTTCAGCCGAAAAAGTCAATACACTCCCTTCGTTGATAGGTGTTGGTGTGGTATTTTTGGGAGCAGGTGGTAATGCCCCAACTTCCACATTTATTACTACTCTGGGGCTTTCACAGCCTTCATCAGTTCGGTCGGCAACGTAATATTTGAATATCCCAGCGGTATTTGTACTTGGCGTTGGAGCGGTGGTTATTCCCACGCCCCCTGTTTCTTGTGCGTACCAAACGAGATTTTGAATCGGACTATCGACTTTTAATCTTACAGCACTTGAGTTTTGGCAATAAAAAACATTAGAAACTGATGGAGCAGGTGGAAAGCCACTGACAATAAGTTTGGCAGCATCAGTTGGCTCAATACACTCAAAGCCTTGTGTATTAAATTTCACCAAGCAACGATAATAAACACCTTGTTCGTAAGTTGCTTTTGTAAATTTCAGGGTACTCGAAGTGCTGCCAGAAATACCGTTTCCATCACTTATATTTGTCCATGCTCCACTTGTTCCTGGGCGAGTCTGCCATTGATAACTCAAGACATTACCCGTAATTGTAAAATAGTTTTGTAGGTTAAATTCGTTGCTTCCGCCTATACAAATACCTAAGTTTGGTAATAATCCCGCAAGCGAATTGACCGTAAGCGTTGAAAATTCGGAAATTAAGACTTGCCCAGCATTGCTAATAATACAACGGTATTGGGTTTGATTGGGGTTGTTGGCATCTCCGACATTTGAAACAGCCATCGTACTTGCGTACCAACCTTTAATCCCGTTTCCTTCTTCCACTAAATTAACAAAATCAGATTCATTTGGGCGTTTTCGTTGCCACTGATAGGTAATTAAAGAAGTTGGAGCAGCTGCAACAACACCAAAATACACAGAATTACCTTTACAATCAACCTGATTAGTAGGCTGTTGCTTAATATGAAAATAATCTAAAACCTTGGCAATGATTGGTAGCCTGGCACTTTCGCAGCCTGTAATCGGGTCTGTTTGGGTTACCCAATAAGAATAAGTGCCAACCGCCGTAAATGATGGTGCTGTGGTAGTACCCGTTCCGCCCGAAGCACGATTATACCAAATTAAAGTTGCATTCGAAACGGTAGTCCGAGCAGCAAAAGTGAGCGTTGCAGGAGTTATGACATCATACGTAATAATTTCGGGTTGTGGTGTGC
>JACCDQ010031779.1_pt1 | contig 12030 bp, 9 predicted proteins | sample 7446031 | NCBI WGS metagenome assembly JACCDQ01 (sample SAMN15323442, study PRJNA562643) | freshwater metagenome | isolation source: river surface water | place: USA:Blue River Watershed | collected 2017-08-17
GCAGTTCACCCCTACTTAGAGTGAGCAAAAAGAACACACCGAAGACTGCAAACAGAATCGAAAACAGTGAGACCCAGCGGGCAACTGCTATTTGGGTCGAGTTAAGTTTGCCCCTGCGGCCAAATCCTCACGAATCCATGCTTGATGCCAACGCCAGCGATTGATCAATGGTGTCTTCGAGTACGGGAATGACAATTCCGGGGAGGGCCTTTAGTCCGCGACTACTACCGCGAAGCTCGCGCGCTCTTTTGACGCGCTTGAGGCTCTCGATTAGCTGTGGTGCCATGTTGATTGCAACGGCCACCGCGGTGGCTACCTCATAGAGTGCCGCGGGAGTTGACTTGAGCAACTTTCTTGGGTTTGCCAGCGAGTTAGCCAACGCAACGCTCATCACAATGGTGGCCAAGCGCAAGCCATCGGCGGTTGCGGCGGTAAGTGAACTCAGTGAGACCGGGCCAAAGAACTGAACCGGTGAGCCCAGGCCGGTAGGAATAGTCAGAAGCGGTAGCTCAATGGCCGTGACCGAACCCGAGTCTGGCAGGTTGAAGATGATCCTGAACACCACCCGGATGACCACAATTGCCGTGGCAAGAATCAGGTAGAAATTCAACGATTTAGACCATGGCGCATCTTCGCGTGCGGAAATGATGACTAGGCAAATTATGGCCAATTGGGCAAGGAGGTAAAACGGGTTTGTAGTCGCGCCGGCAGTGATTGCCAGAGCAAATCCAAGCAGCCACCACACGCCGGGGTGAACGGCTGATGCCTTGAATGACGGCGCCAACATTTTTACTGGCACGATCTAGGCGTTGGCGTGTAGTTAGGCAACCTCTTGCTATCGCCACTGCCGCCTTCGATCCAAACCCAAGCTTCGTAGCCGCCGCAAACGGGTTTATGCATCGATGCACCCTGGCCGCTCATCACCCAGCCGTCACCCAAACTTGGATTGGTAACAAAGTAGGCCCAGGTGCCCTCGGCGTAGGTTGGGGTGTCAATGCAATCTTGTTTCTGCACCGATGGCCAACCTTCGATGCGGCAAACAAAACCGGTTGGGTAATTAGAAGTGCCTTCAACCTTGAGGGCTGAGGCAGCAAACAGATCCCAGCTCGATTTTTCCGTCGGCACATCCGTGTAGTCACGAACAATTACTTCGCGATCGGAGCGCTCGCCGAAGTCGATCACCATGGTTCCGGAAATGCCTTGCGTGCTTTGGGTTTCCGCTGAAGAGGAGGGAACTGGTTTTGCGGGGTTTGAACCTGAGGCGAGCGCAGACCAGATTCCCCCAATTGCTACCAGAGCAATTAGGCCGATCAGAACTCGCCTCAGGTTAAGTTGCAACTGTTACTTCTTTGGCTTTGGCAGTAGGTCTAGGTAGCTGAGACCAATTAGCGGTGCTACCGCTTGGGCGGTTGCAAACGCATCACCCGAGCCGTTTGACCAAGGAGTAACTAGGCCGCCGGTAGGCGCCAATTTGGTCTTGAGCCAAGCCGAGATTTTCGAGATTCCAGACCCCGAGGCCTTGAGTCCCATGGCCGCGTAAGCGGTTCCGTTCACGTCGTAATCACCCCAAGATTCCCAGTGATCAACTGCGATGGTGCTTGAAAGCCACTTCTTAGCCGCTGCTACAACATTCTTTCGAGTTGCAATCTGGCCAGCAGTGCCCTCTGCCTTCACGCTCGACAGTGCCTGAAGGGCAATACCGGTTGAATCGGTCGAACTCTTGGTGGTGTCGGCGGTCTGGTCATAGCCAAACCCGCCATCGGCCTTAGCCATTGCGGCAAGCTTGTTGGCGACTAGGTTCGCAGTTGTTTTTTGACCGTTTACCTCAAGACCAAGAACCACCCAGGCGTAATCAAAGGTGTTTCCAGTAGAGCCGATGATTGTGCCGTCTTTTTGAATGATCTTCTTGAGAGCAGCAACCGTAGTGTTACGGATCGGGTTGTTCGCGACCGAAAGCGCGGCGCTGGTGAACAAGAACTTTCCTGCTAAACCGGGCTTTACAACCTTCTTGTCATCAAAGAGGTAGCCAACGCCGGCCTTGCCGGCGATGGTCGCGTTGTTGAGAACGTGGTTAACCGCATCGATTTGCTTGGTTAGCGGTAGTCCGAGCGCCTTGCGCTGAAGCATGGCTTCGAGAGTAAAGCCGTAGTCGGCTTTGCCTGCAGAGAAGCCCTCTAGGTACTGCTTGTTGACAAACTTAGAGCTCAAAAACTCGAGAGTTTTGCTGTTGTCATCGGCAGCATTGGCACTGATTGCGCCGCTGAGTGTGATTGTTGTTGATAAAGCCAGGATTGCTGCAATTTTGCGCAACCCAGATTTTGGTCCAAACATTTGGAGCCTTTCGCATAATGCGATCTGAGTGCGAAGACGAAAGGCGAGTGCCATTCGACTCCGACCGTAGACCTCGACGGTAAATATGGAGTCAATCGTTTTAGTTCAGGCATTCCGACTTTTGAATAAATTCAATTTACGGTTGCGGGTCAGTGCCAGAATTTCGCTGGCTTTCCCTGATCAAAAACAAAAGCTGCAACCATTTGGCTGCTCGACAAATGTAGCAGGGTCCAGCGTAACTTTAGGTATTGATTCGTAACAAGCGATAACAAATAAGCACGAAGCCGCAAATCCACCTACGGTAGTCGTAAACCAAAAACTAGGAGACACGAAACAAATGGCTACACCAAAAATCTTCCGCGGCATTGCAGCTGTGGCTACCGGTCTGTTGCTTACCGCAGGCGTGGTTGCTGCACCAGCCGACGCAGCAACTCGTTCGCTTGTGCGCATTGCAATCGGCTCTGCTCCAAGCTCGCTCAACCCAAACACTTCTGCTACCAACCTGGTAACTAACGCAGACATTCAGTACCTCACCGGCGCGCAGTTCAACTACCTAGATGACACCCCGAAGCAGGTTCGTAACACCAAGTTCGGCACCTACAAGGTAATTCGCCAGCAGCCGTTCACCGTTAAATACACGGTGAACGCCGGTCAGGTATGGTCAGATGGCACCGCAATCGATGCAGCCGACCTACTTCTTCCTTACGTCACCTCATCGGGTTTCTTCGATGACGCCGCTTCGGGCACCGAATGGAAGGCGGCCGACAAGGGCAAGGGCCTAAACAAGGTCTCAAAACTTCCTAAGGTCTCTGATGATGGTCGCTCGGTTACTTTCGTTTACGACCTTGGCTACTACAGCGACTGGGAGCAGTTCTACGATCTAGCTTTGCCGGCTCACGGTGTAACCAAGTTGGCCTTCCCAACCGACACCTCGGCAGTTGCCAAAAACCGATTCTTGAACGCTGTTGAAGCAAAAGACTTCAAGGTTCTAAAGAAGATTGCCGACAAGTGGAACACCGCTTACAACATCTTGAACACCGTTGGCATCGACAACAACACCAACCCAAACCTTCTGATCACCTCTGGTGCATACAAACTGCAGGCTGCAGTAGCCAAGCAGAGCGTAACTTTGGTTCGAAACGACAAGTTCAGGGGTGGAAACATTCCAACCATTAAGAGCATCCAATTCAAGGTAATCGACAGCTCGGCGCAGCCTCAGGCACTTGAAAACGGTGAAGTTGATGCGCTTGCAGGTTCATTCTCGGTTGACGCCGTGAAGCAGCTTCGAGCACAGAGCGGTTCAAACGTGCAGTCTGCCAAGGCGGCTAAGTACGAACACGTTGACCTTCGCGTTGATTCGAGCAGCCCATGGGCTGGTTACTCAGATAAGGCCAAAGATCTCCGCAAGGCGTTCTTGGCTACCATCCCCCGCGAAACCATCATCGATAACCTGATCAAGCCAATCAACCCAAAGACCGTGGCGCTGGGTGCACTTACCTTGCTACCTGGTCAGGCTGGTTATGAATCGGTAGCGGCAAGCAACGGCTCAAAAGCCTACGCCACCGCTTACACCAAGCGCCTTGCGGCATCGAAGGCTACCCTGGCAAAGTACGGCTTCACCGAGGCTAACCCGCTAGAAGTTCGTTTGGTGTTCTCGGCAAACGACACCCTGCGTGCCGACGAAGCTAACCTGATTGCAGCTTCGGCTGCGAAGGCTGGTTTCAAGGTAACCCTGAACCCAACCACAACCCTTGGTGCATCTCGCTCAAACAAGAACTTCGATGCGCACCTTTACTCATGGTCACGCAGCGACATCGGTGTTACCTGGGCTCAGAAGGTGTTTGGTTACAACGCCGCGCTTGCAGAGCCTCGTGCCAACAACGTGATCGGCTACAACAACCCGGCACTGAACAAGTTGGTTGACGTTCTAGAGCAGCCGCTAACCGCCAGCCAGCTGGCAAAGCAGACGCTAGCCATCGAGAAGGTGCTTTACGCCGATGGCGTGCAGCTTTCGATCTACCAGCACTCAAACGTCACGGCATCGACCAAGGCGCTGAAGGGCATTAACGCAGCTCCGTTGTCACCAAACCTCGTTTGGAACTTCTGGAACTGGAAGTACTAGCCCTAGCGGCTAGCAGTAATAGAACTCTAGGAGTTCAAAGGGGTGTCGGCGAAGGCTGGCACCCCTTTTCTGCGCCCCGGCTCTGGCCTTACCCTTGCCAAATATTCGTAAAATCCCACCATCCAGGTTTCATTCGCGTGACGTTTTTGTTTATTCTGCAAAACCAACACAAAGTGAACAATTTATTAAATAGAGTGGTAATCACCCAAGGCATTGTGGCCACGAACTTCTTTATGAGGTTTATGGCAGCGACGCCTTAATCCCAAGGAGAAATAAATGAAAGCACCTCGCATCGCACGTGCGATTGCTGTAGCTGCTGTTGGTGCACTAGCCGTAGCCGGCCTCTCGGCTGTGGCTGCACCTGCTGGCGCAGCAACTCGCACCCTAGTTCGCTTCGTTACTTCGAACGCGCCTACATCAATCAACGCTGGTACCCAAGACACCAACCTGACTGTCAACAACGACATCTCATACTTGGTCAGCACCGGTTTCCAGTACTACAACAACAAGCCAGAGCTTGTTAAGAACACCAAGTTCGGTACCTTCAAGGTTCTAAAGCAGAGCCCATTCACCGTTCAGTACACCATCAACAAGGGTCTTACCTGGTCTGACGGTACTCCGATCGATGCTGCCGACCTAATGCTTACCTACGTTCACGCTTCGGGCCAGTTCAACGACGATGCAACCAAGACCCTTTGGGACTCAGCTTCAGCTGGTGGCGTTCTTTCAGACGCTTCAAAGACCCCAAAGATCTCGGCTGATGGCCAGTCGCTAACTTTGGTTTACGACAAGTTCAACTCAAGCTGGGAGCTAGGTCTTGATGTTTCATCACTTCCAGCCCACGGTCTAGTTCGTCTTGCTTACCCAACCGACTCTCCAGCTGTTGCTAAGGCTCGTTTCCTTCAGGCAGTTCAGGAGAAGGACTTCAAGGTTCTAAAGAAGCTTGCAGACAAGTGGAACACCGCTTACAACATTCTTGACACCAAGGGCGTTGACTCAAGCACCAACCCGAACCTTCTAATCACCTCAGGTGCTTACAAGATCAAGTCGGCTGTAGCTAACCAGAGCGTTACCTTGGTTCGCAACGACAAGTACAAGAGCGGCCCAATCCCTACCATCAAGACCATCCAGGTAAAGGTTGTTGAAGACTCAACCGCTGCTGCCCAGGCTCTTGCAAACGGTGAGATTGACCTTCTTGAGGGTCAGGCAACCGCAGATTCAGTTGCAGCTCTAAAGAAGCAGGCTGGAACCGCAGTTTACGGTTACGGTACCGCTATCTACGAGCACATCGACATCAAGTTCAACGGTCCAGCCTGGAAGGGTATGCCAGCAGCTAAGGCAGCTGACCTACGCAAGGCATTCTTGCTAACCGTTCCTCGCGAAGACATCGTGAACAACCTTGTAAAGCCAGTTAGCTCAAAGGCAGTAGTAATGAACTCATTCACTACCTTCCCTTCAGAGCCTGGCTACGCAAAGATCGTTGCAAACAATGGTTCAAAGGCTTACACCGGTGCAATCTCTTCACGCATCGCAGAAGCTCAGAAGATCATGACCAAGTACGGCTACAGCGCAACCAACAAGCTTGAGCTAAAGCTTCTATTCGGTCGCCCAGGTAACGAGCGTCGCGAGGCCGAGGCCAAGCTAATGATCGCTTCAGCTGCCAAGGCTTACATCGATCTATCAGGTTCAGCTAACGCCAAGTGGAGCTCAGCGCTTGACGCCGCTTCACACGACGTTCAGTTCTTCGCATGGGCCAAGACCTCAACCGCAGTTGCATCTCCTCGTGAGACCTACGGTTGGAACCTTGACACCGACGAAGCTCTTGGTGGTAACTACACCGCTTACAAGAGCGTTGCTGCATCAAAGGCTCTTGACAAGCTAACCGGCAAGCTAGACGCCGCTGGCGTTCAGGATGCCTACCTAGCTGCTGAGAAGGAACTATACAAGGATGCATACGGCTTGCTATTGTTCCAGCACCCAGGTGTTGCAGCAGCAACCAAGGCACTAAAGAATGTAAAGCCAGGCCCACTATCTCCATCGATCGTATGGAACTACTGGGAGTGGAAGTTCTAACAGCTAGCTGTTAGTCACCATTCAACGAGGTGGCACCGCGGCTTCGGTCGAGGTGCCACCTTGTTTTTGGTCGTAGATTTATAACTGGAAACTGTTTTTTCCAAAAACCAAAGGATTCACTTGTTTACCTATTTGCTCAGGCGCCTATCAGCGCTGGTCGTAGTGCTACTTGGCGCTAGCTTCTTGATTTACAACCTCACTGCGATTGCGGGAGACCCTCTCGAGGATCTGCGACTAAGCGACGCTGAGAACAAGGAATACCTGATCGCTCAGCGAACCGCTGATCTACAACTCGATGTGCCACCACCGATTCGCTACTTCTTGTGGCTTGGTCGTTTGATGGGAATCTTCGTCGGAAATCTCGACCTAGGCATGAACCGTGAAGGCACCACGGTTCTCTCTAACCTTGAGTTGGCATTGCCAACCACCATCCGCTTGGTAATCACCGCAACCGTGCTTGCGGTTGTAATCGGAATCACCATCGGTGTTATCACCGCACTTCGTCAGTACAGCCGCTTCGACTACAGCATCACATTCTTGTCGTTCTTGCTTTACTCGCTGCCAATCTTCTGGGTTGCCGTTCTGCTCAAGCAGTTCATGGCAATCGGCTTCAATGACTTCTTATACGATCCGGTAATCACTCCGATTGCCATGGTCATCATCGGTCTCATCTTGGGTCTGATCGTTGCCGGCTTCATCGGTGGTTCACGCAAGACCTTCTTGCTCACCTTCGGTGCAGCATCTGTTGGCAGCGGCCTGTTGGTTGCCTACCTAAGTGCAATCGACTGGTTCCGCAACCCGGGCCTCGGCCCAATTTTGATTCTTCTGATTGGCGGTGCAATTGCAGTGGCAATCACCGTTGTTTCAACCGGTCTCAAGAACCGCGGTGCACTTTATGCATCGCTAACCATGGCGGTACTTGGCTTGATTGCCTACTTCGCTATGGCGCCAATCTTTGACTCGGGCTTCGGCAACAAGATGCTGTTGCTTTTCGCAGTCATCACCATCCTGGCTGGCCTCGCTGCCGGTTGGTTCTTCGGTGGCCAAGACAAGGGCCCGGTTATGCGTACCTCGGCCATTTCGGCGTTCCTCATCGGTGGTGTGGTTCTTCTAGATCGCTACATGCAGAGCTGGAACGAGTACTACAACAACGAATGGATCAACGGTCGCCCAATCGCAACCGTTGGTGAGAAGACCACCGACATCACCGGCGATTACTGGATTCAGAACATCGACGCCTTCACGCACCTGATGTTGCCAACCCTGGCTCTAATGCTCATCTCGTTCGCTACCTACACGCGTTACTCGCGTGGCAGCCTGCTTGAGGTTATGAACCAGGACTACATTCGCACCGCACGTGCCAAGGGTCTGACCGAGCGCACCGTTGTGATGCGTCACGCTTTCCGCAACGCACTAATCCCGCTGACCACCATCATGGCTTTCGACTTTGGTGGCATCGTGGGTGGCGCAATTATTACCGAGTCTGTCTTTGGCTGGCAGGGTATGGGTACCTTGTTCAACCACGGCCTCGGTGGCACCGACTTGAACACCGTTATGGGTGTGTTCTTGGTTACCAGCATCTCTGCGTTGCTTTTCAACCTGTTTGCCGACCTGGTTTATTCGGCCCTTGACCCAAGAATTCGAGTGAACAAGTAAATGACTGAGAAGAACCCGAACATGTCTGAAAAAGAAAAAACCGCAATCGAGAACGTTGAAACCGCTGGCCTGAGCCAGGGGCAGATCGTTCTTCGTCGATTCCTGCACCACAAGGCGGCCATGATTTCAATGGTCATCCTCGGTCTCATCATCTTGTTCGTCTTCTTGATGGGTGGAATTCAGCTCGGCACCGAAAAGTCTCCGTTTAGAATTCCTGGCCTGTGGCACTACACCATCAACGATCTGCCTGAGCTGGTCAACGATGGCGCGCCAACTCTAGACCTACTGCCAGAGTTCATCGATGGAACCGGCACCCAGATTGGCGATCACCCGTTTGGTCAAGACCAAATTGGTTCTGACTACTTCGCGCTCGTGATGCGCGGTGCTCAGCAGTCAATCATGGTGATGTTCGTTATCGGCCTGGTAGCGGCTCTAATCGGTACCGTTATGGGTGCGGTTTCAGGCTTCTACGGCAAGTGGGTTGACTCGGTCATCATGCGCTTCACCGACCTCATCATCACCATCCCGGCTCTGATTGTTGGTGCGGTTATCGGTGCACTGATGGGTAACCTCGGTGTGTTCTTCCTAGCGCTATTCCTGGGTTTGTTTACCTGGACGGGTCTAGCTCGATTGGTTCGAGGCGAGTTCCTTAGCCTTCGTGAACGTGAGTTTGTTGACGCCGCGCGTGTGGCTGGCGCAAGCAACCGCCGCATCATCTTCAAGCACATTCTGCCGAACTCGGTTGGTGTGATCATCGTTTCTGTCACGCTGCTAATGTCTTCGGCAATCTTGCTCGAGACCGGTCTTAGCTACCTTGGTTTCGGTGTGGTTGCTCCAGACGTCTCGCTGGGTACGCTGATTAGCCAGAACCAGGATTCATTCACCGTGCGACCAGAGTTGTTCTGGTACCCGGGTCTGTTCATCATTGCAATTGCACTTTGTGTTAACTTCATCGGCGATGGTCTTCGCGATGCGTTCGACCCACGTCAGAAGCGTCGAATTACCCGCAAAGACAAAGCAGCCGCAAAGATGGCGAGCCGCTAAAAGTGAATGTTTTGCAGCAAAATCAGGCCAATCAGGCCAATCAGCAGGGCTGCTGTTCCAGCCCAGTTGAAGCGCAGCTCGCGGGGCAGGTCACTGACCGTGCCGGGCTTGTAATCGCTGAAGCGAAGTCTAGCCAAGTGTGCTGCAACACCGGAGTCGCTTCGGAGCGAATCGCCGGGGCGAAGGCTTGCGCTTGCGGTACCGCCGCCGATGAGCGAGCCGAGGCCCTTGACCTCACTGCTGTGAACGCCTCTGGCGTGGTAGCGGCTGGGTGCGGGTGCAACCCAGGCTCGAACCTTGGTCTTGCCGGCAACAACGGTGAGAGCGTACTTGGTCTCAATGGCATCAACCTCGCTCCAACCGAATTGAAACTCTCGAAGCGGATTGACGATGCGGATGCCCTCATCGCTGATGACAACCTTGGGACGAACAAAGGCAACCCAAGCAACAGCGGTTGCTGTGGTGGTGCCAAAGATGGCAACCAAGCTCGAGTGCAATTCGCCACTAAAAATGAACTGCGCAGCAGTCAAAACACTGATCAGCACCAAGGTGCCGGCAAGCAAGAAATTAGATTTGGGACGAAAAACATCAATGTTGGTCATTCCTCAATCATCGCAGGAGAAGAAAACTAATGACTGAAGCAATTCTTAAAGTAGAGAACTTCAACGTTGAATTCTGGGTTGACGGCGTTTGGTACCCAGCGGCCATCGACATGAACTACGAGGTTCAGCCTGGTGAAGTCTTGGCCATCGTTGGTGAATCAGGTTCGGGCAAGAGCTCGAGCTCGATGGGTCTAATGGGCCTATTGGCTTCAAACGCGCGCACATCGGGCAGCGTAAAGGTAAAGGGCGTCGAAATGCTTGGCGCCTCGAGCAACACGCTTCGCACCTTCAGAGGTAAAGAAGTTGCCTACATTTTCCAGGAGCCAATGACCGCTCTGAACCCGGTGTACACCATCGGTTTCCAGATCTCAGAGACCCTACGCACCCACTTCGAAATGGGGCCAAAGGAAGCTCGCACCAAGGCGATCGAATTGATCTCGATGGTAGAGCTACCGGAGCCCGAGAAGGCTTTCGACAAGTACCCTCACCAGCTCTCTGGTGGTCAGCGCCAGCGCGCCATGATTGCTCAGTCGCTTGCTTGTGACCCGGCCCTGCTAATCGCCGATGAGCCAACCACTGCACTTGACGTAACGGTTCAGGCCGAAATCCTTGACCTTATGCGAAACCTTCGCACCAAGTTGAACTCTGCAGTTCTTCTGATCACTCACGACATGGGTGTTGTTGCCGACCTCGCCGACAAGATTCTTGTGATGAAAGACGGTCTTACCGTCGAACAAGACACCGTCGATGTGATCTTTAACCGCCCTAACCACCCATACACCCAGCAACTCTTGGCAGCGGTGCCAAAGCTGGGCAGCGGTACCCGCAGTGCTTCAGACATTCGCACCGAGAACGTCAAGCCAGTGCTAAAGCTCGATGACATCACCATCGAGTACCCAAAGCGCGGCCGAGTTCCGGCGTTCAAGGCCGTTCAGGGTCTAACCCTAGAGATTTACCCAGGCGAGATTCTTGGCTTGGTTGGCGAATCGGGTTCGGGTAAGACCACCGTTGGTCGTGCAGCAATTGGCCTTTTGCCCATCTCTGCTGGTCGCATCGAAGTGGTTGGAACCGATATTTCTAACGCCACTCAGAAGGATCTGCGTGCCATTCGCCGTCACACCGGAATTGTGTTCCAGGACCCGGCCAGCTCGCTTAACCCGCGCCTTCCTATCGGTGAAAGCATCGGTGAGCCATTGCTTTTGGCTGGCGAGGCCAGCGGTGATGCGCTGAACCTTAGAGTCGAAGACCTACTCGACTCGGTAGAGCTACCTCGCAGCTACCGCAACCGATACCCGCACGAACTTTCTGGTGGCCAGCGCCAGCGCGTTGGTATTGCCCGCGCTCTAGCGCTCACACCAGATCTGCTGATTGCCGACGAACCAACCTCGGCTCTCGACGTTTCGGTTCAGGCACGCTTCTTGGAGCTACTACAGGAACTGCAAGACAAACTTAAGTTTGCCTGCTTGTTCATCAGCCACGACCTGGCCGTAGTTGACATCTTGGCGCACCGAATTGCCGTGATGCAGCAGGGTCGATTGGTTGAGGTTGGCGACAGAAACCAGATCCTCACCAGCCCACAAGACCCTTACACTCAGCGTCTAATTTCGGCCGTTCCGGTGCCAGATCCAGAATTGCAGCGCCTGCGCCGCAATGCTCGTTTGGCCAACCGGTAGGTTGCACCTCGCCGCAGTAAACCCGTCGGAACCCCAAAAATGACCCTTTTCCAGTTAGACTGGTAGGGCAGGGCTCGATGACGTAATTCTGCATCGCCCCATTCAATTAATTGATCTAATACCCGCGCCGGTGACTTATGCCTGGTGCGCCAAAATAAGGATGTTCCTATGGCTCAGGCCACCAGAGATGACTTGCGCAACGTAGCAATCGTCGCCCACGTAGACCACGGCAAGACCACTTTGGTCGATGCCATGCTTCGCCAGACCGGCTCTTTCGACTCACACGCTGCCGTTGGCGAGCGCGTAATGGACTCGGGTGACCTCGAGCGCGAAAAGGGCATCACCATTCTTGCCAAGAACACCGCGATTGCCTACAAGGGCGACCACTCGGGTGGCAAAGAGATCACCATCAACGTTATCGACACCCCGGGTCACGCCGACTTTGGTGGCGAGGTTGAGCGCGGTCTTTCAATGGTTGACGGTGTTGTACTTCTAGTAGACGCTTCTGAAGGCCCACTGCCTCAGACCC
>JACCDQ010723346.1_pt1 | contig 12030 bp, 15 predicted proteins | sample 7446031 | NCBI WGS metagenome assembly JACCDQ01 (sample SAMN15323442, study PRJNA562643) | freshwater metagenome | isolation source: river surface water | place: USA:Blue River Watershed | collected 2017-08-17
ATCTGAGCATGGTCGAGCTTGCCGGCCAGGGCCCCGAGATCGTCAGCGGTCCCGATGCGGCGAGCATCTTCGGCGGCAATCCGGTCGCCCAGCTCCCGGCCGGCGCGACCCCGCTGCCCATGCACGCCGCTGCGGGGGGTCTTCCCCCGGGCGGTATGGTGGCCCCCGGCCAAGGCTTGCCGGGCCAAATGCCGGCGCAGGCGCTTCCCGGCGCGCTGCCGGGCATGCAGCAGCCCGTGCAAGGCTACGGCACGCCCCCGATGAACATGGGCCAGCCGGCGCAGCAGATGGCAGTCCAGCCGCACGCAGGCATCCTGGGAAACGCGACTTCGGGCGCGGGCTCCCCTGCCGGTGCGGTTCCGGGCGGCTTGCCGAATGGTGGGGCGCTGCCGGGCTCGCCCCTGCCGGGCCTCGGTGGCGGTGCATCTGGTGTGATGACGTCCCCTTCTAGCCCGCAGCTCACGCCCCAGGGCGCGGCCACGGGGATGAGCTATCAGCAGATGATCGCGCAGGGCTACAACGACGCGCAACTGCGCCAGGGCGGGTACATCGTATGAGCAAGGCCGCCCCGAAGCATGCGGGCGGCCGGCCGCCCTTGCCCGCAGAGCTCAAGAAGCACACCGGCACTTTCCGCCGCACCGCCGCCCAGGCGCTGAAGCTGGAAGCGCTCGGTGGCGGCCCCTGGATCTGCGCCCAGATCGACGCGGCAGCGTGGCCGCGCGGCACGAAACCGAAGAAGCAATGAGCAAGCCCGTCGCCCTGTGGGACACAGAATGTTTTGTGAATTTCTGGTGTCTCAAATTCTTGCCCCTTGGGGCGTCGTCGGCGTGGACATTTGCCATTCGCAACGGGCAACGATTCGATCAATTCGCACTTGAATTGATGTGTCGCATTTTTGACAACTATCGGACGATCAGCTTCAACGGCGACTACTACGATGTGCCGATGATGCGAGGCGTGTTTTTCGGCTACGCCACCGAAGAACTGAAAGCGCTCAACGATCGAATCATCGTTGAGCAAGCCAAGCCCTGGGAGTTGGGGCTTGGCGAATGGAAGCCCGCCGACCATGTGGACATCAAGCAAGTGTGCCCGGGCTCGGGTTCGCAAAACATGTTCGCGGCTCGCATCGGTTACCACACCATCGAAGACTTTGAGATCGACTTCTCTCGGCCCGTGACGGCCGAGCAAATGGCGGTCATCGAGTCGAAATGCGAGAACGACCTCGGGAAGCTCAAGGCGCTGTATGACGCTCTTGCGCCTCAACTTCGGCAGCGCGAGCGCATCGGCCAAAAGTATGGCGTCAACGTCATGAGCAAGAGCGACGCTCAAGTGGCCGAAGCTGTGTTGCGTAAGCGCTGCGAGCTGTCAACGGGCCGCCGTATCTTCACTCAGAAGATCATGGAAATCGATTGGAACTATCGGTTTCGGTATGACGCGCCCGGCTTCATAAGCTATCAGACTCCCCAGCTTCAGCGCGCTCTAGATTTGGTCAGACGCTCGATATTCATCGTGCAGCCACCGTCCGGATATCGCGATGAAGACGATGGCAAGGGTCGGTGCATCCCGATGCCGTCAGAGTTGGAAGGGCTGGAAATATCCCTCGGTCAATCGGTCTATCGCATGGGCATCGGCGGCCTGCACAGCTCTGAGAAGAAGCTGGTCGCAGTCAGCAATGCCACTCACCAGCTACTCATGCCAGACGTGGCGAGCTACTACCCGAACTTGATGGTCAATGCAGGGGCATTCCCGCCCGCACTCGGCGCGCAATTTGTGCCCGAGTTCGAAGGCATCAAGGCTGAACGCCTCGCAGACAAGGAGCTAGAAAAGAGGCTGGCGAAGGCTGGCGATACTTCAAGCGCGGCCTACGAAGATGCCGCAATCGGTAATGCTGGCGGCAAGATCATGATCAACGGCACTTTCGGCAAGACTGGCTCACCGTTCTCCGTGCTGTGGGCACCAAAGATGCTTGTGCAAACCACGCTCACTGGCCAATTGTCGCTGCTGATGCTGATCGAATGGCACGAGCTGTACGGCATCCCGGTCATTTCCGCGAACACTGACGGTCTCGTTATCTACTGCCCGCGCGACAAGCTCACCACGTCCGAAGCACTCATCAAGGAATGGGAGCGGCGTACCGGCTTGACCATGGAGACCGAGCGATATGAAGCTCTCTATGCTCGTGACGTGAACAACTATTTCGCGATCAAGACTGCGGACGACGTGAAGCGCAAGGGTGAATATGCTTCGTCGCGCGACGATAGCGGTAAGCCTGATCTGACCAAGAAAAAGAACCCGGATGTCGAGATCTGCGCCGACGCGGCGGCCGACTATCTTGCCAAGCGCGTGCCGGTTGAGCAGACCATTAGGGCATGCCGCGATATCACCAAGTTTGTGACTACGCAGAAGGTCGCGGGCGGCGGCGTGAAGATGTGGGGCGAAGGGCCGCACAAGGGGCAGAAGGTCGCTGACATGACTCAAAAGCTCGCCACGTTCGGGTGGCTTCAGGCGAAGCGCGGGAAGTGGGAGCACGCTAGTCTGCCTGGCCGTCAGTTTTCTGCCGGCGACGCTTTCGCGATGTGCTTCGCGCCGCGAGTGCCCGAATTCATGGGCGTTACGTGCCGCTGGTACTACAGCACCCGAGCGCCTGGGCCGATCTTGTACCGCACGAACGGGAACACGGTCGGCAACTCCTACGGCGCACGACCTGCCCAGGCGCTGCCCTCGGTGTTTCCCGACGACATCGATTACGACTGGTACGTGACTCGCGCGCTGCGGATGCTCGAAGAAGTCGGCGCGAACATGTTGCGCTCTTAGTTTCTGTGTTGCATAATCTAAGCATGAAAAATCTCATAATCGCGAATTTCATGGCACAGCTCGCTGACATTGACGCTCTGCCGTTGGCAGACAAAGTTGAGGTGCTGAACGCAATCAGAGGCCTTCTGCATTCCGTCAGCCCCTTCAAGACTGAGCCGGTCGATTACGTGCGCTGGGTGCCGAATCAACTGGTGCATTCCAACGACTACAACCCCAACAGCGTGGCTCCTCCTGAAATGGAATTGCTGCGCCTGTCTATCGATGCTGACGGCTACACGCAGCCCATCGTCGGCACTGCTGACTTCGAGGTGATCGACGGCTTCCACCGGCACCGCGTAGGCAAGGAGTGCGCCGACATTCAATCGCGCGTTCATGGCTATTTGCCGCTCGTGCAGATCCGCGAAAGTCAGACTGACAAGACCGACCGCATGGCCTCGACCATTCGCCACAACCGAGCGCGAGGCAAGCACAAGGTCGAGGCCATGAGCGACATCGTGATCGAGCTGAAGCGCCGCAATTGGTCGGACGACAAGATCGCCAAGAACTTGGGCATGGAGCCTGACGAAGTTCTGCGCCTGTGCCAACTCAGCGGGCTATCCGAACTGTTTTCGGATCAGGAGTTTTCTCAGTCTTGGGACATCGACGACATCGATTCAGCCATTGACATTCAGGAGGACGCGGAATGAAGCGCATCTATCACACTTGGGACAAATGGGAGTGCTACCCCGCCGGCTTCTACGAGAACAAGTCGGTCAACAAAGGGCTGTCGGACGATGATTGCCGGGGTATGTACGCGGACTTTTTGCGCGACCTCGATGTGTTTGAGGCCGCCTTGAAATCTCTCGTCACCGCGTGGCCTATGAGCTGCGAGCACTACCTCAGCAACGAGAACATGAACCGCATCACATGGCTCGGTCAAGCGGCGGTGTGCCACAAGCTCGGCATCCCCTCGGCGTTTCGAGGCGGCTTCAATCTGCTCACGGCCGAAGAACAACAGGCCGCCAATCTCATGGCGCTGAAACACCTCAACTTGTGGCTTGCGGACCGAGGCGAGCCGACGCTGACGCTGGATGAAGCGCAATCGAAGACTGAAGCGAATCTGTACTGACATGGCCTCGTTAAAGAAATACCAAAACCAAAATGTGCTTGACGCAGCGCGCGAGCGCGTGGCGTACGCTTTCGACAATTTCGAGCGAATTTACGTCTCATTCAGTGGCGGCAAAGATTCGAGCGTCATGATGCACTTGGTGCTGGCCGAGGCAATCAAACGGGGCCGCAAAGTCGGCGTAATGATTCTCGATCTCGAAGCTCAGTACGGCCACACCATCAAGCACCTGCATGACATGGTCGAGCTGTATGCCGACCACATCGAGCTGCATTGGGTCTGCCTGCCGCTGCTGCTGCGCAATGCGGTGACTAACTACGAACCTCGATGGATGTGCTGGGAGCCAGAGAAGCGCGAAATTTGGGTGCGCGAGCTTCCGACAGGCCCGGGCGTGGTGAGCGACCCGGCCACCTACCCCTTCTTCGTGCCTGGCATGGAGTTCGAGGAATTCGTCGTGCTGTGGGGTGAGTGGTATGCCCAGGGCAAGACCTGCGGAGGGTTCGTTGGCATCCGCGCCGACGAAAGCCTGAATCGCTTCCGCACCATTGCCGTATGGGACAAAAAGATGCACGGCGACAAGCGCTACACCACGCACATTGTCGATCAGCTCTACAACGTGTACCCCATCTACGACTGGCGCACCGAGGACATTTGGCGCTTTCATGCGAAGTATCCCGAGCTGCCGCACAACGAGATTTACGACCTCATGCACAAGGCCGGCGTCCCCATCAGCCAGCAGCGCCTGTGCCAGCCGTACGGCGATGACCAGCGGCGCGGCCTGTGGCTCTATCACGTCCTCGAGCCTCACACTTGGTTCAAGTTGATCGCTCGCGTCAACGGGGCGAATTGCGGCGCGCTGTACGTGCAAGAGACTGGCAACGTCATGGGATACAACAAGATCAACAAGCCTGACGGCCACACCTGGAAGTCGTTTGTGAATCTGCTGCTGCAGTCACTGCCGGCATCCACGCGGGCGCACTACATCGCGCGCTTCCGCTCATTCCTGAAGGGCTGGTATGGTCGGGGCTATCAGGCCGGCATTCCCGACGAAGCCCCGAAGGTGCTTGAAGACAAGCACTGGGCTCCGTCATATCGTCGGCTCGCAAAGGTGCTGCTGCGCAACGATTGGTGGTGCAAGGGTCTCGGGCAGACCCAGCCGAAGAGCGAAGCCTACGGGCGCTATTTGGAAATCAAAAAGGAGAGATCGAACGCGTGACGATCCGAGCGGCGCTACCGAAAAGGCTAAAAAAGTTTTTGCGCTTTGAGTTTTGGTGACACATAATCTAGCCATCGCAACGCAACAGCGAAAGCTGACCATGACCAAGATTTACGCCCGCCCCGTCGACACCATCAACACCGGCACCGAGCACACCGACTTCGGCGTGAAGGACTCCAAGGGTCGAGCAGTCGGTGCGCAAGTCATATTCACGACGCAGACGATGGAAGCGACCGACCCGGCCACGACGCGCGGATATCTTGGCTACGAAGGCGTGAAGTCCGGCACCTACCTTACCGCCTGGGGTCGCGCCACTCGCGCCGGCCAGCCGTTCGGCGCGATCACCGGGGCTTTCGCCCGCTTCCGCATCGCTGACGACGGCGACGAGACGGAAGCCACGCGCGCCCGCGAGGCGTGGGTCGCCGACTACCTGCGCAACGCCCAGGCCCGCGCCCTGAAGAATTTCAGCAAGTGAGCAAGCCCGATCTGCACCCGCCCGTCTGGCCTTTCCCGACCTACAAAGGCCAGCCATACAAACCCCCACGCCGGCCGCGCCCGCCGTTCGAGCCGGCCCCTTTCTGAAGGTGAACCATGCGCGACTATCTCGTCATCATCAACCGGGGCACGCCGAAGCCGGTCCAGGCCCCTGACAGCTTCACCGCCTGGAAACAGGCCCTCGAAGCGAACCCGGATGCGACGCGCGTCGAGGTCAAGGCAGTGAGCCATTCCCTGACGTTCTCACGAGAGCCCTACAAATGTGGGAACTGATCGTTTGCGTTGCGGTGTCGTGGTCGTCGAGTTGCCAGCCCGAGCGGCCGGTCGTCTTTCCGTCGGCCTACTTCTGCGAGCGTGCGGCGGCCCAGGTCGCCAAGCGCAAGGATGTGCGGCAGATCTACTGCAGAGAGCGTCGGCAATGACTGGCCCCGTGTGCTTTGGCGTTTGCTGCCCGCTGCACGGGTCTTGCCGGCGATATCGCGACGTTGACGGCTGCTCGCCCAATGCGACGCGCATCGTGACGTGCTCTTCTGGCCGGGACAACTTCCCGCTATTTCAACCGGCCGATCAGCTCCCCTTGGCAGGCGGCCAGCTTCGCTTCGGCTCGGTTGATGCCGTCTCGGAGGGCGAAATAAGCTGATCGAGCAGCGGGATCAAGCTCGGCCCTGGTTCCAGAATCCACGCCGGGGGCGCTGGCGGCTTGGGGCACGTCGGGGCACTTGGCAGCGACGAGCAGCCGCACAGGGCCAGCGCTGACGCGATCACGGAGACGGCTCGTTTCATTCTGGGCCTCTTGGAGCTTGGCGGCGTGAAGGTCGTCGGAAGCCCGCAAACGGGCTACCATGACCTCGATCTGGGCTTGAGCGTCTGCCGACTTTGCCACGCCCCGCCAGCCATTGACGGTCCAGCCGGCTACGAAGGCGGCGACGAGCGCGCCCGAGGCCAACGCAGCGCGGTCAAACACGCGGCACCTCATGCAGGGCCGCCGCATAGAAAGCGCCCCACGTCTCGCGGCGCGGCTTGCCTGGCCGCCAGTTGCGGGCGTAGCACTCCCATGCCCCCGCCTCGTCGCCGAGATCGGGCAGCGGCCGGGGGTCAGCAAACAACAGCAGGCGCGCGAACGCCGCAGCAAGCACGTCGTCGCGCGCCAATGCCGCCCAGGCCGTCGGCGTTGTGGGCAGCACCCCCCGCGCTTGGCATGCGTGGACCGCGAACGCCTGTGTCGCCGGATGCATCAAGACCCCGCGCACGCCTCCGCCCTCCTCGAACTGCCACAAGCCCCGCGCCGGGCCTCCGCCATGCTGCACGCGAGCGGTCATTCCGCTTTCCTGCTGGCCGATGGTCAGCAGCATCACGAGCGCCCTCGGGCTGGTCATGGTCGGCGGCAGTAGGGCCAGCCCGGGCGCGATCGCCGAGCCGAGAATGAGCTTCAGATCCATCGCGCACCCCCTCGTCCGCTGGTACGGGCCGCATGCAAAGCTGCTGCCGCGCATAGGAGGGCGACGGGCGGGGGCGGCTGGTAGCCCTGCGAGACCGACAGCACGAGCCACGCCGACCCCACGGCCAGAGCCCAGTAGGACAGGCGGGCGGAAAACCGGGCTCGGCGGCTCATCCGGTTGAGCACACCCTCGACCCGGCAAAAGATGACTAGCGCGGCCAGGACGGCAGCGGCTTGCATGATGTGGACGCTCATTTGCTGAGATCCTCCGATTTTTTGCGGGCAATCCGCATGATTGCAGGCCCGAGCACTCTCTGAGCCAAAAGCCCTACAAGTACTGCGACAGGGAGCCGCAAGGCTTGGCCCGGCAGCGCTCCTTTGATCGTGTCCGAGGCCGCCAATACCGCAGCGGCCGCCGGGGTGAAATAGCCGGCCAGAATGGCAGCGAGCGCCGTCGCGGCGAGTCGTTGCAGCCAATGTGCCGGCGGGCTGTAGCTTTGGGCCCAGAGCCCTCCGGCGAACCCGGCGATAAGGACGGCTGGATCAAGGCCCGTTGATACGCCGAGGATCGTCACCCCGGCAGCTGTGGCTACTGCCGCCGGTACGCTGATATCTGCCATTCCTATCCCCCAACTGTTATGCACGGCAGGATAACATTTAGGTCAGGGAAGCGATCAGCGCTTGTATCTCATTCTCGCGCACTGAGTAGCGGTCGCCGCCTTCCCATTCGTCGTAGCAGCAGCATCCGTACTCGAAAGCGTCGAGACCTTCGGACTCAAACGCGGCGATCACATCCTGTGCTAGCCAGCCAACATGTCTGCGGGCCGCCATGCCCTTCAAGGCCACGGCGTCTTTGAATTTGAAGGTTTTGACCAGCCCTTTCAGGCGGATAGCTACTGCTGTTTCCGCAGCAGTAGGCGCCCTTACTTGCTCCTTCTCCCGCTGATCCGAGGTATTGATTGCGCCTGTCCCAGCATAGACTACTGACCAGCGCTTAGGTGCGGTGCCCAGCGTCATTGCGTTATCCGTGGTCGGCCGGAAATCATCCCCCACCACTGTGTTTGTGGTAATGCCCGCATTGCCCACAGCCGTGCATGTGTTAGACGGCAGGAATAGCGCAGTGCCGGTATTGCCAACAAAGCTATTGCAAAACGCCTGCACCGCCGTGCATGTGCCTGGGTTATCGACCAGCCCATCGACTTGGGGATAGCTACCCCCAAACCACGCGGGCGCATTGCCGAACGTATTTGCTACAAACCGGAGCTGTGTGCTGGCAGCAATAGACGCACCTGCAATTTTATTGTCGGTGAATGTGTTCCCGGTGAAGTTCATGCTCCGGCAAGCGCTAGCGAATAAGCCGTTCTGACCGTTATAGCGAAGAGTCGAATTGGTAACCGCACCTTCTTGGCAATCGGTCATGGAAATGCCGCTTTTCAAACCCACGCGTCCGCACGAAACGAAAACGCCAGAAATGTGGGGGGCTACGCCATTCAGCAAAATTCCTTCGTTATCGCCAGAATCGACTACCGTATCAGTAATGAAAATCGGAGGGTAGAAAGCGGCCGGCTGTTCGCCGCGCGACACGTTAATTTGAGACGTTGCGCCGAGCAGACTGCATCCCGAAATCATCAGGTCTGCTGTGTCCTTAACGTTTATGGCGTAGTTGGACGCATTCAAATTCAGTACTTTAAGTGCTTCGCTGATGCTATCTACGGTCGGGTGATCCGCATAGATTTGACCGCCAAACGCATCGCACGAGTGAATAGTCACGTAGCTGAATGCTGACATGCTAACGCTTGTGTTATAGAACACGCAGTCTTGAATCAACACGCGGGTGCTAAACCTCATTGTCAGCGCGAATGCTGCGCCGCCACCTTGGTTTGTAAAACCGATGCCCTGAATCGAAAGGCGGCCAATCTGCGAACCGAGAGTGCCGGCAATATCAAACTTACCGCTCGCGCCGAAATAGATTTCTGTCGCCGTCTTGCCGTCGCCAAAGATGCTTACGTTATCAAGCAGCGACACTAGGCCATTAACTGCAAACTTTCCGCCGGGAATTTTCACGCCCGTAGAAATCGCTTTAGCATAAGCTACTGCCGCATTGAAAGGGACGGTATTGTCAGCCACCCCGCCGGCAATAGCGCTAAACCACATCACATCAACTAGGCCGGAAAACAGGCGGAACCATCGGCGGCCGCTCGCATCAACAATGATCGTGCCCCCGTTATCGACAGAAGTCACATCGCCGGCTTTGACGTAAAACAGACCAGCCAAGCCAGGAGCGGTGATGCTAATCCCGGTCGCACTTCCGGCATAAGCGCGCAAAGCAGCATAGCTTTGCATCGGCTTGACACTTTTGATAATGTCGGCGCTACTGGTTCCGTCCAGAGCGAGCAAGTCGTCAAACCGAACCCATTTTGTCGGATCTGTGGGTGCAGCAGTATTCGCGTTGGCCACGGAAACATACAGCGACCCGTCTGTATATCGAACAACCGCATTTTTGCTATACGAATACGGAGTTCCACCATTCAGCGCGGATGTGATGAAGTCTGGCGCGCCTTGCGCTTGAATTTCTCCAATGGCGTTTGTGGCATCGAAGAACAGCTCATTCATCTTGTCACGTTCGATATTCTTCGAAAGTGGGTCAGTTTTTGCTCGCTGATAGTCAGCTCCGTACCCTTCGATGTAGGACACAAACCCGGAAGGGTCGGCAGCATCGGGAACCGGCGTGCGCGTCCCCGAGAGAGCGAAGGGGACGCGAAAGAACTTAAGCATGATAGAAATTCCCGTTCGTGAAGTTGTAATGATACCGACCGAAGCCCCAGCCGTCCGCATCGGGAATCACCACATAGTCAACCTGTACGCCGGCCGGGCGAGGTAGTAGGTCAAAAAACGATAGCACCGCTTCTAGGTCAGGGGACAGCGCAAAACCGAACACGTAGCGCGCCGTCATGGCGAGGCCGTCAATGACGTAGACGGAGCCCAGATCGGCGAACAGGTCGGCCATGAACGCATTGACTTCAGGCACCGTTCCCCGCGTCACGAGCTGAAAATATCGCAAACGCAAGATCAATCGAACTTGCTCCGTATCTAAAGGAAAAGCCGACGCGCCTTCAAAATTGCCGTTCGTGTAGTTCTCGTCGTCTAGTGCAAAACCCCATATGACGCGTTCAGCATCAAGCTCACTGCCGTTTATCTGCAACGGCATATTAAGGATGATCGTCCACACGCTGAGGCCGAAATCGTTAGCCGTGCGCAGGTCGAAAACGTCGCGCTGCCAGTCCTCCCAAAAACCTTGATTCTCGACATTGAACCAGTCTTGCTTTTGTTGCACGAGGGATTCGAGTCGCGCAGCCTCGTTGTATTGCCAGAGCATCGCCCTTAGCAAGTTGACCGAGAAGTCGAACGGCTGGATTTTCATAGCACAAACACCTGCACGTTGCCGGCGATGATGGCTGCGATCTGGTCAATCTGGATCGGGATTTCGTTCGTACTCCACGCGGTCGGCGTGAGTAGGGAAATTTCACATTTCTGCACGTAGACGCCCGGCACCTGGCGCGTGATCGCCCCGGCCAGCTCGAACGCCGACACGCTCGCCCCGACCACAAACCCAGCTTCGCCAGGCAGCAGACCCAGGGTGTAGTCAATGACTGCCTGCTTGACGGCGGCCGTGATATCCGTCAGCGCGCCGATATTGCGCACGTAGACACGAGCCTGCACGTCGATTGGGTCAGGGCGGGAGAACTGCACCGGGTAGACCTGACCCGACGAGGAATCGGTGACGTTGGCGGTCGTCGTGCCGTTCCAGCCGCAACCGAGCGACTTGTTTGCGAGAAGCGCCTGCGCGACGGCTAGATCGGTTCCGCCGTCAACGCAAACATAGATCGAATGGGGCAGCAGCGTCACCCCGTCGATCACGATTGACACGGATGTTGTGTTTTCCCGGAACGTCAATGAGCGCACGTTTGGCGTGTCATAGAGCGCCGAGGTGATCGCATCCGGTAGCGCAACGTTTTGTAAGCTGAGCGTGTTGCGCCGCCGTTGCCGTGCAGCCAAGTCAGATTCTTGATCGCGCCCCAGCGTGGCCGCCGTCGGGTTGCTGACGCCATCCCACCCAAGTACGCCGGTCACGATCTGGCTTAGCGCGCCCGGGTTGACCGAAATCGGGCCGGTATCGATCGCCTGAAAATCCACGGCAGCGGTGCCAAGGGAATCCAACACAACGCCCGACACGCTCTCGAAGAGGGTGCCGTCGGCAATCGACGCTTGCGAGCCGCTGGGGATGACCGTGCCGGGCAATCCGGTCAACACGACGCCCGGCACGACCGAACGGGTCGCGGCGAGGCGCTGGCCGCCCGTCAAGGCCCAGATCGCGTCGAGGAACGTGCCGCCCGCGAGGTTCGGGTTGATCTGATTCGCGAGCTTGGCATTGTTCGCGGCGACCCCCGCGCGGGCGATCACCTCGGCCGCGATCAGCGCGCCTTGCGGTGTGTTCGGCGCGGTGACGAGATCTGCGCCTAGTGCGGTCTTGAACTCGTTTTCGACCTCAACGAGAAGCGTTGAGGTGTCCGGAACGATCGTGCCCGTCTCGTTGATGTAGTCATACGCTGCCATTGATCGCCCCCGGGCCGTAGATCGTCTTGATGGTGGCGATGTAGGTCAGCGCGCCACCGGTTGCGTCGATTGTCACCGAGTCGACGCCGGTCACGTCGGGCACGTCTCGCAGGGTTCGCCGCAAGTACGCCTCAAAGAGGCTGGTATTCGGGGCCCCGTTCCATACCGCCTCAAAATTCGGCAGGCCCTGATCGACGGCATAGATCATTTCGCCGAGCTGCGTTTTCGCGGCCTGGGTGCAGCAGTGCAACACCGCCTCACGAGCGGTCGCAATGGCAAGCGCCCCGTCAGGGCCGACGAAAATGTCGTTGTTCGCGCCCACGGCAAGCGTGCGAGTCATGTCGTGGG
>JACCDQ010749092.1_pt1 | contig 12030 bp, 17 predicted proteins | sample 7446031 | NCBI WGS metagenome assembly JACCDQ01 (sample SAMN15323442, study PRJNA562643) | freshwater metagenome | isolation source: river surface water | place: USA:Blue River Watershed | collected 2017-08-17
GTCCATATTACATGTTAATAACAAAATTAACATGTACTGTGATGAATGTAGTATCATATTGTTCTTATAAAGCAATTTACCGAGTGCAAGTCTCGGCAGTACAATTAAACTTGTTCCATTAATATACCACTAGAGTATAGAATTTTTTTACTTATTTCTTCCATTTTTTCATTATAAGATTGAAGAAATACTAGTCGTTTTATTCCGCATTGTATAATTTTTTTTGTACAACCGACGCATGGAAAAAGAGTAACATAAATAGTTGAATCTACCAAATCTGATTTATTAGCAAAAAGAAGAGCATTTTCTTCTGCATGGAGACAGACGCATATATCTAAATTTGTACCGCATGAATCTCCTTTGTTACATCTATCACAACCTCCTTCAAAGCAATTAAGCAAACCTTTCGGTGTTCCGTTGTATCCCAATGAAAGTATTCTAGTATCTTTTACTACTATACAGCCTACTTTTCTTTTTATACAGTTACTTCTTTGGCTTGTTAGTTTGGTAATTTCCATAAAATATTCATCCCAAGAAGGTCTAGTGTCCATGTATATAATATAAAGAATATATTTTAAAGTTATCATATGGATTGCAAGAGTTCTTGTTACAATAGCATTAAATATATTTTTTTTTCTTTAGATTTTGTATGATATCGGACAAACTTTTAATTAATCTGAAAATCATCAGTAAAATTCAAAAAAATGGAAGAATAGCTCGTAGTTATGAGGGTATAATTTCTCTTGAAAACGACGGTATGTATCAGTTCATAAAGAGGTTCATCTCTAATGATTCAAGAAAACAAGCTATTTTTGAAATAAATAGCATCATAACAGAATCGCTTGATACTTTTAAATATATACTCAATTCTAAAAGTATGAACGAGTCATACTCAGAAACAGAAGAATATCAAAAAAATTGTCAAGACTTGGAACTTCTCTGTACAGAACTTAAAAGTGCAAGAGCTGGAATAGAAAATTTGAAGTTTACTTATAAAACAGATCATAATATAATCTCAAGGATTGACATAATACTTCTTAAAATAGACACAGGATTATCTGATATTGAAAATAAACTAGATTATTACAAGAGTTTTAACACAGAGTTAAATGAAGTTATATCAAGTTCAAGTTAAAGGAATAAAAAGTATTTATATAAAATGCTATTACTTGCATTATATATCACAGGCGTTGTATCTTTAACAGGTACATGTAAATCTATAAATAAATGCACTTACACTCCGTCATCAACTCCGTCATCAACTCCGTCATCAACTCCGTCATCAACTCCGTCATCAACTCCGTCCCCTGAACCTCTATCAGAGTTTGTAGAATGGAATCAAAATACAATGCAATTTGTGCATAATTCAAAGAAGTTTGTACCTATAGGGTTTAACGCTTATTGGCTTGGTATCACAGAGGAACAACAATATCCTGATAAAAAACAAGTAGAAGAAATGTTTATAGCTGCTAAAGAAATGGGTGCCACAACTATAAGAAGTCATACATTAGGTATGAGTTCTGGGGCAGGAAATTCATTAAGACAACCAGGTAATTTTATAAACAATAATGCATGGGATTCAGTAGATTATGCTTTTTATCTTGCAAAACAATACGATATAAAATTAATATGCCCTCTTTTAGATGCTTATTATTGGTACAATGGAAACTATGGTCATTTTTCAGAAGACTATGGTATAATTAAAGAAGAATTCTTTACAGATAGAAGATGCATAAATGACTTTAAAGAATACATAAACAAATGGCTTAATCATAAAAATGAATACACTGATACTTTGATTAAAAATTCACCTGAAATATTTGCTATAGAAACAGGTAATGAGTTTAACATAAGACCGGAGAACAAAGCATTTCCTCCTGAAAACTGGTTAAGAGAAATCACAGAATATATAAAAAGTATAGATTCAAATCACCTTATACTTCACGGAACAGATGAACCATTAGGACAGTCAAATGACTTCAATATACCTGGTATTGATATATACACAGGTCATTTCTATGGAAAAGACTACGATAGAGTAAAATATGGGACAACAAATTCTAAGAATATAAAAAAGCCTTATATTATAGGAGAATTTAGCAGTAAATTTGAAGATGACTGGTACTATGCTATAGAATCTATAGATAATATGTTAGGTTCAATAGTATGGTCAATGTACCCTCATTCAGATGGAACTTCTAACGGACAAAGAATTCCACATGAAGATGGATTTACTATATGGTATGATACTCAGACTTCTGAGAATACGGAAATTATAAATAGACTTCGGGATCATTTTTCTAGAATGAAAAGTTAATTTTTTTTATTTTTTTTTATTGTTATAAATTATAAAAAAAATGCCTAAACATATGAAAAAAGCAGCTCCTAAGAAAGCAGCTCCTAAGAAAGCAGCTCCTAAGAAAGCAGCTCCTAAGAAAGCAGCTCCTAAGAAAGCAGCTCCTAAGAAAGCAGAGAAAACAACACCTCCTATTTGTCTAGAAGGTTACAAAATCTCAAAGGCTGGAAGATGCATCAAAGACAAGAAGTATCAAACAATTGTTGCTACAATTCCTATGCCTCCTCCGCCTCCTCCTGCTCCTGGAATGAAAGCTCCTGTTTCAAAACCAAAGACTGTTAAACAGTTGATTGCTCAGTTTGAAGCAAAAAAGAAAGGAAGAATGGCACCGATGAAACTCAGAGAAGGAAATACTGTTACTTTTGGACTAAAACCAGCACCTCCAGCTCCGGCTCCTCCTATGATCCTATTGTAAATTAATTTAAAGCTATAAACATAATTTTATTTATATGATAGATTACAAAAAAGATATTGAAATTGATAAATTATCAATTTCAGAACCTCAGAAACAGGAACATAGATGGGAAATGAAAGTCTTATATGAAGATACTTATTTGTCTTTCCAAACACCTTCGATGAAATTACATAAAGATGGTAAATTGTTAGAGTTTGATTCCTCTAAGAAACATTCTTTTTTTAAATTTATAGACAATCTTGAAAGTTGTATAATTGACTACTTGCATCAAAATTCAGAAAGAATGTTTAAAGGAAAAGTATTTTCTAAAGAAAAACTCAAACAAAGTCTTCTGACGTCATGGAATGTTTCAGATGAAGGAATGGTTTACCTAGATATAAGTAATATGATGACAAATACTAAATTTGTTTCAGCATTTGGTGATGTAATAGAATATGACCAGTTGTCTCAGAATGTAGTATCTATAATTGTTTTAGAGGCAGTTAATTTTTCTAAGAACCAATTTGAGCTAAAATACTCTATATCTCATATGAAATCTAAAAGAGTGGATAATATAAAAGAATCTTTTTTTGAGAAAAAAAATACGCTGATTGAAGATGACAAATTAGATTTTTTTACTGAATAATTTTAATTTTTTTTTATTTATTAAATGTATAAATAAAAATGGATAAAATAAAGGATGTTTATGAAAAAAATTCTACTGTTATAAACATTATACTAGGTTTTATTGTAGCATATCTGGTAATGACATATCTATTTCCAATGGAAGGTATGGAGCATGGTGAAGAAGCACCTATCGATGCAGAAGCAGAACCAGTTGAAGAAATAAAAGAAGAAGTACAACCTATAGAAGAATCAGATCTAGCAATAGTTCCAGAAGGTCAACAAACTGGTGGTGAGATACAACCATCCGATTTGTTACCTATGTCACAAGATGTAGTTGATTTTACTCAACAATTCCCTAAAGGAGAGGAACAGGTTAAAGAGAAAAACTTTTTGATAGCTGGATATAATATCGGTATTAATACAGTAGCTTCTTCTCTGAAGAACGCTAATCTTCAACTTAGAAGTGACCCTTATATACCACGCCAAGATACAGGACCTTGGAATCAATCTACGATAATGTCAAGTGATCTTACTAATAGAAAACCACTTGAAATAGGAACGACTGTTTAACGCCTCATAAATAAAATTAATAAAATAATTGCAAATACAACACCTACTATTATCAATATATCTCTAGATGTTGTATCGTTCGATCTACTTTTTCTTTTTATAAGTGAAATTTCTTCGGTTTTTGTTTGATTTTCCTCGTAAGCTACAAAAGGAGGTTCTATCTCTGTTATTGAAGGTTGGAAAGTTGTCGTTGCCGGGGTAGTTGCCGGGGTAGTTGCCGGGGTAGTTGGTTGTTTACTGGCCTCGTTGACCAAGTTCTGTGCGCAATCTTGGACAGCATTTACATTTACGTTTCTGCCAGCCTGTATATCTTGTATCAGCTGAGAACAACATAAAATATTTATACCTGTAGGAGGATTGCATGTAGTGCATGGAGTAACATGGCCATCTGAACCTCCAGAAGGAGGAATTGGTTTTTCATTACCAGGGGTAGCTGGTATAGTTGTAGTAAAGAAATCAAACGATATAGTTTTAGCCGGTGAAGCTGGTATTGCTTCCCATGCATCTAAAGCAGTCTCAACCTGAGTTTGTGTCCGTCTACATTTACCTTTTCCAAATCCCACTGAACAACCACCGCCTGTTCCTCCTATATGATCGCCGAACCCAGTATCATCTTGACACCAGCTATCTCTGCTACCGCTAGCAGCTGTATCCCAAACAACACAATTATTCCAGATTTTTTCTTCTTCTTCTAATTTTTTCCTTTCTGCGGAACGTCTTTCTTCCCAGTTTTTTATATCTGTTTTATACTTTGTCCATTTTGCATCGTAGTCTTCTTTTCTTAATTTATGTGCTGCTACTTCAGATTCATATAATTTCATAGAATCTACGAATTTATCAGCAGCACTTTTACATGCACATGCAGATTTCAATTGGTCAGAAGCGTTTGTTAAATCTGTGCAAGACATTTAATATTATTTTAGAAAATAATTAATTATTTTATTGTTAAAGTATATAAATATGTCAATACTTGGAGGATTGATTTTTCAACCAGAAACTAGCTCTACTGTTTTAACCGAAATAGTTAATAAAACTACTACAGAAGTCATTATGTCTAGTATTAATACATCTAGTCAGTCAAATATATCTACTAATACATTAGCTATATCGGACATAAGGGCTGGCCCAGCATGTTCTATTGATATTACCACGGCTCAGTCAGTTATACAGACTCCAAATTTTTCAAGCTCTTCGGAGCTTGATCAAAGTTCTAATATAGGGACAGCGATAAAGGATGCATTAGAAAGTACTATAAAAAATACTAGTAGAGGTGTTCAATTTATGTCAAGTCCAGAAAATACAGAGACCATAAATAGACAAATCAACGATATTTCAGCAAGTGTAAGTAATACTTCCATCGTAACTTGTCTACAATCAAATACAGCATCAAATGATCTTCTTATCCAAAATGTACAGTCAAATTGTCCAAAACTTTGCAGTAGTGAAAATATTAGCTTCAATCAATACTTTACACCTTTAGATTTTGATAAACTTTGTACTACTACGATATCAAGCAGTCAAGATATAGTACAAGCAGCAGTTGCATCATGTCTTTCTAAAAATAAACAAGTAACAGATGCTATAAATGAATTGGCAAGTACACTAGTCACGTCTGTAGAACAAGAAAAGGTAGGTATAGACCCAGAAGGTATAATTGAAAGTACAGGAGATGCAGCAGGAAATATTATAGATAAAACTGGTGGGGCTATATCTGGTATTTTTGGTTCTCTCACTACTGTATTTATAATCGTAGGGATACTTGTAATTGTATTTTTCCTTTACATGGCTTTCGGTGGAGGAAATGAAACAGTACAGAATATAGCTGCACAGAGATAAGTTAAACATTTATTTACTTCATAAAATAAAATATGTATACAAAAGAAGAAATATCCTTTATAAAAAAAGAACTTACATGTACACTTAAATCAGAATATGGTCCTTCAAAAACACTCCTTTTTTATAAAAAAGATGGAAGACTTCCTATTATATGGGCTATGGCTAATATAAAGTCTTATAAGATACCTCGTTTTAAAGAGGTAAAAATACAAGAATTACCTGATAGTATAAAACTAAAACCATTGCAGCAGGAGTGTATGAAGAGTATAGATTCTCAATTCGAAAAGGATATAGGTGGGGGTATTATAAATCTAAGCACTGGTAGTGGAAAAACTGTATTAAGTCTTTACACTATAGCTAAGTACAGGTTAAAGACTCTTATTGTAGTAAATACTGTAGAACTTATGGAACAATGGAAAGAATCTATAAAAAAATTTTTAGGAAACGTAGAAGTAGGTGTAATAAGAGGAAATAGATTTGACAGAAATACCCCTATAACAATAGGAATGTTACAAACTATAAGTATGAGAAAGGAATATACAAGAACTCTATTCGAAGATTTTTCTCTATGTTTTATAGACGAGTGTCATCACCTGAGTTCAGAAGTATTCAGTGAAGCTCTTTTTAAATGTAGAGCCAAATACACATTTGGTCTTTCTGCAACCGTAGAAAGAAAAGATGGCCTGGAATTTGTATTTAAGTATCATCTTGGAGATGTTATCTTTTCTGACAATTCTTCTATTAAACAGAAATCTAGAGTAGACAAAATTACATTCAAAGGTAAAAGCTCGATTCCAAAGTATCTTTTTAACGGAAAGCCTAAGATTAGCACAATGATAACAAACATATCAGAAGATGAAGAAAGAAATACTCTTATAGAGAATACTCTTAAAGAACTTCCAGACAATAGAAAAGTCCTTGTATTAAGTGACCGTATAAATCAGCTGAAGATATTACATCATCGTTTAGGAAAAGAAATATCTGGATTATTTATAGGTAAAACATCAAAAGAAGATAAGATTACTTCTAAGACTAAAAAAATTCTTTTAGCAACGTATAATATAGCAAGCGAAGGTTTCGATCATCCTGAGTTGAATACTCTTGTTTTTGCAACACCTAGGAGTAATATAGTACAAGCTATAGGAAGGATATATAGAAAGAAACATGACGTAGAACCGTTGATTATAGACATAATAGACAACTTTTCTGTCTTTCCTTATCAATTTAAAAAGAGAATGAGTATCTATTCAAAACATATATTATTTGAAGAAGATTACAATAAAGAGCAAGATGAAGAAGAAAATATATGTTTGTTTGATTAATTTTTATAGAGTATAAACTTTTTATAAAAATTAATAGCTAAGAGTATCGCTTGTAAATCCTAAGGAAGAAACTATATCTATACGAAATTTAAAATCATCTACTTTAATTACATGTAATTCTATACTATTTAACTCCGAATCTTTGAAGTACAACGTGTAGTAAGGATAATCATTAGATCCTTTCTCTGTTTCATGTAATTCATAAATCACGTCATTTCTTTCTATACGATAAAGCCTTTCCATATTATCGAAATAAAACAACCATTGATTTTTTTTCCCTAGAACCACCGTCGTCTTCTTCTATATTTATAGTCAAGACGTCTCCAGGAATTGTCATATATTTATATAAAATAGAATATACTATGGACATTATATCGTCTCCTTTTCCTCTTCTAGAGGTATTTAGTTGTAAAATCTTTTCAATATGTTCGCATTCTAATAGGTTTTTTCTTCTGAAGTCTATCATTCCCTTCATCTCCTTTATTAAACAACTTCCCCCAAATCCAAATTTACCATCAGGTCCTGGAACAGAAGTATGACTAGGAGATATTCTTTTGTCTAAAAGTACTAGATCTTTCAAAGTATCGTATTCTATTCCAAGTTTTTCACATGATTCATGTATGTCATTAAAAAAGGCAACTTTTTGAGCGAGATAACAGTTAATAGTATATTTCATCATTTCCGCATATTCGTAGAGACAAAAACGTATATTTTCTCTTATACTGTATAACTGAGACATGATATAAAAAACATGTACATTCTTGTTTTCGTAGGGACTGCCTATTATAATTTTGTTCTCGTTAAGTGTATCATTTTCTGCATTTCTCTCTGTCAAAAATTCTGGACAGAAAAACATGAAGATATTACTATTAGTATTCTTATCGTATAACTTTCTAGTTGTTCCTGGTACAACTGTAGATTTTATTATTACTATAGTTTTTTTTGTACAACTTTTAGAAAGCTTACCAAAAACTCCTTCTACTATAGATGTATCACATGTATACATTCCTCTTTTAGACGGAGTAGGTACGCATATAAAGTAAAAATTAATTTCATTCAACTTTTCAGACTCTTTTATCGCATTTTCGATATTATTGAAGTAAATCTCTTCTCCTAGATTTACTTTTGTTTGCGTATCTATTATACTGAATTTTATTCCTCGTTTTTTACATAAAAAACCTATACTTCCTCCTACATATCCATAGCCTATAATGTTTATATACTGAAACATAATATTATATTAGTTTTTCTCTTTAAGTTACTAATATAATAAAAAAAATTAATTGTGACAATAACAATCACAACAATCGTGTTTTAATTCAATTGAACATATATCAAAATCTATACCTTTCAAAGGGTGTAGATGTAATGTTAAACAGTTTGGTTCATAATCATTATGTTCTTCTTTGATAAATGCTTCAAATAAATTTTTATTGTTATAATAAGAGAGATAAGATACTGCTTGACTTATATCTCCAGATTCTATATATTTCTCAAGGTCCTTTTCTGTAATTTCTTTATGTTCGTTTATTCTGTCTTTTAACATTGAAAGAAAGACATAAGAATAAGAAGAGTCTACTGTATATTCTTCATCTAAGTTTCCGAATGTAATTGTGTGTTTCATGATTATCATATAAAAAATAATGTTTTTAAAATCAATTTTTTCTACAGGCACAATTGCATTTTATCTGCCCACAACAACTACAATCATATTCTGTTAAATCTATATAAAACATAGGATAACGTTCAGATGTTCCATCGCTAAGTTCTTCTATCGCATAAAGAGACATACTGTTAATGTCATCATAATAATCTGCATCGGTAAATCGCCAGTAAAACTCTTGTTTTTTTCCCGGCACATGTCGAAAATACAAAGCCTTTATCGCAGGTTGAACATCTTTTGGATATATATACTTCTGAAAATCTTCTTCTGTTATCTGTATTCCTTTATTTAGTTTTTCAACTGTCATATCTATAAACTCAAATGCTACGCTTTCATCTATTGTATATTCTTCTCTGCAATATGAAAAAATCAAAGGATATTCCATATAATAAATCAATTGATTTTTTTTTAAATTAGATTAAAAGTCTTCGTCTAAAGAAAATGTATTTTGTTCTTGAGTATAGCCTACGTTTGCTTTACGGTATGATGATATTCTTGTTTCAAAGAAATTTCCAAAATTCTGAAGAGAAATGTAGTTCATAAAGTCGAATGGATTCTGAGTGTTGTATAACTTGGAATATCCAAGTTTTAAGAGCCAGTAATCAGATATGTATTCTATATACTTGGTCATTAGATTTTGATTCATTGCTATCAATCTTACAGGTAAACTTTTAGTAACAAATTCCTTTTCTATATCAACGGCTTCTCGGAATACTTGATGTACTTCTTTTTCAGATAGTTTGTTCTCAAGATAACCATAAAGAGTTATTCCTGCATTGCAGTGAAGTGCTTCATCTCTTGATATGAATTCATTACTTAATGTCAAACCAGGCATTAAACCTCTTGATTTCAACCAGTAGATTGCACAAAAGCTTCCAGAAAAGAATATACCCTCTACAATAATAAAACCTATAAGTCTTTGAGCAAAAGTACCTTTAGTTATCCATTTAAGAGCCCATTCAGCTTTCCTTTTCACAATATCGTTTTTTTCTATAGATTTGAAAAGAAAATCTTTTTCTTCTTCATCTTTTATGTAAGTTTCTATCATAAGACTATAACAATGAGCATGTATACTTTCTATCATAATTTGAGAAGCATAAAACTGTCTCATTTCTGGAATTTGAACTTCTTTATAAAAGTTTAACACAAGATTTTCATTGACTATTCCATCGCTTGCAGCAAAAAAGGCCAATACGTTTTTTATGAAGTATTTTTCATCATCTGTGAGTTTTTCCCAATGGTCTTTATCTTTAGAGAAATCTATTTCTTCAACTGTCCAAAAATTAGCAATACTCAGCTCATAAAGAGACCATATATCTCTGTATTTGATAGGAAATACAGTAAATCTATCGTTGGTTTCTTTAAGAATCTCTTCCATTTAACAATGTATATTTATTATTTTATAAATTATTTTTGTTTAATTCTCGTTAATTTGATATACAGATAGATTTAAGACATATGATATTTGTATATACAAATGATGTAGAGCAATGGCCATACTTATAAAATTATTTTTTTTAATCTTCTTCAGAATAGTATTCTACTTTATTATAAAGTCTACCCTGCTGTTCTTCTATGTCATACTCATGACAGAAGTCTTCTATATCCTGGTCTCTTGTTGAATTATTTTTTTCTGATAAATTGATAAGATGATATTCCTCGAATATATAACCTATAAAATACATGTAATCATCTTCTACGTCGGAACGAATAGAAATTATACCTGGATTCGTGTAACTTGCACGACTGTATTCTAAAAAATATTCAAAACTAGTTTCTTCAGAAGAATCTGGTAAGATATTGTCTAAGAAATATCTATACATGTTTTGAACATCTGATGGAGATATTCGAAAACCGTAAATTAAGACTGCGTGATGCATTATAAAACTAATACATAATTTTTCTTTAACTATCTTACTGTTACTTTATTATAAAAGTTACAGCATTTCTTTTTGATATCGTTGTCATAACAAAAATCATCTATATATTCTTCTATGATCGATATATCAAGCGATTTTATATCACTATCTTGAATTTGTACACCGATAAAATATTCACTTTCGTCTTCATCACATTCAAAAAAAGGAGTTATTACGATAATTCCTGCTAAAATATAATGCTCGTTCATAGGTTCTAAAAATTTATATTTATAGATTATTTCTTCATAAGAAACTTCAAATCCATATATCAATATTGGAGTATAGCTGATGTCCATACTTATAGTACCATGTAATATCAATTTACTTTTAAACCAAGTTTAATAAGAGCATGAAAATACTTCCATATACTTTCCTTTGTCTTAGCGGATGTTTCTGGTCTATTCCAAATTTCTGAAACCTTATTGATTTCATCTATTAAAAATCCATACTCTGTGTTTTTGAGATTATTAGCAAGACCTCCTTTTATAAAGAATGATTCGTCTTTCTCAAGTAATCTGTCTTTATAAGGTTCTACGCAATACATAAAATTTTGAACTACTAGCTTAGGAGTAGTAGTCATCATGGCTTTAGATGTTTGTTTTAAAAGAAAAAGACTCGGGTCTGGATAAGATTGATAAAGGTCTTCGAAAAAATCTCCAAGAACTGTACAGAAAGTCTTAATAACTTTTTCTTCGCTCATTTGTAGTAATAAGGAACATTTTTTTAACTTAAATTAATCGTATATTTTTTCTTTTTATTTTAAAAGACTATATTAATATAAGATGGATGTTTTTGATAATTCTAATAAATATATAACGAATGTTATAGACATAAACGCAGAGGATAACTCTAAGATAAATCAACAACTTATAAGAGATATTGTTTTTGTTGATTCTAAAAACTATAAGTACCATCCTTCGTTTTCAAGAATTTACTATATATCTCCAGATTTCAAACAAGTAAACATAATATCGGTTTTTGACGAAATGAACAAAGAGAAACAGAATTTAGACAATCCAAATTTTACACCCGGTTTCTTTAGCTATCTTATGCAACAATACAGATTAACAAAGGAAGCCATAGACGATGTTTTGCAAATAGTCAAAGAAACTCCTCTAAAAGAAGAAATAGAAAAAAGAATAATGGGTTCTTATCAAGAATATAAAAAGAATATAGAGAACTATTTCAATGCTTTACCTCCTTCTCAGATACCAATGTCTCCAGAAGGACCAGAAGATAACTGGAGTAGATCATCTTATAGTCCTATTTCTTCTGGAATGTCTACCCCTACTACAGAAGAAGGTTCTTTGATAATAGAAGATTTGTTCGAGCAGTTAAAAAAA
>JACCDQ010215798.1_pt1 | contig 12029 bp, 11 predicted proteins | sample 7446031 | NCBI WGS metagenome assembly JACCDQ01 (sample SAMN15323442, study PRJNA562643) | freshwater metagenome | isolation source: river surface water | place: USA:Blue River Watershed | collected 2017-08-17
ATCCACCGCACTTAAACGTTAAGATATTGCCAGCATGGTTTAAAGATGAAATTGAAGCCAAGTATGAAGAGTTTATTCCATGGTGGAAAGCTAACTGGCAAAAAGGTGTACCAAAGTGGCATGAAGGTAAAGTTACAGAAGAAATGTGGCTAAACGCTGACTATGGTATCGATAGACTTCGAGGTATGGTACGCTTTGCAAAAAGCGAAGACTGGAGTGTTCGCTTGCCAGAGATGAAAGAATATTTGGAGCTATTAGACAAACAACGTGGCACTAGTTTCTATGAAACATTCCCTGAGATGAAGGACATATTCCGTGACATTTGATGAAGTACGTTGCTTTGAGTTTGAAATAAGCAGACTATGTAATGCTCGTTGCCCTCTTTGCACTAGAACTGAAATACTAGACAATCCTAAAATGGAAAACTTTCCACAGGATTATATTACACTAGAGCAAATTAAACGAGTTTTTGATGGCTATGATTTAAAAGGCAAGCATTTTAGATTCAATGGTGCTGTCGGTGATCCAATGACTAATCCCGACATTATTCCTATTCTAGAGTACTTGCATGAACATAGTTCTGGCAATAACACATTTGAGTTACATACAAATGGTGGATTGCGTAATACAAAGTTCTGGGAAGACATGGGTGCGCTTACGCAACGTGTTAAAGAAAAGAACAGCGTAATGCGTGTTACATTTGCCATAGATGGATTAGAAGATACTAATCACATTTATAGAGTCGGTGTTAACTATAATGAAGTTATTAGTAACTTAAAGACATTCTTAGTAACTGGCGGAACAGCAGTTTGGGCATTTATTGTGTTCAATCACAATCAGCATCAATTAGAAGATGCAAGAGCTTATGCCAAAGCATTGGGCTGTAGCAACTTCATCACAGTTAAAGCCTTTAGAAACATTATCAATGACATTGATATTAAACAAGGCGGCAAACATAACTTTGATGACAAAACTATCAAAGAATATACTAAGATACGTGAGCAACTAGCAAAGAGAAATATGCTAGAGATGATTGTACCCGAGCAGCCAAAAGAAGAAAAAACTGATTACACTGATGACATTAAGTGTTTTAATGTACATGACAAAACAGTTTACATCATGGGCGGCTTAACAGTTTGGCCTTGCTGTATGTTCTACGATGACTTGTTGCGTAAAAAGCCACAGTGGTTGGAATCATTAAAACGTTACGAACCTCACTTCAACGATTTAAATCATAAAACACTAAAAGAGATATTAGAAGGCGAGTTCATGACAACAATAGAAAAACGTTGGAATATGGCCAATGATACATTTACATCTGCCTGTGTTAAACATTGTGCAGGTAAAGGAAAGTTTCTACACAAGAACAGAGAGTGGGAAAATCTATGAGTGATACATTTTGCCCAATCCCTTGGAACTTCCAAGCTGTACGTAATAACGGCGACATTCGTATATGCTGTCAAGCCAATGTAACAGAGAATCAAGGTGTAGTAAGACACGAAGATGGCCGGCCTTACAATGCAGGACGTGACAATATGGAACAGGCCCGTAACGCTACTCTAATGAAAGAAGTTCGTAAGAACATGCTAACAGGAGAGTGGAGTAATGAGTGCGGTCGTTGTCAACAAGAAGAAGCTAGTGGGCTTAACAGTCGCAGACAATACGAGCTAGAGAATTGGAAGTTTAACATTGACGATGCTCGTTATATTACAGAACTAGATGGTACTGTTAAAGATAGAAAACTAGAATACTATGACTTGCGTTTTGGCAACTTATGCAATCTAGCTTGCCGTATGTGCGGTCCTACTGATAGTCATACTTGGTATGAACAATGGACTGACTATCACGGTAGTACAGAATATAAAGATACTCACGGCACAGTTAAACTTGAACGTAACGAAAACGGACGCTTGACTACTACAGACTATGATTGGCATAACAGTGAAACATTCTGGACACAAATAGAAGCAAACATTCCAAACATTAAGCATGTTTATATGGCAGGTGGCGAGCCTATGATGATTGAACGTCACTACGAGTTTCTCCAAAAATGTATTGATATGGGTCAAAGTAAAAAGATGATCATTGAATACAATACTAACATGAGTAACTTGCCACAACGTGTGTTAGATATGTGGACACAATTTAAACAAGTTCGTGTCGGCGCCAGTATGGATGGCATGGGCGAAACAGTCGAGTATCAGCGTTGGCCATTGAAGTGGAGTCAAGCATACAAGAACTTGCAAAAGTTAGACGAATACGCAGAAAAGAATCCAAACATACTTGCTTGGTTAGCTTGTACAGTAACAGCATATAACATTTGGCATATTCCTCGTTTCATGAAATGGAAGTTACAAAGTAGTGGCTTTAAAAAGATTAACAGCACTAAGAAACGTCCTATCATAACTCATCACGTAGCACACGGTCCAAAGCGTGTTAATGTGCGTGTATTGCCTAAGGATATAAAACAAGAAATTGTAGATTACTATGCAAAATGTATAGCTGAGTTTAAAGCAGAGTATCCAGAAGATATCGCTAAAAACGCAGAAAACATTTTAAACAGCATTACTAAGTATATGCTAGGCGCTGACTACAGTGATAAGTTGCCAGAGTTTATTAAGTTTACAAAGTATTTAGATCAAGCACGTGGACATAGTATATTAGACATTGCACCAGAATATAAAGGATTATTTGAATGAACATTGGATTTATAGGCATAGGTAAACTGGGTTTACCTTGTGCAGAAGAAATGGCCAAGAAAGGCCACGCAGTTGTTGGCTATGATTTATATTCTAGATATAGCAAATTTATAACTACAACAACTTCCATTGAACAATGTGTTAAGGATAAAGACATTGTTTTTATAGCAGTACCAACACCGCACGATCCTGACTATGATGGTCGTAGCCCTACTAGTCATTTAACACCAAAAGACTTTAGTTACGATATTGTAAAGAGTTGCATAGCAGAAGCAAACAAGTATATGAATAAGAAGCAACTACTAGTTCTTATTAGTACAGTATTGCCAGGCACAACTCGTCGTGAGTTTGTTCCATTAATCAATAACACAAGATTTGTATATAATCCTTATTTGATTGCTATGGGTAGTGTTGGCTGGGATATGATTAATCCAGAGATGGTTATGATAGGCACAGAAGATGGTAGTACTACAGGCGATGCACTAGAACTTGTAAATTTCTATAAGACCATTATGGAAAATAATCCACGCTATGAAATAGGCACATGGGACGAATGCGAATGTATCAAAGTCTTTTATAATACGTTTATATCTGCTAAGATTGGATTAGTTAATATGATCCAAGATGTTGCAGTTAAACAAGGTAATATTAATGTTGATGTAGTTACTGATGCATTGGCAAAAAGTACAATGCGTATCATGGGACCGCAATACATGACAGCAGGTATGGGTGATGGCGGCGGGTGTCATCCTAGGGATAATATTGCGCTACGTTATATGGCCCAAGAGCTTGATTTGGGTTATGACTTATTCGATACAATAATGAATGCTAGAGAAATACAAGCAAAGAATTTAGCCAAAGAATTAGTTATGCTTGCAAAGAAAAACGATATGTCTATATTCATACATGGTAAAGCATATAAGCCCAATGTAGAGTATTTGGATGGTAGTTATAGTTTATTAGTAGGACATTACTGTGAAGAATTAGGCATCAAACCTACGTATGTAGATCCATTGACTGGAGACAGCATGGAACAAATCTATGGTGTAGTATTGTTAGCTCATAGTTCTAGAACCACTTACAAATATACAAATACTAAACATGTCGATAACTTATATTGTACAATTTTACCAGGCAGCGTAGTTGTCGATCCTTGGAGAAAGTTTGAATCAACAGATCATACTGTAATACATTATGGAAATACAAGATGAGAAAAGCAATATTTTTAGTTGAAGATATCAATGAAAGGGGTCCAATTACTTTATTAGAATCTGTATATTCTAAACTTAGAACATATCAAGATAATGAAAACGAAGGCTCGAGGAGATTAGGTTGGCTATCTGAAGTACAACAAATGTTGTGGCTTCATCCATCAGATGATATAACATTTCTTAAAGCTGTTGACTTTGTTAACGATGTTAAATCTAGTAATAAGATGCCAGAAGATGTAGACGTGTATTACTTTATTTCGTGTTTTCATAATCTGTCAAATTTTTCAATCAATAATCTTTTAGCAATGGATCCTTATGTTAGTAATTTCTTAGTAGAGCATAAAATACCTATCATAATAGATTGTTCGTTAGAAATAGATGAAAATTATTATACAGTTACTAGAAAACTTTTTGAAAATCAAACCTTTAATGCAGATACTTCCGCGAACTCACAAGCAAGTGCCTATTTTAAAAATATGAATAGATTGGAATTTTATATTGTTGGTAGTACGTATTTCCCTGACAGCTGGGACGAAAGATATGGAACAACTGATCCAAGAAAAGTTAAAGTATATCATGGAATGTTTCCGGGTACTTTCTTTTTTCATAACGCACGTGATAGTAAGTTTAATTCTTTTTTAACCAAACACAGAGATGAAATAGTTAACACAATCAGATCTAGAAAAATTACAGAAGAGACAATGGTATGGAGAGCATTATCCAGCGAGCCTAGATTTACTAGAAGTTTATTTCAATTAAAAGTAGAAAGCATGGGATTAACAGATGTAGGCGAATATAGTAGATTAATTCCGGCAGCAAATAATTTTAGATTTTGGTTTAATTTTCTATTTAGAAACGAACATGATCTTAAGAGAGTTAATTATGTTAATGAAGAGTCTATACAAACTCTTGATGAAATTAAAATTTTAGATAAAGACAGATTAGATAATCACAATTTAGAATATTACAAAAACGATAAGTTTATGTCATGGGTTGTTTTAGAAACAGCATTTATGAATGAATTACCATTGCTGTCTAACACATCATCGATGATTACAGAAAAAACAATGCAGCCGATAATATCCGGGCATCCGTTTATACCATTAGGTGGACACTATGTAGGAACTATATTAAAATGGTATGGGTTTAAAGAATATCCGGGCATCGAGTTTCCGCCAGAATTTCAAACACATCTTCTAGAAGAATTAGAACACATAACACAAAAACTTACATATTTAAAAAATTTAACAGTTAAACAACGTACCGAACTTTATGAATCTTGGAAAGAAATCGCTGTACATAATTTCAATACTTATTTGGATATTAATGTTCAAAGAAAATATTTAGATAACCTAGCACAAATGAAGTCAAAAGGAACGTGATACCTTTTTATAAATAGATAAAAGGAAAACGTTTATGGAATTAGTAAAACCCTTATCAGATAAAGAACTTGCACATTGGATTAAAATTGAATCCGGCCTTCCATGGTTAATGTTGGACATGAAACTCCCATGGGAAAAAATGTTAGCAGAAATAGAAGCATTGGAAGAAGATGATTGGATTCACTACAGATCTTATAGCAGTAACGGAGGTTGGAGTGTAAGTATTCTTCATGGCTTGGAAAAACGTCCTTATAATTGGGAATACTATGCTAAAGAAGAAGGTTGGACATCAGCAGAAGATGCTCCTAACATCTTTACAGAAGTCAGCAAAAAATGTCCTTTCATGATGGATTACATTGTTAACACATTGGGCATTAAGAATCAAGAACGCACACGTATTATGCGTTTAGCTCCAGGCGGAGTTATTAACTTACATCACGACCGTAAAGGCAAAGATGATCCTCTTACACGAGATGTTATGAAGTTAACAACTTTACATTTTAGCATCACAAATCCAGATGAATGTGACTTTGTTATTCCTCATTGGGGTCGCATTCCTGCCAGAAACGGCGATGTCTTTTTGTTTGATAACAAATGGGAACACTACTTGATCAATAACAGCGACAAGCCTCGTTATCATATTATCTTCAACGGCGCACAATGGCACGATGATTTTTGGACAGCAGAAGTTATCAAAGGCTGGAATAAATTTAAAGAATACTATAACAAATAATGGATTACTCTAGAGAAAAAAAGATAAAAGCGTTTTTAGAAAACGATGTTATCACAGACAAAAATAAAACATTGCACTCGGACGAAGAAATTAATTTCTTAATTAACTTTTTAAGCGATCCGGTTCCTACAAAGAAACTATTCTACTATCTAGAATACATTAGTTTTCATACTTGTATCTACGGTATATGGGATCATAACTGCGAACGGACAAGTTCTGAAGAATGGTTCAAACTAGCACAAAAGACTACTAAAAATAGTTTAGAGCTTACTCATGTGTCTAATAACATAGATACATACAATAACTATATAACAGATTCTGATATAGATAATTTATTAGCTCGTGCCTGCGAAACAGATAAATCTATACTTGTTGTTTCTGTACCAGGAACAACATTTAAAGAAAAAACAGCATTAACAACTGTATGGCCTTATTTTGAACAAAATAAAAATATGTTGATGATGGGTCATGTGCTAGATAACAATGCTAGAAAAGAAGATGCTAGTTATTACTGGAGCATTCATCCTCAGTTTTTTGCAATCAATCTAGTGCTATACAAACAACTAGGCTGTCCTAAGTTCAATGAAATGACAAGTTCTGAATTTTGTTTAGGTCAACGTAGCGAAGAAAACTTTCATGATAACTATACTCCGTTGTGGGTTAAGCCCGCAGACGAACGTGTTACTGGCGAGTTTAAATGCGGCTACGGTTCAAACATTATAAATGAAGCATTAAAGAATGGTTGTGATATCGGCAACATACCAAACATAATCAGACTAAACAAAAAGTTTCATTATCCTGAAAAAGAACAATGTATGGACATGTTAGAAACAGATAATGATCTAACATTGGGTAATTTCCATGGAGGTTGGAACTTTGTTTACATCTTCAACACAGAAGATTATCCCAATGATTTTACCACGGTTTGCCCTGTTACAGTATGGAAAGACGGCGCATTCACTACTAGAGTATATGACAACATTAAAGATTTAATATCAAAGCACAAGGTTGATAGTTTTGTTAATGTTAGTTCTGGATGGCTAGGTGATTGGTGGAGTTATTTGTTTAACTTTGATCAAAACAAGATTTGTTATTTCGATATTAACAGCGCAAGTCTATTCTACAAAAGGATGCTTATCGAAAACTGGCCAGGTCCAAAGCATATATTGTTAGGTGACTTCTTGTATAAGCACGGAGATGTCGAAAACAGTAATATGTTCTTTAATTTAATTAACTTACAACGTCCAAAAGATCTTGTAAAGTGGAGAAATGATTTAAACAACTATTGCACTACTATCATGAACACATGGGGAGTAGACGAGTTCCAAGCGCATTTCGAAAAAGTTAAACAAGCAAGACAGTTTTATATCTGTACAGACTTAGTTCACGCTCCGCGCTCTTTAGACAACTTTGATTTAGTTCGTAAGGACAACTATCAATTAATTTTTGCTAGTAATATTTTAGACAACAGGGTTTTATTCTATCAAAACAAATTTGATAAAGAAAAGATATATAAATCCGTGTCTAACTTTTTTGATAGACTTCCTCCTAAAACAATTTACATTGGCAATAATATAACCGGGTTGCATAATTCGTTTTTCGAAAGAACAACCAGAGTTACTAATATATTAATTAAAGAATGAATCAAGATCCTATTTGGCAAGAAATGCACTTAGAACGCTATAAATCGATTAGATGTGTAGCACCTTTTAGTTCTATGTTTATTAAAGAATGGAACGGGAAATCGACGTTCCTTCCTTGCTGTGCCATGGACACTGAAACCAATCTTATAGAGTTAGATCAAACATTGTCCTTTAAAGAAAACTTTGATAAATTTGGTCAACTAAGATCAGAATTTCTAGAAGCAGGATTAGAGTTTGAAAAATATACTAAATGTAAAAGCTGTGTAATGAATTTAGAAAACAGTCAACGATTTAGTCATAATCACGAAGCGGCAGAGAATCAGAATATAGATTATATACAAAATCCAACACTAACTTACTTACACATTAACTTTAGTAATGTATGCAATCTTGCATGTAGGATCTGCGGCGAATCATCGTCTAGTATGTTAGGTAAAGAAAAATCACATATAAAGTTTCTAGATGAGCCACCTTCGTTCTTTGAAAAGAAATACATAGATGCTGATGGTGTTTTTTATAAATCTTTATTTGATAATCTAGAACATATCAGGTACATACATTTCAGTGGCGGCGAACCTTTTTTACAGCCAGGGATGTGGGAAATATTAGAGCATTTAGAAAAAATTAATAAGTTTGATGTCACATTGCAGTATAATACTAATGGAACTGTTAAATTAAATGATAGACAAAAAGAATTGTTGTTAAAGTTTAAAGACGTACAATTTCATATTAGCATGGATGGTCTATACGAACACGCAGAATATGTTAGAACTGGATTAAACTGGGAAGCATGGCTTAACAACTTTAGAGATTTAAAATCGACATTCAAAAATGTAGAGATTATAATAACAGTAAGTGTTTATAATGTACATATCTTAACTCAAATGTTTGAGTTTTTTGCTTTACAAGAAAACGTTAAATGTTCATTGAATTATCTATATCATCCTAACAATCTTTGCATAACACAAATATCTCCAAAGGCCAAAGACTATATTAGAAACAAGTATTCGAAAATAGAAATTTTTAGTAACGTAATTAAATTTATGGATTCGATCCATAACGAAAACTTTTTAGATGTTCCTATGGAGATACATGAAAAAGATTTAAATGTAATGCACAGAAAATTATACAAAAATTATAAACCATTTTATTTCATAAGTGGTGAATGGATGAACTTACTAAAGGAAAAATAATATGGAGATAGAAAATCCTGGTCCGTGGATGGACAATAACATCGACTTAAAAGAATTCGAACTGAAAAATAATTACAAAGCAAAGTTTCCTAAAGCAGTAGATTATACTGAATCTAGAGCTATTCCTTTTTGCCCTATAACTAAGTTTAATGAAACAGTTGATTGGGAAAAGATGTTAGATGAAGCAAAGCGTTTAAATGAAATGTTTATTGTTCATAGGAAACACGAATCACACGATGGGTGGGAAAGTTTGTGTTTGCACGGACTAAGTAGTGTACATGTAGGCAGCAACAATTCTTATGGTTTTGAAAATTTTGGTCCGCATAATAAATGGACAGATGTAAGTTATTTTACTCCTACTATCAAGTCATTCATAGAAAGTTTCAATTTTCCATTAATGGCACGTATTAGGATAATGAAGTTAAGAGCAGGCGGATTCGTTCGTGTACATCACGACGGACATTACGGCATTGGTGCAATGAATATTGCTCTTAACAATCCTGTTAACTGTAATTTTTATTTAGATGGTTTTGGTATACTTCCTTTTTGTACAAAAGAGGAACCAGATAACCCTCGTATAATTTTACCTAACATAGGATATTATCATGCGGTAGTAAATAACAGCAACGAAGACAGATATCACATGATTGTACATGCTGAAAAGAATAAAGAATGGTGGAATATACAAGATGAATCTCTTAGATAATTCAAAAGAAATATTAAAATGGGTAGTAATAGACGATAAAGAATTATCGCCGCAAGTTAAAAAAAGTTTTAAACATTATTACGAAAGAAGATTAGAACGCAAATCAGCACAAGAACAATCGTTCTTTGCAACAGCTGATCAAGCAATTAGCTTTGCCTACGAACACGGATATAAGTATTGCCTTATCAACTGGGAAGGTTTGTTGATTAAAAATCAACCAGAATATTATGTGAACTCTTTAAAGCATATCAACAAATTAAATGAAGCCGGCGATTGGCTAGTATCAGGACAACTAATAGATGATGTTAGTAGCGTAAATTTTTGGAATGCTGGAACAGTGGCCGCAGAAGATACTAAATGGTATTTTATTTGGCCAATCGCTTGTATAGTTAATCTAGAAACTTGGAATAGATTGGGACGACCTTCAATGGGCGTTAACACTCGTGCAAGCATTAAAGACTTACCGAAGGTTAATCGTAGTGAAGGAAATATACATGACAACTACACTCCGAATTGGATTGAAAAGTCTAATGAAGTATATGAGTCAGATAATACTGTGGAACTTAGACATGGATGGAACATACTTAAAGTTAGTCTAGAAAACAATCTTAAGGTACACAATATTCCAAAGAACATGCGCGAAGAAACTGAATATACATATCCAGAAAACAATATAGATGTTTATAACAGAACCGTTGAGTTTGTACAAGCCGCGAATAGTAGTCATATAAATTTTAGTTTGTTGCGTTCATTAACTGAGATGGCTTCTAGAATGATGAATACAACATTCAATGCATTTAACAGCGAAGGTTTGAGTCCAGCAACTAGTTTTGAACGCTATGAAGATAATTATGCAAGTATAGATACTGTAGTTTATCCTACACAAGGATTTAAAGATTTTATCTACACGTTTAGTAATGTGTGTAAAAATCAACATCCTGTTAATATCGTTCATTATGATCTGACCATGGAAGCCGTTAAAAAACGTAAGCAATTTATTGATAACTGGGATATGACTTTGGAGTATATGACTAATAACAAATTAGTCAACTTTGGACAAAACTATCAAGAATATTGGAACGAGTTACTATCATATTTCGATAGCTATGAACACATGTGTGAACAGTGGCAAAAATATAAAAACTGTAATCACTATTATGTGGATCAGAATCTTATGTATGAAACTTCTGATGGCAAAATTAAAAGAATGTTAGATAAGATTGGATCTAAACGTATATTGTTTATGTACAGCGATATCTTTCCTTGGGAAACAAATTTATTAGTGCGTGGTGTAGATAATTTGTTACGCATGGAACAAGAACTATTAACACATATTAATAAAGACATAGATTTCTTGTTAACAGAATCAAAAGGTGTGATAAGAAACACACCAGAATTTATAATAGCAATGTAAAATGAATATTGCAATATTTGGCGACAGTTTTGCCGACGATACTGAAAAAAACTTGTTACAATCTGAATCGAGTTGGGTTGATATATTGCGTGAGAATGGCCACAATGTAATTAACCATAGCAAGTCTGGTTCATCTTTATATTACTCATATAAAAAGTATTTAGATTTTATAAAAACACCGATGTATAGAATCTGCGACTTAGTTATTTTTGTGATAACGGGTTGGGGAAGAGAAGAAATAATTATAGACGGAGAAACTTTTTATTTAACGTCTGCTAGCCAATTAGAAGTTGTTAAAAACGTACACGCAGATACGGAAGAAAAAAGAAAAATAATTGACAGCGTGATAACTTATTGGGCTTTTTGTAAGGACTTTACTAAAGAAGAAATTATTCATGATTTAATGGCCGAAGACATAAAAAAACGAGAAAAAATTTTTTATATAGAAACTAACAAAGGTTTAGACGGAGATTCCTTAATTCAACTTTCTATGAAAGAATTATCATTAATGAATCCTTCCATTCAAAATTTTGAAGAAGAAAGAGATTTTATGAAAATGCACAAAGACCTTCGTAAATGTCATTTCACAAGTGTAAATAATAGGATGTTAGGAAATAAAATATTCCATGCAATTCTGTCAACACAAAAGACTGTGAACTTTAACATAAACGACATAGTAAAACCAGATTTAGACTATAGAAATTATTTTCAAAAATATGACAAATGATTTAGACAATATGCCTTTAAGGCAATTACAATTAGAAGCGGCTAGGATCATCAGTAGTATGGAAGCTACTAATGATAACATATACAAGTTTAATAAAGAAAGCAGACACGATAGTACAGGATGGTACAAGGCTGCTATTACTTGGTATATCAAAGAATATGGCGGCTTACCCAGCGAAGTCGGTCCAGGAAAAGAAGTACAATTTATCTACGAACAAAATGAGTGATTTAAAAACAAGCGAATACGACTTTACTAAGATTCCATTCAGCGACTTAGTTAGAGTTGGACAAAGAACAATGCTATATCGTGACTTGTTCACAG
>JACCDQ010547358.1_pt1 | contig 12027 bp, 15 predicted proteins | sample 7446031 | NCBI WGS metagenome assembly JACCDQ01 (sample SAMN15323442, study PRJNA562643) | freshwater metagenome | isolation source: river surface water | place: USA:Blue River Watershed | collected 2017-08-17
GTTTAATGATTTTGCTGTTAGATATAATTCATTTGCCTTTTTCTTAGCAAAAGGGAGATAATTCCCAGCAACGAAATTATCTCCTAAAAATATTATATGCTCAGTATATTTTTGAGCATCCATTTCAATCTCCTATTAGGAGCTTGAGCCTACGAATAGGTACTCTATTGTAAGTGTGTCACCAGCAGTTAATACTTTAGGTGAAGTGAATAAAGCAGCAGTTACCAATGTTCCAACTGTTCCACCTTTTACAGAAGAAGTAGATATGAAAGCACCACGAGCAGTAACATCAGCATTGATTGTAAATACAGCCTTGCTTGCTGAGTTTTGAACTTCATTTCCGTCAACAGTAGCATTATATAATTGTCTAGCAGACTCATCATAAGCAGTAACTTCTGAAGCAGAAGCTAAGAATGTAGCCATTGTATCAGTAGGAATTACAGCATAGTTATTAGCATATAAACCAACAAAATGTGAAGAAGCAGCAGCACCACCAAAAATAACACCGTTAAAGTATGTTAAGCCTTCGTTTGGAACTAGGTTATGAACTTCGTCAAAAGAGATAACTTCTCCTTTAGAGTTTAAGTGTGTTATCTTATAAACACCACCAAATTTTACATTTCCCATAATTTTAAATCCTTAAAAATATATAATTTATTATATTAAATAATAAAAGATAAGTCAACTTAGACTTCATCATTCGTTTCAAAAGTTTGTAAAGCAGTCTTTTCACCACTTTGTTTTAATGAGAAAACAACTTTATCTATACCATCTTTTTTAATCTTTATAGCAGTTCCTTCAGTATAATTTTTACTGAAATCTAATTTTTCACCACTTAAGTTTTGTAATTGTCCTTGATTATTACCAAGTATATATCCGTCAGTAGATAACCAACCAACAGTCTTATCTAATTCAAACAATGTTCCTTTAATTGCTGAATGTTCAAAAATCTTAACTAATTGTGAACCTTCTGTATTTTCTGGGTTTTTAGTTGCTAAAAAGTATGTAGCTTTTTCTGTAACAACATAACAACCATCATCAACTGCTTTAAATATAATAATTTCTGTTCCGTCTATACCAATATATAACATTGGATTATATTGTCTATAATCTCTATCATTTGAAAAATAAATATTAGAACCAATTGTTCCCCATATTCTACCATTAGCAAAACATAAATTATTTAATGGTGGTATAGCGTCTGAATGTTCTTTTGGAATAACAGATAATTTATCAAATAAATCAATAGTTACTGTATAGCCAGATTTAGCAAAAAATAACTCTTCTCCATTTAGTGGAGATATATAGAAATTAGCACCAGTAGATTGTGAGCTTGGAATACAGCTTGCTTCTATATTAAAATTGTCATAAGGAACATCTACAGAAACACTTAATGGGTGAATTGCTGTTTCATATTTACCATATGTATATGAATAGTTAATTAGATATTTACCTTTTTTAAGAAATCCTGAACCTTCTTCTCCAACAACAACTGTACATTGTTCTGTTGGTGATTTAATACCCCATAATTCAACATTTCCAAACTTATTTATTTTATTTGTTTTACCATTGCTATTAAAATATAATTCATTAGCAACTTCAACATAATTTACTTTTTGACTTGTATAATTAGCAATTAAGACTTCAGTGTTCATATTTTTATCAACTCTGATAAAGTCTTTTTCTTTAACCATATACATATGATTATTAAATGTTGTTATAGAATGACAAACACCACTAAAAACATTAGTATAACCTTCTCTTGTTCTAACTGAACCGTCTGATCTAATATCTAAGTTTAAAGCATCTAATAAAGCATCTGTTGGAACTTGATAAGGATCTATTCTATTAACAACACCTTGCTTCCATTTACCAAGAGTTATTAAATCAGATAGTTTTCCATTTGCTTCTTGTGAATATCTTCCTCTATTGGTTATTGGCATATTAACCTCCGAAGAATATTAATTGATTTACTCTTCCAGAAGCAGCAGCAAATTGATTATCACCAAACTCTTCAATAAACTTAGAGAAATGGAAATTAGAAATCTCAAACTGTTCTGCTTCAATATCATTTTTCTGATACATTTTATATAAAGCATAATGTACTAATTTATTATGATATTGCTCTGGTATTTCTGGTGTATCAGCATTATTTCTTAATGTTTTTAATGGCATATAACAAGCAGTAAAGTTTATATAGTCTTTAACTGTTGGTATTTTAGCAACATAAAAACTATCATTGCCTATTCCATATAATATTGCTTCAACTTCACCTTTTTGTTTTGCTAATGTTTTATCATTATCTCTTAAATCTCTAAAATCAACAGCACATAGTTTCTTTTGATTATCACCTAAATACATTGCCTCAATTTTAAGCAACTTTTGAGAAAACTTATATTCTCTAACATTAGGTTTTAATTGTATTCTACATATTCCGTCAACACCACCAGCAAAAGCAGTAACTGTTGTAAAACTATTAGTAGAAGTTATGATTGGTATCATATTATTGTAGTATGAACCATTTCCTTCTAACGGATAAACAGAAACAACATTATTTTTAACAGTTGCTTCAAAATATCCAGCTTCATTTATAGCATTTGCTAATAAAGCAGCAGTAGTATTATCATTGGTTGTATAATCAACAGTATTAGATATTATATTAGTATCTCCAACTTTAACTGATTGTATTGTTCCATATGTTCCAAATACAGTTATGTTAGATACTGAACGAGTTTCACCAAGGCTTAATGAAGAAGACTTTAAAATCCAAGGAGCATATCTACAAGCTTCAACTTGTCCTTCGTTTAAATACTGAACAATTTCTTCGTCAGACCATAGATAAGAATATTCTGAAACATCTTGTGCTATTGCTCTTACATTTTGTTTTAATTCGCCTAAATTCATTTTTATTGCCTTTTGAAAATTCTAATTACCATTTTCCCATAATCATCATTTCATCATCATCTGGTTTTTCAACTTTAGAACCAGTAACAACTTCGCCATTAGGCTTCTTAACGATAACATATTCATTATGGTTTAATTGCCAATTTTCAGAATGATAGATTTCTCCTGAGTCTTGTGCTTTTGTTTTTGTCTTTTCAACTTTGCTTGTGTCCATTAAGTCACTCATATTATAACTCCTAAAAAGTATAAAATTATTATACAAAAAAAAGATATATTATGCAAACAGATATTAATAAAAACAAATAGGAATAAAAAAAGAGAACCATTTCTGGTTCTCTTCTTGTTGTTTAATTAGATTTTACTAATTAAGCCTTACCTACGAATTTAACGATACGGTTGTCGGCAATCTTGCTGAAAGCACCAATGTATCTCCAGCCGATTTCCATGTTTCTACCGATGTCTGTTTCAGTTCCAAGAACGATGTGTTCTGGCTCTACAACAACTTCCATACCAACTTCGTCACCGAAGAAGTAAGCATTTGTTGAGTTAACGTTGTTTTCTTCAACGAATACAACACCGTAGATTGTTCCAACGATACCTTTAACGAATCTCATGAAACCAGACTCTGTGTTCATAGCAACATCAGTCAAAGCCTTTTTAACTGGCTGTAAAACTGTTGGAGAAGCTACACAGTAGATGCTTCCTTCTTTCAAAGGCATTCTGTTGGCTCTCATGTATGTAGAGATAGCTAAAACGTGATCTAAAGACAAGTCATATGTTGTGTTACCAACTGTTGTTCCGTCTGTAGTCCAGTCTAATGTTGTAGCACTGTCAGGAGTAGCAACTAAGTTTGTTGTTGCGAAAACACTGTCGTGAGCAACTTTGTCTAATGAACGAGCAGCTTGTTGAGCTAACTTGTTTCTGAAGATGTCTTCAATAGGCAACTCAGAAATGTTCTTCAATTTGTTTGTGTAGTTGATTTTAGAAGCGTATTCTAAAACTGTTACAGAAACTTTGCTGATTGAAGGATCAGCAGATGGGGACTCAACGTTTTCAGCCACGTTGCCAACCAATGGTAAATCACCAATGATAGAAACTGTGAATGTGTCGCCTGAGGACTTACCCATATTCATCATTCCCTTCTTGCGAATGAACTGACGATATTGACGATCAGAGTCAGCTAGACCCTGAAAGAATTTTTTGCTAAAGTATTCTACTGCTTTAGTCTTTGAACCATTTGTATCACTTAAAAACATAATAATCTCCTAAAAAAGTTAAGTGTGTGTTAAATATTTTGACCCATTGATCTTTGAAGTTCTTTCCACGCTTCCGTAGCATCAAATTTCTTTGTGTCTGCTGTTTTACCAGCATTTGAAGAACTAGTCGGCTTTACTGCTTGCTTCTTAGTACCTTCTACTTTACTTACACCGTCTTTCAGGCTATCAGATACTTTTGGTACTGGTTTACTAGCCGTAGAACTATTTGCCTTAGTTTCACCTTTAAATACTTTAATAGTATTTTCATAAGCTGACTTAAACAAATCTTCAGGGTTGAGGTGTTTACCCGATTGCTGCAAACGATCAAGTTTAATTTTATATACATCAAACATATCATCATCTGCTAAAACTTTTTTACCTTCGTCTGTATTAAAGAAATTTTCTTTTTCAATATTGAACTTCTCAATATATTTCTTTTGCTCTCTTTTAGCGAGCATTTCTTCAATAACATCTTCAGATAACTCTTGCTTCTTTCCTTTAGATAAGTCTTTGATAAGTTCTGCTAACTTGATAGAGGCTTCTTCTTCCTCATATTCTGTTATGCTTTTAACGACATTTTTAGCTTTTGCTAAAATCTCTGTGTCGTCTTCAACAACTTCTTCTTTCTTATCTTGTTTCTGTTCAACAGGAGCTGTTCTGCTCTGTAATTCTTGGTACATTTTTACCAACAATTCGTCTTTCTGTTTCATAGAAGCAATTAATTCTTCTTTCTCTTTGAGCCATTCATCTGTTGGCTCTGAAGATTTAGTATCAGAATTGACATCAACTAAATCCTCTGATTTTTCACTATCCAACTCCTCTTGCTCTTCTGTAGACTCTTCTTCTTGTTCTACTTCCTCAGCAACCTCTTCTTTGTTTTCCTCTTCAGAAAACTTTTCAATGTCTTTGGAAATTAGTGGCTTATCGTCACTTAACTCCTCAGCATTTTTTTCCATTCTCTCTAAACTACGAACATTTTGCTCTGTAGTTTCCTTCATAAATCCTTCTCTTAGCTTTGTAAGCTCTAATTCATCAGGGCCTACTTCACCATAAGTTTTTTTCAACTCTTCTCTCTTAGCATCTTCTGCTTCAAGCTTTTCTATATCTAAACTATCAAACATATATTTTCCTTATTGTAATTATTGCAACATAATGTCAATTATTTTTTGTATAATACTTAAACTTTGTTTAAAAAGTCAAGTAAAATCAAATATTTGACCCTTCATCAGCCACTTGTTGCCTTATTATGACTAATGTATCTTCTTTAAGTAGATTTAAAATATCATTGTATGCTCTTACTTCACCTTGACAATTAAATATATCATTCTTGTCAGCATAAATAAGCTCATTAATTCTATTTTGTTGTGTTTCGGAAACCATTTTAACTAAATAACTTCCAGCCTCAGACTTAATAAAATTAATTATTTTTGTTATATTTTCTACTCTTTTATCTTCAACTTCAATTTCCATTTATTTTTCCTTAAAAAACTGGATCTTCTGGTGTTGGATCTTTAAATCCAGCATTTTCCATAATAACATCAGAAGCTTGTGCTATCTCTGGCATAATTGCTATTTCTTTACCAGTTTCAATAGCTGCCTTTTGAGCATTAACCTTAGTTGCTATTGTTTCTGCTTCAATCTTACCAAGTTGAGCAATATTCAACTGTGATTTAACATTCTTCTCTTGAGCAGCAGCATTCTTCAAGGCAACTTCAGCAGCAATTTCTTCTGGAGTCTTCTTTTGTAATAATTGCTGTTGTAACTGTTGAACTGTTTGTTGTAACTCAGCAATTCTAGGGTCATCTTGTGTAGTAAAGAACCTATTATAATCTTTATATCCGTTTAATGACATTAATTCTTTAATAATTTCTTTTGTATCTAACTGTGTTTGAACATTAGGTAATATATTTCTAATAGCATTCAATGAAGCTAAGAACTGTTCAATTCTCATTTGTGGAGAAACAGCACCCATACCTACATTAACAGCTAAGTTCATATCAGCATCAGCAAACTCTTTATCAATTTCAAAACTGTTTGGATCAATTCCAGCTTCTTGTAATCTTACTGAATATCTTTCTAATAATTTAGTATTCTTAAATACTTTTTGAACAAACTTTTCTTCTTTTAATCCAAAAATCTTTTCACATTTAAGCATTAACTCAATAACTGGCTCAATAAACTTTTCATTATAGTTCATTAAATACATATTGATAACTTGAGATTGTGAACGGTATCTCATGTTCTGTCCAGTAGCAGTAGTATCACCACCTTCAGCAGAAACAGTAGAGTTTGGTAATCCACCAACAGTAGAGTCAAAGTTATTCATTAAGAATGGTATTTCACCCCTTAATGCTTGTGGTTGAACTTGTTTAGTTAATTGAACAATATCACTTTGTGGGTTTCTTGCCTCAATAAATGAGTTTGGTCCAACTTTCTTTAACTTCTTAGCATCAAAACCACTGTTTGCTTTAATAATATTAACTGGCCAAGCAACTTGGTCAATAGCATCCATAGCACTGTTTGTATAATCGTTGATTAATTTTTGAGCAGGATAAGCATGGTCTAATGGAGCAGTAGCATATATCTTCATTTCTTCTGGATATAATGGAGCCATAACAAATGGTAAACCTTGTGGGTAAACATCTTCAATTGGCATTACTTTTGTTAACATTTTTGATGTTCCAAGAGTATAGAAAACATAATACTTATTATTTTCTCTGATAATATTTTCGTGAATAAACACTTTTTGTAATTCTGGATCAACAGCACTGTGTCCTTCTTGTGGATTATATCCTTCTTTAAACTTAGAAGTTGTTATATCATCATCAGAAGTTACAGAAGAAACAAAGTTTTCTTGTAAATCTTCAACTTCAAATGGAAGCCAACCGTCTTCTTTTTGTTTTGCTTTTAAATCGTCAACATACATTTCTGTTTGGTGAATAATGAAAGCAGAAGTTCCAATAGGGTCTAATGGGTCAGCATAAGGATCTAACCTTAATCTTTCTAACATAATAGGAACTGCTATTGAGTATTTTCCGTCAACATCCCAGTCAACTTTTGCTATACACATATTGTGAATAAAGCCAGATTGAGCAGTCATTTCAATAAATGTTAACCACCAATTGTTTTTTGATTTTAATCTCTTGTTTAATACATATGTAAAGTATTCAGCAGACATTCCAGATACTACATCTTCTGTAACTTCTGGTGTTAAGTAAATAAACTCTGGATTTAAAAAGTATGCTTGAACAACTTGTGAAACTGAGTTCTTAACAAACTCGTGTGATTTAGGAACATAGTGTTTGTTTCTTGTATAATCATCTTCACAATATTTTTCTTCTGTATAATGTTCAGAGTTATACATTTTGTATCTACGGATAATCTTATCTTTAAAATTATCAAGATAGTTTTCAGATATTTCCCAAGCTTTTTGTGATTTCTTGAATAATCTGTCTGATTTAGAGTCTAAATCTGTTTTCTGCTTTACAGCATTAACTAAAGTGTCTTTCAAACCTTCCATGTTATTTTTCCTTATGCTTTTCTGCTACTTCGTTAGCAACTTTTAATCTATTATTAAATTCTTCGTCAGAAATTATTCTATCTAAGTTTTCTTCTACCAATATTTTCTTACCAGCAGCAAGAACTAATTTAGTAAATTCGTCTAAAGACTTTATTCCTTTTAATGAAAAACTAGGAATATTTTCTGGACATATTAAGTTCATAGTATATAAAATCTTGTCTTTTTTGTCAAAAGCAGCAGACCACATATGAGCAGGGAAATAGGTAAAAAGTATGTTAGATGCTAGATTTTCGTAATAATCAGCATTCTTAATTAAGTATTTTGCTTGGTGTGTTTTTTTAAATATGTTACTATTGATATATTCTTCTTTAGCATTCGCTATCTGTTCTTCAGTCATTTCACTTAAAAGTAAATCTTTATATTGATTTAAGAAGTCTTCTGCTCCTTCATCATCTATTGTTTCTTCGTGTAATGTTATACTATCATTATTCATTGTTGTTATTCCTTTATGGTGCTCTGTGTATGAATCGAACATACTATCTCCGGGTTACAAATCCGGCACATCGCCAGCAATGCTTACAGAGCATACATTTATTATACAATATTAAGTTTAAAAGTCAATAATATACTTTCAATGTAGTAGCATACTGTGCTAAATCTGGAACATCATATATACGGGATATAGAGTCTAAAATGTCGTCATGTTTACCACTTGGAAAGTTTACATATTCGTCTAAAAAGTGTAATGTATAATCATATTTTAATCCGTCAGTTCCTTTTTTAACTATTGGATAACATTTTCTTTCTTGTATTGAAAAATCATAAGTTCCATTTTCAATAAACTCTTCATATTTTTCAAATCTATCTTTACCATCTTTCTTTAATGGTTCTTTGTGGTATGTCATTTCAAAATAATCTGTTGAAGTTTCTGAAACTCTCCAAGAAGATATATCTCCAAACTTTTCAACAAAGTAAGGTATCTTAAAATTACCAACTTTTAAGTCTGGTATAAGTCTACCAATACGATCTTCTTTTGGTGATTGATTTCCACCTACAATATTTATATCAAAATGTATTCCATCTCTTTCTTGTAATGTTTTTAACACTTCAGTATCTCGTTGTTGTCCATACTTTTCATAATAAACATTAATTGTATATTTATTGTTACCATATAGGCTTAAAAACTCTTCCCATTTAAGATACATACCTTTTAAAGCATCCCAAGTTTCAGATAAGTTCATTCTATCACGAACACCGTCTAATAAATACTTTTCTAGGTTCATTGTTTTTTGTTTATCTGTCATATATGACACTGTTGAGGTTCCAGTTGTAGGTCTTGGTCTAAGTCCAATAACAGCAATAGAAGTATAGTCAGAGTTTTTGTTCTTTGTAGTAGCAGGGTCAACGAATATAAATATATGACAAGGTGGTATCATATTATATGGCTTTAAATACTTAACTTGAAAGCTAGATTTTGATAATAATGTTGGGTTCATGAACTGCTGACAAGATAAAGTATAATCGTCTTGTGTTAAATATTTTTTCTTCCATTCATCTTCTGATAAAAACACTAATTTACCGTCAAGTTTACCATTATGTGTAGCAGTATATATTCTAGGAATAACAGCACCACGACTTATAAGGTAAGCATAGGCATCATCTTGGTGATAACGAGTTCCAACAAACCATTCTCTGTCAATTGGTTGACCTGGTGAACCTAAGTTTTTAGATTGGTTAATATATCTTACAGTTTTTTCTCTATTATCTACAGTTGTAACTGATTTATCTGTAACAGCATCGTCATAAACCCTTAACTGTGCGTGATAACCAGTCTTTTGTGAACCACCAATAGCAGAATAAGCAACAGAAGCAGCATTTCCTGATACATTTGGCTTTAAATAAATCTGGTTTTGCATCCAAGTTCCAGCTGGTGCTTCTTTTTGTGGATTTTTATATAAAATATCTGGAAATAAATCTTTTAAATCGTCATTAAATTCAAAAGTTTTCTTAATAAATGATAAAACTTCCAATGCGAACTTGTTTGTATAGGTAATAATTAGCACAGTTAACTTAGGATTAATCAAAAGTTCTTGCATGATACCTAATTTTGTAATAATTGTAGACTTATAGTGAGCACGAGGCCATAAATCTAAGTGACTATCTGGGTTTCTTTGAACTTCTCTACATCTTTTAAACAACCAATCATTAGTTGCTATTCTCATTAAGGCTTCTTCGTCACCTTTTGCTACAGTTAATGCTAAATAAACTCTATCAATCTTACATAATAATGCTCTAACAGCTTTAATTTCTTGTTGATTCAATGGTCTATCCATTAAAGGTTTACCATTTATAATAGTTTGTTCTGGATATAGCAATTCATTCCATATCTCAACAGCTTCTACTAGTGTATCTGTTTGTAAAACTCTATTTCTTAATTCTAATTCTTGCTTTGTAAAAAACTTTGAATAATAACTATTATCTATTGAAAACTGACTCATTTATATTCCTTCTTATAATTATTATTTGACTTAATGATATAATATTGTATAATATTTATAATAATAACATATTGTAGGAAAATTGTCAAAATGGATCAAGAAAAGATAAAGGAAATAAAAAACAATATTCTTAAAGAAATGGAAAGACTTGAGAAAGAAAAAGAACTTGAAAAAGCATCCAAAAAGAAACAATACAATGCTAACAGAGATTTAGAATTAGCAAAGAATTGGCAAAAAAGATATATTGAAACCAAGAAAAAAGACGGGAAAACACAAGTAAGTGTATTTTTGTATAGTGAAGTAATTAATTCGCTAGATGCTTTTATTGTTGAAGAAAGTAAAAAGGGTAATAAGTTTAATAGAAGTGATATAATAAATATTGCTATTAATTTTTACCTAAATAACAAGGACAATAAAAATGACGAATGAACAATTTAAAAATAAAATTATAGACTTAGGAATAAAATTAAACGGTTTATTTTGTGGTTATGATATTGTTTTAAATAAAAAACTAGAAGTAAATATTAGATTAAGAAAAGTTAAGCATAAGCCAAACTTAAAAGTTGGAGAGATAGCAATTATAAAAGCTATTGATTTTACACTTATCGCAAAGAAAATAACAAAAGAAGCAATAGATACTGTTTTAGCACTACACGATGTTCCAGATAATGAAGATAAATATTCAAAAGCAATTCAATATGACGAACAAATTAAACACCAAATAGAATTAACAAAGTATGCTATCATTGGAGAGTTAATAAAAGAAATAACTCCTATTAAGCAGACTCAATTTTATTATACATTAGGAATTAAAAATGCAGAACAACTTGTTGCTGGCAATGATGTTTCTCCTATGTATTGATGTTTTATTCAGAACAAATGGAAAAGCTGGTATACCAGAAAGATTTTATGTTGTATATTTATTCTTTAAAGTTAACTTCTTTTTAATTCTTATTATACTTTGTACGAAGTTAATTAATTTCTCAATCAGTCAAGTAAAAGATTTTATAGACGATTAAAACTTATTGTTAATAGATAATGCTTTTAAAGATACTTTTGTTAAGTATTGTATTAGATAAGCTAGTTGTTCGTCATTATGTCTTAAATCATAGTCATCACCATTATTTAAACAACGAATAGCTAAGTGTGTAAGTTCGTGAGTTAAAACAGATATTTCTTTTCTAAATATACCAATAAGATAATAACCATATCCAATGTCAGCACATACACCATCACAAGTTGATATGTCTAGCATTTCTCCATTATATTTAAGGTGAAATAAATTAAACTCTACTTCATCTGTTGTAATGAAAAATGATTTATTATAAATTGGTATATTTATTTTTTTCATTTAATTTCTTTTAATATTTCTAATTGTTCTTCTTGTGTAAAGTTACTTAAAAATAATTTGATTTGAAGTTCTTCAAATTTCTTTCTATAAAAATCTCTTTCAAAAGATAACATCTTTAAATCTTCAATTAACTCTTCACATAATTTACATTTTTGTTGGTGTAATTCTGATTGTTGTTTAGCTACAAAAGTAGCATATTCTAATTTACTTTGAAGTTCTTCCATCTTTATTTTCCTTTTTAGATTCTTGTTTAAGTTTTTCTTTTCTTTCAACAGCTAAATGTTTTCTTCTGTCTTTTCTTCTTTGGTGAGCATTCATAATTATTCCTTTGGTTTTGTTGAGTCTTGAATATTTTCTACTACTTTTTCTACTGCTTCTGCTGTATATGGTTTATCTTTATCTGTTAAAGAACCACCTAATGTAACAACATCTGCTACTATTGCTACTGGAGTTTCAACTACTACTCCAACTGCTGCTTTTAATAAACTTCCAAACATA
>JACCDQ010245711.1_pt1 | contig 12022 bp, 13 predicted proteins | sample 7446031 | NCBI WGS metagenome assembly JACCDQ01 (sample SAMN15323442, study PRJNA562643) | freshwater metagenome | isolation source: river surface water | place: USA:Blue River Watershed | collected 2017-08-17
CCTCACATCGCCTTGTATATCGGAAAGAATAAGCCATGACGCGGCGCTATCTGTTTTTGTTCCCTGGTGTATTGCTGGCTGTGCTCTTGATCGCGTGGTTGGCGTGGTGGGGGCTTCGTCCATCGGAGGCTGGCGCCATCCTTGCCAGCAAGGCACCTTTGGTGCGTACCTTGCAGTTTTCCGCGCGCGTGGCCACGGCGTCGCGGGTCGATGTGGCCAGCACCTTGACCGCCCGGGTGCGCGAGGTCGTGGTCAGCGAAGGTGCACAGGTGGCAGCGGGTGACACCCTGATTCGGCTCGACAGCGAAGAGTTGCGCGCCGCCCTGGCGCAGGCCGAGGCCAATGAAAGGCAGGCGCAGGCGCGGCTGGACGGACTGCGCAGCACTGGGCGGCTGGCTGTTCGGGCCAATCTGACACAGGCAGAGTCCGTTCTGGTTGCCACCCGTGCCGATCTGCAGCGCACGCAGGGACTGGTGAGTCAGGGTTTTCTGAGTCAATCGCGCCTGGATGAGGCCGACCGTGCTGTGGGCGTGGCGCAGGCCCAGGTCGACGCTGCACGCGCGCAACGCGATGCGAATGCGGACACCGGCAGCGATTTGCTGCAGGCACAGGCACAGCTGGCGGCCACATCCGCTGCACGCCAATCTGCGCAGGTGCGCTTGAAAGAATCGGAAATCATTGCGCCTTCGAAGGCAAAGGTGCTCGCCCGTTCGGTGGAGCCCGGGCAAATTGTGCAGCCGGGGCGCGCCCTGTTGACCTTGGCTTTGTCCGGTCCGTTGCAGTTGGTGGCGCAAGTGGACGAACGTTATCTGGAGCAACTCGCACCGGGGCAAACGGCCAAGGTGTTGGCCGACGCTTATCCGGCACAGGTTTTCAGGGCACAGGTGTTATCGATCGCCCCAGTGGTCGATCCCCAACGCGGTGCCATCGAGGTCAAATTTGCGTTGCAGGCGCCTGCGCCTGACTTTCTGCGCGAAGACATGACGGTTTCGATCGAGGTCGAGACCGCGCGTCGCGAGCAGGCGCTGGTGGTGCCGGTGAGCGCCTTGCGGGGCGAGGTGAGCACCGAGCAGACCGTATGGGTGAGCCGTGCCGAACGCGTCGAGGCCCGCCAGGTGCGCCTGGGCTTGCGCACCTTGGCATGGGTCGAGGTGCTGGACGGGTTGAAAGAGGGTGAGGCCGTGCTGATCGGACCGGCACCCGCCCCGGGGGCTCGTGTGCGCGCCGTGGCGAGTGCGCCAGGGGCCTTTGTGCCGGTGCCGATCAGGGAAGACGCGGGCACAGCCATCACCAATGCCATGGGGCGTTGAGGTCAAACCATGCTGCTGGGATTTGAAAGTCTTGTCGCCATCCGCTTCCTGCGCGAGGGAAGAATGCAGACCTTGCTCATCATCGTGGGCGTGGCTGCGGGCGTGGCGGTGGTGGCCTACATTTCGGCCCTGATCACCGGCCTGCAGCGCAACACGATCGAGAAGACGCTGGGTGCACAAGCCCATGTCACCGTGGGTCCGCTGGACGAACGGGTGCGCGTGGTGCCCACGCTGCCCTTCGCAGATGTGCACAAACTGGAGCAGGCACAACCCCGCGCACAACGCCCGCGATCCATCGACAACTGGCGGCTCCTGCTCCCCGAAATGGAAGCCATGCCAGAAGTCGCCGCGGTGTCGCCCATGGTGTCGGCGGCCGGCCTGGCCGTGCGTGGCGAGGCCTCCAAAGCCATTGCCCTGATGGGTGTCGAGCTGGAACGGTACGACCGCATCGTCAAACTGCGATCCAAGATCGTGGCAGGCAGTGCCAGGCTCGGGCCTGGCGAAGGCATAGTTGGGCGCGACCTGGCCCAGGACCTCGGCGTGCAGGTGGGCGACCGGATCGGCATTGTGACGGAGGGCGTCGAAGACGCGTTGCGGATCACGGCCTTGGTCGACCTCGGGGTGAAAGACCTGAACCGGCGAACCGTGATCGTTCCTTTGCGCACAGCGCAAAGCCTGGTGAGCTTGCCAGGCAGCGCCACCGGTCTGGATATCGCGCTGGTGGACATTTGGGCGGCTCAGAGCTTGGCGAACGAATTGTCTGCACGGTGGCCCTACAAGGCAGAAAGCTGGCAGCAAGCGAATGCGCAGCTCGTCGCGGCGCTGAACGCCCAATCGGTGAGCACGACCGTGATTCGTGGGGTTGTGATGATCGTGGTGGTGTTGGGTATCGCCAGTGTGCTGGTCGTGTCGGTTGTGCAAAAGCAGCGAGAGATCGGCATTCTGCGAGCCATGGGTGCCACCCGGGGGCAGGTGTTGCGTGTTTTCCTGTTGCAAGGCCTCTTCGTCGGCGCCCTGGGGTCGGCGCTGGGGGTTTTGCTGGCGGTGGGTTTGATCTGGGTTTTCACCCATTTCGTTCGCGGTTCGGATGGCCTGCCTTTGTTCAACATCGCATTGGAAGCCGGGCTGGCGCTGCGCATTGCGGCCCTGGCCACGGTCTGTGGTTTGCTCGCGGCGGTGGCCCCTGCGCTGCGCGCCTCCCGGCTGGACCCTGCGCAGGCGATCAGGCTATGAATGCATCCCCTGCTGCCAACCCCATGCCCGCACTGCTGGAACTCCAAGCCGTCAGCAAGCGCTACAACATGGGCCAGCCCAACGAGACCGAGGTGTTGCACGGGGTGTCGTTCAACATCGCACGCGGCGAAATGGTGGCCCTTATTGGCCCATCCGGCTCGGGCAAAAGCACCTTGCTGAACATCATGGGTTTGCTTGAGCGCATGACCTCGGGCAGCTACCGGATCGAAGGCGAAGAAATGGTGGGCGGCGATGACGAGGCGCTGACGCTGCGACGCCGGACCAAGCTGGGTTTTGTCTTCCAGTTCCACCACCTTCTGCCAGCGTTTACCGCGCTGGAGAATGTGACCTTGCCCGCCTTGATGCGAGAGGGCCGGGTATCTTCCAAGCAATTGGAGAAGGCTCGAAGTGTGCTGGATGGCGTCGGCCTGGGGCATGCCATGGGCAAACGCCCTGGCGAGCTGTCCGGGGGTATGCAGCAACGGGTGGCCATCGCACGGGCCATGGTGCTGGAGCCACCGGTGGTGCTGGCCGATGAACCCACCGGCAACCTGGATACCGCCTCATCGGACGAAGTGTTCGCCTTGATGCGTCGCATGCATGCGGAGTTGCACACCTCGTTTTTGGTGGTCACACACGACCCTCGTTTGGCGGCGCGCTGTGACCGGGTGCTTGAACTCGTGGACGGGCGTCTGTTGCTGGATCGGGTGTCGGGTTTCACCGATTCGGGTGCCACGCAAGGGGCCGACCGCTGACCTTTCGCGGCCACCTTGCATGGCAGGCGTGCTGTTAAAACGGCAATCCCACGTAATTCTCTGCCAGCGACCCCAGTGCCTTCTCGGAAGAAAGCAGGTATTCAAGGTCGGTGCTTTGCAACTTCTGGTCGTAGGCCAGGCTGTCCGGGTAGGTGTGCAGCATATTGGTCATCCACCATGAGAAGCGCTGCGCCTTCCAAACCCGGGCCAGGGCTTTGGCGGAATAACTTTCCAGGCCCGAGTCGTCACCGTCTTTGTAGTGTTTGACCATGGCGTGGTAAAGGTAATAAATATCGGACGCAGCGCTGTTGAGTCCGCGCGCGCCGGTCGGGGGCACGATGTGGGCGGCGTCACCGGCCAGGAACAGGTTGCCGTAGCGCATCGGCTCGGCCACAAACGAGCGCAGCGGCGCGATCGATTTCTCGATCGAGGGGCCGGTGACCAGGCGTTCAGCCACCTCGGCGGGCAGGCGGCGTTTGAGCTCTTCCCAAAATTTTTCGTCCGACCAGTCCTCCACGGCATCGGTCAGCGGCACCTGGATGTAATAGCGCGACAGGGTTTGCGAGCGCAGCGAACACAGCGCGAAGCCGCGTTCGTGCTTGGCGTAGATCAACTCGGGCGAGACCGGTTTGGTGCGCGAGAGCACGCCCAGCCAGCCAAAGGGGTAGACCTTTTCGTATTCTTTGATCACATCGCGCGGGATGGATTTGCGGCTCACGCCGTGGAAGCCATCGGCACCGATCACATAGTCGCAGTCGATGCGCACGATGTCATCGCCCATGCGGTAGGTGACATGGGGTGTGGCCGATTTGAGGTCGTGCAGCTTGACGTCCTCCACGTTGTGGATGACCACGCCTTGCATCTTGTCGCGTGCTTCGTAGAGGTCGCGCGTCAACTCGGTCTGGCCATAAACCACCACCGAGCTGCCACCGCTGTACTTGTGCAAATCCACCCGGTCCTGTTTGCCGTCGTGGGCGATGTAGAAGCCGTCGTGGATTTCACCTTCGCGGTCCATGCGTTCGCCGCACTGGGCCTCGCGCATGAGGGCCGCAAAGCCGTGTTCCAGCACACCGGCGCGGATGCGGCTGAGCACGTATTCACGGCTTTGGCGTTCCAGCACAATGGTGTCAATGCCTTTGAGATGCAGAAGTTGGGACAGCATGAGGCCGGAAGGGCCGCCGCCGATGATGCAAACACTGGTTTTCATGGTGGGTTGTCTCCTCGATGGGTGGGGGTGAACGCAAGCAACTTGCACAAGGTGAAGAGTAGGCGCCTATGGCCGTCGCTTCAATGGCACAATCCAGCAAAAACTTGTACCAATCGAACATGCGGACCGCTGCCGACATCCTGCTGGAAAAAGGCCTTTTTGGCGAATCCACCCAGCTGCCAGACGTGATGCATTGCGAAACCATTGCGGCCAGGTCCTCGCTGCACGACTGGGAGTTGGCCCCGCACCGCCATGCCCACTTGCACCAGGTGATGCTGGTGCAAAGCGGCAGTGGTATGGCACACATGGAAGGGCGGCAAATCCCGTTCAGCGATGGCACCTTGATGAACGTGCCCCCGGGCGTGGTGCACGCCTTTCGCTTCTCGCCCGACACACAAGGCTTTGTGGTCACCCTGGCCGATGAAATCCTGGATTTGATCCTGGCCGGTGCTGGCGATGTGCGCCACACCCTGAGCCAACCCTGCGTGTGCACCGCCCCGGCAGACATGGCCGCGCTGATGCAGCAGATCTGGAGCGAATTCAACGGCCTGGCCAACGCCCGCGCCCTGGTGCTGCGTGGCCTGTGTTCAACCCTGTTGGGGCAGGTGGTGCGGCAAATGGTGCAAACAGGTGCCAGACCGGCGGAGCAAGACAAAGGGCCGGTGTTGCAGCGCTTCGAGGCCTTGCTGCAGGCCCACTTGCTGGAGCACTGGAGTGTGGCGGATTACGCCCGCGCCTTGTCGGTTTCCCCGACCCACCTGAGCCGCGTGGTGCGCGCGGCCACCAGCGCACCCGCTTCCCAACTGATCAACGCACGCATCATCCGCGAAGCACGCCAGCGCCTGGCCTATACCAATTTGCGCGTGTCCACCATTGCCTATACCCTGGGATTTGCCGATCCGGCGCACTTCAGCCGCGTGTTCACCCGGGACACCGGGTTGTCGCCGCGCGCATTCAGACGCATGTTGTCAAGGTAAGGCTACCGGATCGTTCCCCGGCATTCTCCAAACCCGATCCGAGCGGCCCCCTCCTTCTCGCACCACCCCCGGATCACCACCGCGTCGCCGTCTTCCAAGAAGGTGCGGCTTTCGCCGTTGGGCAGATGAACGGGGCATTTGCCGCCTTGAGTGAGCTCGATCAGCGCCCCCGCCTGGTCCAGTGTGGGGCCAGACAAGGTGCCCGTACCGAACAAATCCCCCGGTTGCAAGTTGCAGCCGTTGACCGTGTGGTGCGTCACCATTTGTGCCACCGTCCAATAGGCGTGGCGGTAGCTGGTGCGGCAAATGGGCGCATCAGCTCGGCCTGCCTCGCGCATCTGGGCCGTTTGAATGCCCACTTGAAGCTGGATGTCCAAAGAACCGCCCTGGCGGTTGGCTTCGCTGTCCAGATAGGGCAAAGGCTGCGGATCGCCTTCGGGCCGGGTGAATGGCACACGGTACGGCGCCAGCGCTTCGAGCGTCACGATCCAGGGCGACAGGGTGGTGGCAAAGTTCTTGGACAGAAACGGCCCCAGGGGTTGGTATTCCCAGCCCTGGATGTCGCGGGCCGACCAGTCGTTTAACAGGCAAATGCCGAACACATGGTCTTCGGCATGCGTTATTTCGATCGGCGTGCCCTGCGGGTTGCCCTGCCCGATGAACACCCCCAGCTCCAGCTCGATGTCCATGCGCTTGCTCGGTGCCAGCACCGGTGCCTCTGCATCTGGGGTTTTGATTTGGCCTTGGGGGCGTCGAAACGACTGCCCAGAGATGCCAATGCTTGAAACACGGCCGTGGTAGCCAATTGGAACCCATTTGTAATTGGGCAGCAGTGGGTTGTCCGGGCGGAACTGTTTGCCGATGTTGGTGGCATGGTGCACCGAGGTGTAAAAGTCGGTGTAGTCACCGATCTGGGCCGGCACCGTGTATTCCACACCTGCCTGCGGCACCAGGGCACCCTGTACCGCCTTCACCGCGTCAGGGGCCGCTCCGTCTTGCAGCAGTCCGAACAGCCCGTGGCGCAAGGCCTGCCAGGCCGCCGGGCCGAGGGCCATCAGGGGGTTCAAGGTGGCGTGGCTCCCAGCTTGAGCCGCTTCGGCGGCCACGCCTTGCAGTGCCCCGCTTGCGCTGAGGCGGGCCAGATCGACGACCTGGTCGCCAATGGCCACGCCACCGCGGAAGGGTTCACCAGTGCCCTGGCGGCGGAACACGCAGAACGGCAGGTTCTGGATCGGGAAGTCGGCCCCGGCCTGGTTGGCCGATCCCACCCAGCTGCGGGCGGCCGGGTCGTGGGTGTGGTTCAGCCTGCTCATGTCAGGCACCCATGCTGCCGTCGTGCATCCAGGCAGCGTGTTTCGGGGCGCGCTTTGTTTGGTCCCACTCGTTGATCATGTCCCATTTCACGTCGTCGAGCATCTGCATCATGTTGGGCGTGCCGCAGTCCCACGCCAGCTCCAGGCGGTGGCCATTCGGGTCGAAGAAGTAAATCGACTTGAAGATGGTGTGGTCGGTCGGGCCCACCACTTCGATGCCCTGGGCTTCGAGCTTGGCTTTGGTGTCTATCAGGTCTTCGTAGGACGCGACCTTCAAGGCCAGGTGTTGCACCCAGTTGGGGGTGTTCCCGTCGCGGCCCATGGGCGGTTGGCCCGGCAGTTCAAAGAAGGCCAGGATGTTGCCGTCGCCCGCGTCCATGAAGATGTGCATGTAAGGGTCCGGCGCCTTGGTGGAAGGCACTTCGTTTTCTGCAATCGCCAGCACGAACCTCATCCCAAGGTGTTTTTCGTACCACTCAACGGTTTGCTTGGCGTCTTTGCAACGGTAGGCCACGTGGTGAATTTTTTTGACGAGCATGTGTGTCTCCGGTTGGCCCCGGCAATCAGGGGCGGGTGCTTCTATTGGAGCGCAACTCGATATATCATTCAAACGGTTTTTTCTTATAGAAATATTTGATTTTCCGATGAATGTGACGCTCAAACAGCTTCGGGCATTTTGTGCGGTCGCCCGAACCGGCAGTTTCACCCTTGCCGCCGAATCCCTGTACATCACCCAGTCTGCTTTGAGTGGGCTGATCAAGGAGCTGGAACAAGTCTTGACCACGCGGCTGGTGGATCGCAGCACACGACGGGTGTATTTGACCGATGCAGGGGAGCGATTGCATCCGCACCTTGAGGCTGTTCTGCAGGACCTGGAGGACCTGTTGGTGCGTGTGGTTGATTCGACCACGGCACAGTCGGGAACGGTGCGGGTGGCCGCATCCCAGCTGCTGGCTTCTACGCTGATGCCTGAACTGATCGCGGCCTTTCAAGCGGAACACCCGTTGGCCACGGTCAAGTTGGTGGATACGCCGGTAGAGAGCGTTATGGCGCGCGTGTTCTCTGGGGAGGTCGAATTGGGCATTGGCCCCGAGCGGGAGCCCAACTCCGACATTGCCGCTGTGAAGCTGTTCGATGGCCCATTCATGGCGGTGTATCCCCACAACCACCCGCTTTCAAAGGTCAAGCGATTGCGTTGGTCGGACCTCGCACCTTACCCCGTGATCACCTTGCAAGGGCAATTCACCGAAAGGTTGAACCAAGACCTCCGGGCCGCCGACCCCGCACTTGCGTTTTCCCCCGCAACAGAAGTGGCTTATATGGCGACGGCACTTTCCATGGTCTCTGCCGGCCTGGGCGTGGCGCTGTGCATACCCTATGCGGCACCGTTGGTCGATTTGTACGGCTTGAAAATGGCCAAGTTGACCGGGCCAGAAGTCAGGCGAAGTTTTGAGGTTTTTACACGCCGGGGGCGCAGCCTGTCGGCGGTCGGGCAGCGTTTTCTGGATTACATCGGGCCCCGGATTCGGGCCATGCCGCATCTTGGGTGAACTTGCCCGCTCCCTGCGTCAGATGGGCTGAGCCCATGCTTCCAGTTCACTGTTCAAGCAATTAACGCGGATAAGTCCGGTGTTGTTGGGCTTGGGAATGTGACGAAAAAGTATCCGGAATAAACCACAGTCTCAGACACAAAAAGGGCGCTGAAGCGCCCTTTTTTACCCCCGAGCAAAACTACTCAACGGTAACGGACTGGTTTTGCTAGTGGGTAATTTTGGGCGGTGCTGCCGGGCTACAACTCAAGGAACACGTCCACTTCCTTGCCATCGGTCAGCGCCTCCTTCTTCCGCACATCCGCTTTTTTCCGGGAGCACCTAGGAGCCCGACTTCTTGTCGGGAAAGATGGATTTTTTCCACGCTGCGTCCCCAACTGATACATGAACCCGGACATAGCCGAAAACCCCACCTTTGCCTCCCCTTTGATATTCAGCCAGCGTAGCGGGCAATGCAGTGCCCGCACATCCATTCACCATCGTCGTAGATGCCGCCCGTCATGTCACCATACTGGTTGCAGTGCCCACACGTTGCCATGATGCCCCTGTCGTGGGCAACGAGTTCACGGAATCCCCTGCGTCGCTGGTTGTCCCTGAACGCGGGTTGATTCGATGGCAGTTGCTTGGGGTCTGGTGGGCTGGCAAACGATCCACAGTTGGCAGCAAGCCCTGTCCGAGCAGCAGCACCGTCTTGGCGCGCTCGCGTGCGCGCCAGTCCGGTGACTTCTTGTACACCTGCTCCAGTGCCAGCTTGTCCTCTTCGCTCAGGCGTGTATCCAACCGCTTCCCCACTGCAGTCCCCCATTTTGGTTTCACGGCTCTGTGCCGCAACAGCATGAGTAGACCTCATCGACACACCGTTTCGGCACATTCGATGAAAAATTTCTATGGGGTGACTTATCTGCTGACTTCCGTGGATGAGCTGGTCGAGTTCATCAGGATGGCTGACGGAAAGTTCGAAGCGAGAGGGTGAACGCATGTATCATTGAAGCTGTTTTCCGTTGGCGCGCTTGAATCATGTGGCGCCATAAGTACATGAAATTTCATTGAATGTAACATCTGTATTATTCGAGCAATATGTTTGCATAATATGCACACCTACAATCGCTTATTTTTTATTTCGATGTTTTTGCCAATTACATCGATAGCCTGCATATGTCGTTCTGGCGCTGAAGAAGAGAATTATGTGAGCTCTGATATTGTTGCTGTTGTAAGTTTGAAAAAATCTTTCCATCTAAGTTTTGATGAGGAAAAGTACTCAATCAAATATCTCAGCATCATAAAAGGAAAATCAGATGTAAACGAGGCTTATCAAGATAAATCCACATGCAGCGCGGAGATTGACCCAGAAGGGAAGTATCTTATTTTCCTAGATAAATCCAATCGAAGCTACATTAACGGGTGCAGTTTAATAAAACTTAATGACTCTGATTATAAGAAATCCTCGAAGTTTGAAAAAATACTGGAATTTCACGAATACTACACAAAGCATCCAAGTGGTGACGACAAGGCGAGATATTGGCATCACCTAAGAGATGAGGATAACTTTGCTGTTCATTTTGAAAAACAACCGGAATACATCAATCAAAGTACATTGGTAATTTGGAGAATGGACGACCTAATCAGTCAGAGCCTTGCGCCCCACGAAGGAAGCCACAAATCATCCGCAAGACGGACTTTGATTGATTGCGACACTAAAATGTACCAAGTTACTAAAGTTATTTACTACAAAGAGCCTCTAGCCAAGGGAGGAGCATTTCAAGTAATGTCCAGGCGTTCACGAAACGAATTAACAGATTACCCCATCAATAGCTATCTGCCGGAGCATGAGATAATGAATAAATTTTGCAAATAAAAATACCGAATCGCTATAATTGAGATTTTAATCAATACAAAGCCACGCAAGAAGGCGATAGAATCAGATCGGCAAACAGACTTTTCGTCAAATTAAGTTACCGCAACATTAATTTTTATGCTGCACTTAAGCCATCTACATCCAGCCCAATAAATCAAATCAACACCATGAAAGACTTAACCGTAAGATCTTTAATTGATTCCGCTCACGAGGATCTTGAGCAGGTTTTGGTCTCCGCTGGAGTTTCGTTTATTCTTTGGAACTCTTTCACATCCTCAGAAGAATTGAAGCGTAATTATTTGGCTGCACAGAACAAACTTGGCTTGACTGATAAGCGACGTACAAGCAAATCAATAGGCGAGAACAATGAAAAGTTTTTGGCTTTGGTGGATGAATTATCTGTAAATGCTGAAGAATATCGTTTGTGGATTGTTAAGAACAATCGCCAACCATTATTGAAAAATATTGTAGTGGCTTACTGCGCTGGCGTAGAGGGATACTTAAAAAGAATCGCAGTTGCATTTGCCTTGCATGAAAAGGTGAAATATAGTAATATAGCCGCAAGCATTCACGATGATGATTATAAAAAAACGTTAGAAAGCAAATTGAAGTCATGGCAACACTGTGGAAAACTTGCACCATCACGAGCGCAAGCTTTCTTTGAGGCGCACATCTTTTACAAAAATCCATACAAAAATATTTACAGATTTTCGCTCGACCTAGACGACTGGAACGTTTGCAACGATCTATTTCGTCTTAGGAATGCCATCATTCATGATAATCAGATTCTTGCGCGGCAACTCGAAATTGGCGAATACAAATTTCTTCCAACAAGTATGCAGGATATAACGATCAGCCATACAGATTTTATATCCAAAGTAATACGAAGAATATTTGATTTGGGTCCAAAACTTCATTTATTATGACTGGTATTCAATAATATTGCCACCGCGATTAAGCATCGGCAACCAATTTGCAGACGCTTTAATGCAATTAACCGTTTAAAATTTATAGACGTAATTTTCAAAATTTACGTTTAGTTGGCTCATGTTTTTTGCAAGCCCCTGAAATTTCCCAGGCAATTGATGGTGCGCCCGGGTACTTAAAATAGGTAGAGCTTCTCCAGATAAGTTTTCCTGAAATTCTATCTAATAATAATCTATCAAAAGTTTTAGCTCCGGTTTTTTCATGATTCACAACACGGTCTATATCCCATTTGGACTCATTGGAATCGTCTCCCATCATATCAGTTATTGCATTTTTATTTAACTGGAGTCTTTCGCGAAACCAATCACCAGCCCCTTCAAACGCAATCTCTTTAGCATTCTCAATAATCTCCAATCTGAACTCTATTTTTTCAGATTTTCTAATAGTTACCAGCCCATTGTCTTTATACATTGCGACACAATTAAGATGGACTTGAGAGTTGGCAATCAAGGGTGCAAAAAATAACATACAAATAATCAGTTTCGCTTTTATCATGCAGACCTCCTTATTTTGATGGCGCAAAAAGTGGTTGATGCACAATACACCGTATCACCAAATACTAAGTGGCATCTTACCAGCAACATTGTAGCTATTGGCGGAACCTAAAATCCGACACTACTCCACCCCCGAGCAAAACTACTCAACCGTCACAGATTTCGCCAAATTGCGCGGTTTGTCCACGTCGGTGCCCTTGGCCAATGCGGTGTGGTAAGCCAGCAGTTGCAGCGGTACCACGTGCAAAATGGGGCTGAGTGCGCCGTAGTGTTCGGGCATGCGGATCACGTTCAGGCCTTCTGCGCTGCTGATGTGGCTGTCGGCGTCGGCCAGCACGTAC
>JACCDQ010669926.1_pt1 | contig 12018 bp, 14 predicted proteins | sample 7446031 | NCBI WGS metagenome assembly JACCDQ01 (sample SAMN15323442, study PRJNA562643) | freshwater metagenome | isolation source: river surface water | place: USA:Blue River Watershed | collected 2017-08-17
TTGATGGCTGTCATGTCATGGTTCCTTCAGCCTCAGGCCAAGGCCCGCTGCACGTTCAGCGCGGTGTTGATCACCCGGCTGAGCTTGCTGGCGTATTGCGGGTCGGTGGCGTAGCCTGCCTTTTGCAAACCCGATGCAAACGCCTGCGCCGAGTGCAGGTTGTTCATCACCTTTTCATAGCGTGGGCTGTTGCCGATCAACTTGGCGTAGTCGCGAAACGAATCGGCATACGAATCGTAGGCACGGAATTTGGCGGTGACTTTGCGGGCCTGCCCGTTGATGTATTCGGTGGTGGTCACCTCGGCGACTTTGCCCTTCCAGCCAGCACCGGCTTTGATGCCGAACAGGTTGAACGAGGTGCTGCCATCGGTGTTTTTGATTTCGCTGCGCCCCCAACCGGTTTCGTGCGCCGCCTGCCCGATCATGTAGCTGGCAGGAATACCGGTTTCGCGCGACACCTGTTCGGCAGCGCCCTTGTGCTGCGACACGAACTGGGTTTGACGCGGACTGGCCTTGGTTGCCACCGCCGTGGGTGCGTTTTCCAGACCTGCCGCTTTGCCGCTCAACTTAGCGTCCCCACCGCTTCCAGCAGGGCTGATCTGCTGGCTCAGCTGACGTTCGATCATCTGGCTCAATCCGCCGGGGATGCCCGTCATTTGCGTGGCAAATTGTTGATCCAGCAACTCGGTGCCCAGATTGGAGGCTTCGTTGTCCATCAAGCCACTCTTCATGGTGGCTTCGCGCATGCTTTTGAGCAGTTCCTTCATGAACAAGGCCTCAAACTGCTTGGCGGTTTCTTTGATGGCGGCTTTGCTGTCGCGCCCGGCCAAGCTGTTGAGGTTGTTCAGCGATGTGGAATCGGCTGCCAAGCCCCTTTGACTGGCAAAGGACAAGGTGCTGTGGGTGGGACTGAGGCTCATGTCAAATCACCTCCAACTCCGCATTCAACGCGCCAGCGGCTTTGATGGCTTGCAAAATCGACACCAAATCTTGCGGGGAAGCGCCAATCGCGTTGAGTGCTTTGACCACGTCGGCCAGCTTAGGCGCGCCGTCAATGGTCAGCAAATTGCCCCCGTCTTGGCTGATTTTTATGTCGGCCTTTTCTGTGACCACGGTTTGGGCGCCAGCAGGCGCAAACGGTCCAGGCTGGCTCACTTGCGGTGTGGAATTGATGCTGACCGACAAATTGCCATGTGCCACGGCACAGGTGCCCACCGACACCGACTGGTTCATCACAATCGAGCCGGTGCGTGAGTTCACAATCACCTTGGCCATGGGGGCGGGCAAATCCAGCGACAGTTCTTCGATATCGGCCAAAAACGCGACGCGGTCGTCTGAAGTGGCGGGCGTCTTGACACGCACCACACGGCCATCCACGGCTTGCGCTGTGCCCGCTCCTTTGGATTGGTTGATGGCCTGCGCGACGCGCCGCGCGGTCTGAAAATCGTTGGAATTGAGGGTGAGTTCCATGTTGTCGCCCAACATGAACGGAGTGCCTACACTGCGCTCCACTTGCGCGCCACCCGGGATTCGCCCAGCGTTCAAATGATTGACCTGCACGCTGCTGCCCCCGGCGGCGGCACCCGCACCGCCTACCAGCAAATTGCCCTGAGCCAAGGCGTAAATTTGGCCATCAACGCCTTTCAAGGGCGTGACGACCAGCGTGCCCCCGCGCAAGGACTTGGCGTTGCCAATCGATGACACAGTGACATCGACCTGTTGCCCGGGGCGCGCAAACGCGGGCAGTTGGGCGGTGACCAAGACCGCCGCCATGTTGTCGGTGGGAATCCCGGCTGGCACCGTCAGACCCAGTTGCTGCAAATACGTGACGATGCTGAGCCCTGCCGGCCCACCGGCCTTGTCGCCTTTGCCGTCCAGCCCCACCACCAAACCATACCCAGTGAGCTGATTGGAGCGAACGCCTTGCACGGCGGCGACGTCTTTGATGCGAGCAGCGTGGCTGGCTGGCACCCCTGCCAAGCAAAGGCCAGTCAGGAGCAGCAAAGAGCGAAGAAAGGGGATAAGGGGCAATCGGTTCATAAGGTTTCACCTCGTGAACCGATTGTCGGAAAACTTTAGAACGGTGAAAGCGTTAAAAAGAACCGTGAAAGCCAGCCATATGTTTGCGCATCGTTCTGAGCGCCGCGCCCGCGGTTCAAAACACGCAAATTGGCCACCTGCGATGAAGTCACCACATTGCCTGCGCGTATGGAACGCGGGTCCACCGTGCCGGAAAACTTCAAAACGTCCACATTTTGGTTGACACCGATTTGTTTTTCACCCACCACCACCAGGTGGCCGTTGGGCAGCACCTGAACCACGGTGGAAGTGATCAGGCCTTTGAACTCGTTGTCGGCAGAAGTGGCACCGTTGCCATCCATGCTGTTTTCGGTGGTGGCATTGGCGCCCAAACGCCCCAGTGTGCCACTGCTGAGCAAAGGAAACGCGGACACGCTGGCATTGAGCTTGCTAGTTCTGGCCGCATTGGACTTGGACGATTGGCTCGCCTCCAACTTTTCGTTGATGTCGATGGTCAACAAATCACCCACCAGACGGGCTCGGTTGTCTTCAAACCCAGGCCGAAACGTGGCTGTGCTGAACAAGCTGCCGGGCGTGACAGGTGCGTTGCGACGGGCATCGCTCACCGGCGTCTCTTCAGGCACCTGTGCCAGGTCCACTTCGGGGATTTGAGACAGTGTGCTGCACCCGACCAGCGAGCCCACCAGGCCCACCCACACGCAGGTACGCGCCAGACGCGACGCCGAAAAATCAAAGCCAACGGGGCGCATAAGGGGCTCCTATTCTGCAGTGTTAATTGGGTGCTCAGAGCTGGGACAGTTTCTGCAGCATTTGGTCTGAGGTCTGGATGGCTTTGGAATTCATCTCGTACGCGCGTTGGGTTTGAATCATCGAGACCAGCTCCTGTACCACGTTAACGTTGGAACTTTCCACATAGCCCTGCATCACGTTGCCCAAGCCCTCGGACCCCGGCGCACCAGTGGTGGGCGCACCCGATGCTGGGGTTTCGGTGAACAGGTTTTGGCCGCGCGGCTCCAGGCCGGCGGGGTTCACAAAGGTGGCCAGCTCAATGGCACCGGCCTGCTGCGGTTGGGTGCTGCCCGGCACGGTCACGCTGACCACACCATCGTTGCCTATGGTGACACTGCGGGCTTGCACCGGAATGGTCACACCCCCCAACACCCGGTAGCCCGATGATGTGACCATCTGCCCTTGCGCGTTGACTTTGAAGTTGCCGTCGCGGCTGTAGGCCGTGGTGCCATCGGGCATTTCCACCTGGAAAAAACCGTTGCCATTGATCGCCACGTCCAGGTTGTTGCTGGTTTGTTGCAGACTGCCTTGTGTGTAAGAGCGGGCCGTGGCCACTGTGCGCACACCCAAACCAATTTGCAAACCCGTGGGCAATTCGGTTTGTTCGTTGGTGTTGGCCCCCACCTGACGCAGGTTTTGATAGATCAAATCCTCAAACACGGCCGTGCCACGCTTGAAGCCCGACGTGGACACGTTGGCGAGGTTGTGCGAAATCACATCCAGCTGGGTTTGCTGGGCCTGCATGCCGGTCTTGGCGATTTGCAAGGAATTGATCATGTTCGTGCTCCTTGTGTCAGGGCGTCAAGCGGCGTTTTAGATGGCGATTTAGGCGTTCATGCCCAGCAACTGGGCGGCGGTCTGATCGTTTTTCTCGGCGTTTTGCAGCATGCGCATTTGCACCTCAAACTGCCGTGCCACGGCAATCATGCCCACCATGGCTTCTATGGGGTTCACATTGGAGCCCTCCAAGGCGCCGTCCAACAAGCGTGCGTTGGGGTCTTGCGGCAAGGGCTGCCCGTCGGCGGCTCTGAACAAGCCGTCGTCACCGCGCTTGAGTCGCAGTTCCTCGCTGGGGGTGATCATCTTGAGGCGTCCAATGGCCTGCACAGGCTCATTGCCCACCTTGGCGCTGATCGTGCCATCCACCCCAATGGCCACCTGGGCATTGGGCGGTACATTGATCGGGGCGCCGCCGGCATCCATCATGGGCAAGCCGCCATGCCCCACCAAAGCACCCGTGCTCGAGACCTGCAAGGCCCCAGCGCGCGTGTAGGCCTCGTTGCCGTCCAAGCCCTGTATGGCAAAGTAGGATTGGCCTTGGGCCGCCACATCCAGGGGGCGCCCAGTGGTTTGCACCGAACCCGGGGTGTCCAAATGTCCGGCAGTGGCCTCCAGGGCAAAAACTCGGGTGCTGGCCCCTTCGCCCCGTACTGGCACGGCGCGAAAGGTGGCCATTTCGGCCCGGAAGCCGTTGGTGTTGACGTTGGCCAAGTTGTGCGACAACACCTGCTGGCGGTGCATGGCCGCGCTGGCGCCCGACAAGCTGGTGTAGATAACGCGGTCCATGGCAATGCCTTTGTATTAAGCGGTAGCGGGTCAACCCATCAACGCAGGTTGACCAGGGTTTGCTGAATCTGGTCTTGGGTTTTGATGGTTTGTGCGTTGGCTTGGTAGCTGCGTTGCGCCACGATCATCGCCACCAACTCCTGGGTCATGTCCACATTGGATTCTTCCAGAGCGCTCTGCCGCAGCAGCCCCAAACGCCCCTCTTGCGGCCCACCGAGCACCACCGCACCCGAAGAGAACGTCTCGCTCCAGTAGCCACCGTTGATAGGTTGCAAGCCTTGCAAGTTGCGGAAATTGCCCAGTGCCACCTGGCCTTCAGCCATAGATACGCCATTGGAATAGCGGGCCAGAATCACGCCGTTTTCGCCAATGTCGATGCCAGTCAATTCACCCGAGGTGTAGCCGTCTTGCTGCAGGTCGAACACCCCAAATTTGCTGCCAAATTGGGTCAAGGTCGGGCTGCCACTCTCATCCACCAAGGTCACAGGAATGGCCAAGTCGGAGCTGGGAATGGTCTCTGGCGGCGTGGCAGTGGCCAAGACAATATTGCCCAAGGCGGTGGCCGTCTGGTCCAGCTTACCGGCGGAGTCGAACACCACGGTGCCCAAGGATGCACCACCGATCAGGGTGTCGCCGCCGTCCCGGCTCGCGGCCACCTCCCAGGTGTTAGGGCCCGCCTCGCTCTTGATGAAATACAGTTGAACAGGAATAGCGTTGCCTTGCGCGTCATACACGTTGAGCGCGGTGCCGTATTGCTTTTGTTCTGCGGTCAGTGGCTCCGCCGCTGCTGGCAGAGGCGTGGCACGCGAATCCAGATTGGCTGTCACAGAGATACCCGTGCTGGTGGGGTTTGTGGCGGTGATACCTGTGGACTTGGGGTCGATCGCGGAACCCGTGGGCAAGGTCAAATCGCCGGTTACAACGCTGGTGCGGGTGCCCACATTGTTGGTTTCATACCCCTGCAAACGCGAGCCATTGTTGGTAACGATGTAACCTTCTTTGTCCAGCTTGAATTCACCGTTGCGGGTGTAGAGGGTGGAACCGGCCGAGTCGCGCACCTGAAAAAAGCCGCCGCCGTTGATGGCCAGGTCCAGCTGGTTGCCCGTGACCTTGATGTTGCCTTGTGTGAACAACTGCGCCACGTTGGCCACTTCCACACCAATGCCCGCATTCGAGCCACCCGCCGCACCCAGGGCGCTGGCAAACATCTCAGAAAACTCGGCGCGGGACGCCTTCATGCCCGTGGTGTTGGCGTTGGCAATGTTGTGCCCAATCACGTCCAAATTCTTGCTTGATGCGTTCAAGCCCGACAAACCTGTTTGAAAACTCATGATGCACTCCTGAACAAATCAACCCAAATCACATGAAAGCCAAAACACTGTCGTAACCCACGGTGCCACCCGATTCGGTGCGCAGGCGCAAACCTCCCTCAACCAAACCCACCGACTCCACGCGTTGACGCGACAAAGGTGTGGCAGCCACGCTTTGCCCACCCTGGGTGGCGGTGATTTGCATGCTGGCAATTTGCGAGGGGTCCACCGACCCATAGGGCCACTCAAAGTTTTGCAGGCCCGCCGCCTTGCCGCCCAAGTCGGCGGTGCCCAAGATCTCGCCCGCGGCATTGAGCAGATCCACCCGCACCGAATCGGCTGCACCGCTCATCACCAATGAGCCCCGCACCACGTCACCGTCAACAGAGACCTGGTTGCCTTCACTGACCACTTGCCGACCGACCAAACTGGCGCCTTGCATGTTTTGTGCGGCACTGAACTGGGTGGCTATGCTCTTGAGGGTTTCGTTGACCTGTTGTATGCCGGTCACCGTGTTGATCTGTGCCATCTGGGACGTCATTTCCGCGTTGTCCAGCGGGTTGAGCGGGTCCTGGTTGTTCAGCTGCGCCACAAACAACTTCAAAAAGCGCTCTTGCGCCGCCACGGGGTCGGTGTTGTTGGCCTGGGCCCCGCCACTGGCGTTGTAGGCGTCAATTTGGCTGCTGGACAGTGCGGTCATGAACATGGTTAACTCCTCATTGGCCCATTTGCAGGGTCTTGAGCAACAACGACTTGGCGGTGTTCATGACCTCCACGTTGTTTTGGTACGAACGCGAGGCCGAGATCATGTTGACCATCTCCTCCACCGGGTTCACATTGGAATGGGTGACGTAGCCCTCGGCGTCGGCGCTGGGATGCGCCGGGCTGAACTCTCGGCGGTTGGGCACTTGGCTTTCGATGATGTTTTGCACCCGCACGCCAGCAGCCGCTTTGTCACGGCCCACCGGCATGGTTTGAAAAGTCACCTGGCGTGCTTTGTAAGCCTGCCCATCCGGGCCGGCCACGGCGTCGGCGTTGGCCAAATTGCTGGCCACCGTGTTCAAGCGCTGTGCTTGGGCACTGATGGCACTGCCCGAAACCCCAAAAATCGTGAACATCGACATGGCGGCTCTCCTGTTACTGGCCCTGGATGGCGCTGAGCATGGTTTTCACGTGCCCGTTGATGAACCGCAGGGTGGACTCGTAACGAATGGCGTTATCGGTAAAGTTGGCCCGCTGCTGATCCATGTCCACGCTGTTGCCGTCCAAGCTGGGCTGGCTCTGCACCGAATAAGCCAATTTGGTGCGATCGGTGACCCCTTCCACGCTGCTGATGGTGCGCAAGTGACGGCTGTTTTCACCGTTCAGCACACCTGCGGGGCGAGCCCCTGAGCTGGCGTCTTTCAAGGCCTTGGAAAAATCAAAATCGCGTGCCACATAACCTATGGTGTCGGCATTGGCTATGTTGCTGGCAATCAACTGCTGGCGCTGCGCACGCAGCTGCAGCGAGTTGGAAAAAAATTCCATTCGACTGGTCAGTTGCTCAAACATAGACACCTCGTGGTTGGGTTGCACAGCCCCGGGACAATTTGCCGGGGTGAAGAGATTGTTAAAAAACTTGAGGCCCATGAAACCCACAATAAAGCCGGGCAAACTCCTGCTTTTCGGGCTTTAAGAATTCAAATGTCGCAAGTAAAGTCTTTGCCATCATGTTCAGCTGCCTTGCCACCCACGCCCCAGCATGCAAGCCCCCCTTGCAGAGCGAGTGCACGGGTCGACCCGCCAGCCTTTGGGCACAAACATGGGTACGACGGTCTGCGCTGTTGTTGGCCAGCGCTGCCGTACTGGCACAGGGGCAGGCCCTGGCACAAAACAACCCAAGCAACCTCGCATGGGAACAACAAGCCCGACAGTGGTTGGAAGTACAGATGGGCACCGCGGGCCAAGACACCCTGGGTTTGCGCCCAGAAATTCAGGTGGGCGAATTGGACAAGCGCCTGCGCTTGGCACCCTGTCAAAACGTGGTGCCCTACTTGCCACAAGGCACCCGCTTGTGGGGCCGCACCCGTATAGGCTTGCGCTGCGAGGACGGTCGAACCAACTGGAACGTGTTTTTGCCTGTCACGGTTCGAGCATGGGGCCCCGCTTGGGTGATCACCAAGCCACTGGCCAGCGGCGCCACCCTGACTCAAGAAGACGCTGAATTGACCGAAATAGATTGGACCGAAAGTGTTTCACCCGTTTTGGCGCGTGCCGAAGACTGGATCGGCAGCCAAGCCCACAGGGCAATGGTGCCAGGTCAAGTGCTCAGAAAATCCATGGTGCGCAACCCGCAGGTGTTTCAGTCGGGCAGCACGATCAAGGTCAAGGTGCTGGCCACCCATTTCCAACTGGCAGCCCAAGGGCAGGCCATGACACATGGGCGCTTAGGCGAATCGGCTCGGGTCAAAATGCCCAACGGCCGGGTGGTTCAGGGCATTGTGCTCGACGAGCAAACGGTCGAAGTCCGTATGTGAAATGGCCCCACTTTAAAAAAACTTCGGATTTTTGAAAAAAGGGGTAAAGTTCGGCTTTATCAAGACGATAAATCTCCCAAGTTGCCCTTATTCCAGGGCGCGGAGAGTGCCATGAACATCAGCAAACTTGTAGAAAAGCCCATCAGTGCCGCTCCCGTCGGGCCTGCTAAGCCTGCGGACAGGGCTGGTGCGTCCAATTTAAACCCCGCTGCTGCGGCTGCTGCGCCAGAAAGCGGTGTGTCGGTTAAGCTGTCTGAGGTCACCCAAACCATGACCAATGGTGTGGCACGCTCTGGTACCGACGTGTTCAACACCGAAAAGGTGCAGGCCATGCGCACGGCCATTGAAAACGGGTCGTTCTCAGTCAACCCCGAGGTCATCGCTGACAAACTGCTTTCCAACGCCGGCGAGATGTTGCGCGGACGCGAGATCATGAGCGTTGCCTCCGGCAACTGAGCTCAAAACCCTTCACGCGGAGCCCATGAACCCAAACCACTGGGGGCCCTGCACCCAACTGCTGGCTGTATTGGACAGCCAAATCACACACATACTGTCGGTGCTGGGCTCTGCTGCTAGCACAGACCAGTCCGATGAACTGGTCGCTCTGTGTGAGCAACTCGCCCAGAATATGGCCCAGGCATCACCCGTTCTGCAACAGCATCTGCGTCAAGGCCCGGCCCCAGACGAGGTGCTGGACCAATTGAAGTCAATTCAAACCAATTTGGGTGATTTGCGCACTCAGATGACCGTGCAGAGCGCCGCAGTGGGCAGGGCGCTTCAAGTGCTGTTTCCGGCAAATGCACAACAAAATGGTTACGGTGGTTTGGGTGCCAAAGGCTGGGGCGGTACTCGCGGGGCCGGACACGGTTACCTAAAAGCCTAAGGACAGCGTCACCACAGTGCAAAAGCCAAACCGCCCGAAAGCGGTTTTTTTGCTTAAGGGCGTCAGTGCTCCCGCAATCTGGCACGCAAACGGGCAATCGACTGGCTGTGCAATTGACAGACTCTGGACTCGGTCACACCCAATACCGCCGCAATTTCCTTGAGGTTCATGTCGTGCTCGTAATACATGCTCATCACGTACTGCTCACGCTCGGGCAACTTGGTAATCGCCTCCACCAAGGCACCACGCATGCGTTGGTCCCCCAGCACCGCCTGAGGGTCTGACTGGGCATCCGCAGGCAGGTAGCGGTCAAGAAAATTGTCGTCGTCGTCGCCACGGCCGGACAAATCTTCTAGATAAACCAGCTGCGTGCCACGCACACGGGCCAGCATTTCCTGGTATTCGTCCAGTGGCAAACCCAACTCAGCGGCAATTTCGGACTCTTTGGGCACCCGGTGCAAACGCTGCTCAAGGCGTTGCACAGCGTGTTCGATGTCTTTTTGCTGCTTGCGCGACCCGCGCGACATCCAGTCACTGTCACGCAGCTCGTCCAGCATCGCGCCGCGAATGCGCTGGCTGGCAAAGGTCTCGAACTGCACCCCTTGCGAGGGCTCAAACCTGGCCAATGCTTCGGTCAGACCGATCATGCCGACCTGAATCAGGTCGTCGACCTCCACGCTGGCGGGAAGCTTCGCAATCATGTGATGGGCCAAGCGGTGCACCAAGGGGCTGTACTTGCGTAACTGCGCATCTCGGTCAAGCGTGCCTTTGGCGGTGTACATCTGAAACTCCGACGATCGAACCGGTGTGGGGCGTTCTGCGTTCAAAAGAGGGGTCATCATGGCTTCGATCCCGGTGATTTTCGGTCATCAGTGCGCTGTCGAGCACTTTTAGAAAAAAAGCTTCCTGAGCAGCGTCTGGCCATCGATGATGATGATGACCATGATACTCCAGCCACCACACGGGGGGCGTCAGGTCTAGGTGTTTTTCGCAACTTTGTTGCAGCACCTGAGCCGCGGCCCGGTGCGCTGCTGTGTTGCCCCGGCTGACCACCAGCGGATGCAACTCGCCCACCTGGTGCAGCACCTTGATGGCGTTGTAGGCCCGCACCGCGCTGCGTTGATCGGGCTCCAACGCCACCAGCGGTCGAGCCCGGCTGTGGCTGAGCAGCACCGCCATGGGCTCAAGCGGCGCGTGCAACAGCACCACTGACCCCGGCTCCACGCCTTGCAGCCACCGCGCGAGCACCGTCTGGTGGCCTTGGTTCGCATCTTCCACGGTCAGGCCATTGAGGTGGTCGATCACTGCCACCTCATGCCCCAGGGCTTGCAGACCATTGTGGAGCTGATACAGCCAATCAAACGACAGAACCGAGTCTTCTGTGGCCAACACGGGAATCACCCGAGTCGCCACCTGCAACTCCAATTCATACAAGCCTCCGGCTTGGTCGGTGTGCGCGTCAAACATGCAGGCCCTCCAGTTTCACCGGTGCAGCGTTGGGCTGCGAGAAATAAAAGCCGAGTTCCGACGATTGGGGGTCAAATGCCGATTTGCCGCTGCTGGTCATGGACATCCGCACCAAAGCCTGGGCGTCGGCGCGCTGCCAGTCTTCGGGCACGCGCTGGCCGGTGGTCACACCGCGCAGCACCTGCTGGTGGCGTATCAGGGCATCCACGGCCGGTCCCAGTTTGGCTGCTTCGTCCAGCTTGGAGAGCACCACACCGTACAGGTCGGCCTCCTTGTAGGCGTTCAACACGTCATCCAAGGTGTCGCCATGGCTGCTCGCATTGAGCACCAGCAGTTTCTTGATTTTGGGGGACGCCAACAGCTCCAGCATCTCCTGTATGCGGTTGTCTTTCTGGCTCAAACCCGCAGTGTCGATGATGACCATGCGCTTGTTGGCCAGCAGGCCCAGCAAGTCCTGCAAAGCCGCTTTGTCGTGGGCCAAGTGGGCCACCACACCCAGCATGCGACCGTAGGTGCGCAACTGCTCGTAACCGGCTACGCGGTAGGTGTCCAGGGTGATCAGGCCGACGCTGTTGGCACCGTAGGTTTTGACGCACTGGGCAGCCAGTTTGGCCGTGGTGGTGGTTTTGCCCACGCCAGTGGAACCGATCAACGCAAACACGCCGCCCTCGTCGCACAAAGCGCTGGCATCGGTAGCGGTTTTGAGGTTGCGGGTCAACACCTCCTGCATCCAGCGAAATGCCTGAGCGGCGTTGTGCTCGGCGGGCAAACGCTCCATCACCGCCCGGGCCACGGTGGGCGAATACCCCGCACGTAGCAGCTTCAACATCAGGTTCGACTGAATCGGGTTCTGGCGCGAAGTGCCGAGCCAGGCCAGGGTGTTGAACCGCTCTTCCAGCATCCCTTTGAGTTCGGACAATTCATCGGACAAACGCTTTTCGGCGGCACTGGGGGCTGCAACGGCTGGCGTCGGCTTGGCTGCAACTTTGGGTGCCACACGGGGTGCTGCTGCAGGTGTGATGGATCGCGCAAACGGCAGGGTCACGTCGGCGGCGGGGCGCGCTGCGCGCTCCACCACGGGGCGCGGGGGCTCGGCCACCGGTGCCGCTTGTTGCATCAATTCGCGGCGCTTGCGCAGCATGCGTTCACGCACATAGTCCTGGAACGACAAGGTGCTCATCGCCAAGGCTTCGGTGTCCTGCTCCACCGAGGTGTCACGCCCCAGCGCAGGTGCCATCTGGCTGCGGGCACGCTCTTCCAGGCGTGACAAGCCAGCGCCCTTCACCTGCACGCCCGGCAGCTGTTCAGCCGCCACCTGAAAATGCGCTTCGGCGGCAGCAATCACCTCAAAACCGCGGTCGGTGGACTGGCTGCTCAGGATCACAGCGTCATCCCCCAAAGCCATCTTGACTTTGTTCATGGCTTCGCGGGACGAAGGGGCAATAAA
>JACCDQ010263095.1_pt1 | contig 12017 bp, 8 predicted proteins | sample 7446031 | NCBI WGS metagenome assembly JACCDQ01 (sample SAMN15323442, study PRJNA562643) | freshwater metagenome | isolation source: river surface water | place: USA:Blue River Watershed | collected 2017-08-17
AATAAATTCTCTTTTTGGATAAAATGGATGAAATCTTCCAGCATAAAATTGGTAAATTGCGCGTTCAATTGATGATGCGAAATTAACGATTCGCGATGAACATGCGGCAAAAATACGGATTATTCCTCTTTTTCTTTTTGATGCTCCCGGCCTGCCTGCTTGCGCAGAGCCAGCTCGAGGTCATTCGCGCTGACAGTCTCAATGGTATGCAACAGGAGTTGATAATGCGCAAAACCTTGATTGGACGGGTATTTCTTCGTCAAGGAACCACAACGCTTGCTTGCGATCAAGCGGTATTAAATAGCTCTACCAATAATGTAGAGGCCTATGGCCATGTGAAAATCATTCAAGCGGATACGGTGACCATTACGGGGGATACGGCAGTTTATATTGGGGATTCGCGGCAGGCATATATTTCCGGGAAAGTTAAATTAGATGACCACACTATTATTCTAACGACGAATAAGTTAGATTATGATATGAATTCACGTATGGCAATTTACCATTCGGGAGCAAAGATTATCGACAAGAAATCAACCTTGTCGAGTCGGGAAGGGTTTTACAATACCGTTACCAAAAACTTTCTTTTTAAGGAAAAGGTGCGCGTTTTGGATAAGGAGGGAGGAAAACTGCAGGCAGATTCGCTAAAATACAATACGGCATCTAAGGAGGCATATTTTATTGCGCCTACGGAAATTATTACGAAAAAGGATACGGTCTTAACGAACGCGGGCTTTTATAATACGCAGACCAAAGTGTCAAATTTCACGGGTCGGTCGACCGCCAAAACGGACGAATACATACTTTCGGCTGATACCTTATTTTATGATAGTCCTACGCAGATTGGGGTAGCGCGCGGTAGGGTGGAGTTTTTGAGCCAAAAACAAAAGGTGATTTTGACAGGTGACCACGGTCGGTATGCCGGAAAGACGGGAATTACGCGGGTTTATGGGCACGCGTTGATGCGAAACATTGGCGAGAAAGATACCTTGTATTTGACTGCAGACACACTGGTTTCGATGCAAAATAAAACCGATTCTACCCGGAAATTGTATGCCTATAAGAATGTCCTAATCTTTAAATCTGATTTTTCCGGAAAATGCGATTCCTTGGGTTATGACACCAAAGATTCCGTGATTCATTTCTATCAAAAGCCGCTGCTTTGGACGAATGATTCCCAATTGCAAGCAGATTCCGTCTCCATGTACATGACCAATCAAAAAATGCGTGAGATGCGATTACGAGGACATTCTTTCGTTATTTCCAAAGATTCGGCAGATCATTTTAATCAAATTAAAGGACGCAAAATGTGGTTTTTTTTTGCGGATGATGCTCGATTGAAAAAAGTACAAGTAGACGGCAATGGCGAGAGCGTCTATTATGTGGTTGATGACAAGAAAAATACCACCGGTTTAAATCGAGTCGAATGCAGTCGAATGAATCTCTATTTCTTAGAAAATAAAATCAACAAGATTTCGTTTATCACGAAACCCGAAGCGAAATTCGTACCGCCCAAAGAGTGGAAAGAAGAGCTTGAATATTTGGACGGGTTTAATTGGCGGGCTAAGGAAAAAATCACATTGCCGATGGTTATGGAGCGTGTCAAGCAGACGCCGACTGTTAAAAAACCTTAAAATTCGGCATTTTGTCACTGGATTTTGGCCGTTTACCTATTGAAGGGATTTTTGTTTGCATGAAAGGATTACCTTTGATTATTCGATTATCCTATGATTCAAGCTGTACGTAACACTTTCTTTTTCGCTTTGCTGCTCGGGTATTTAACCCCCATATTTTTGCATGCGCAAACTGAGGGAAAATCGAAATCTCGTTTAACGATTCAGCGGACTGCACAGCGTGTCAATTTGCCTATTTTGTTAGCTAAGCGTTCGTTTCATGTGAATCCTGCCTTGCAGACTTCACTTGATTTGAGACAGAACTCCTACGTGACCCAAATCATGAAATCCAGTTTTGCAAAACCTTCATCTACTACGATTGCAAGTCAAGTTCAGGATCGCAAGTTGGTGGAGGAGAATAGCAATAACAGCAATTATTTATTTTATAACGACCGCATTCAAGTTTCACATGCCTATCCAAATCCAGCATCTGATTTTCTGGATATCGATTATCAGGTTGTAGGTAATCAGGAATTGCGATTAGGTTTTTACAATGTCTTAGGGGAGCAGGTGAAGGAATTTGCATTAGATCGGGACCAAAAAACACTTCGGATTTCCTTGCGTGATTTTTCTTCAGGCATGTATTTGTACCAATTGTCTATCGATGGTCGGTCAGTCGCTACAAAGAAAATTATTGTTCGGAAAGGTTTATAAAAAAACCTGGATGGAATATCACCCAGGTTTTTTTGGACTACAGACGATGGACTTTTGACTAAAGACCTTTGTTTTTTTCTAATGTCTAGCGTCTAATGTCTATTTGTACTATTGATTCGCAATTGTCCGTTTGATAAATGCGGTCAAATCAGCTCCTGTCAATAAATTCTGCGACAATAAGGCTAGGTCTGAAATTTGTTTCGCTAAGGCTTTTTGTTCCTCTTCAGATTCCAAACCTGCTAATTTCCCGATTAACGGGTGATTCGCATTAACCGTGATGTTATAGGTGGTTGGCATTGATCCAAACATCCCCATACCACCCCCATTCTTCGACATTTCACTCATGCGGCGCATGAATTCATTTTGCGTGACAATTGCAGGCAATTCATCTGGAGACATGGCCTCCACGGCAACGACTTTTTGTTTGTCATTCAAGGTTTCTTCGAACACTTTCTTGACATTTTCTTTTTGCGTGTCGCTTAGAATGGCTTCTAAGTTAATTCCGGTGTCGATCAATTTATCGATCCGGTCGGCATCGACACGCTTCCATTGGGTTTTCTCCAATTTCGCTTCCATGGCTTGAATGAAATGGCTATCAATCAAGGAATCTAGACGTAAAACGGAATACCCTTTTTGTTTGGCGGATTGAATAAAGGCATCTTGTTGTTGCTCATCGGTGGTATACAAATAAACTTTGTTTCCATCCTTGTCCGTTTGAGCGGCTTGAATTTCTTCAGCGTATTCATCTAACGTGAAATATTTGCCATTCGTATCTTGAACTAAACAAAAATCTTTGGCACGCTCCATGAATTTCTCATCGGATATCATGCCATATTTGATGAATAAGCCGATGTTAGCAAATTTTTCCTCAAATGCCGTTCGGTCTGCCTTGTATAATTCAGCTAATTTATCGGCTACCTTTTTCGTAATGTAGCTGTTGATTTTCTTTACATTGGAATCAGCCTGCAAGAAAGAACGGGATACGTTCAGTGGGATGTCTGGTGAATCAATCACCCCGTGCAACAGCATCAAGAACTCAGGAACGATGTCTTTAACTTCGTCGGTGATGAACACTTGTCGGCTGTACAACTGAATTTTTTCGCGTTGCAATTGCATTTCGTTCTTCACTTTGGGGAAGTACAAAATACCCGTTAAATTGAACGGATAGTCCACATTCAAGTGAATCCAGAACAAAGGCTTTTCCTGCATCGGATACAACTCGTCGTAGAATTGTAAGTAATCTTCATCCGTTAAATCGGATGGAGATTTCGTCCAAATGGGATTTGGGTTATTGATGATTTTCTCTTGGAATTCAATCGGCATCGGCAAGAACTTGCCGTATTTTTCCAAGATGGATTTTAAGCGATACTCTTCCAAAAATTCTTCCGAATCTTCAGCGATGTGCAGAATGATATCGGTTCCGCGTGTTTTCTTTTTGGCAGCGCTGATGGTATATTCCGTCGAGCCATCGCAGATCCAACGCGCCGCTTCAGAACCTTCTTGGTAGGATTTCGAAATGATTTCTACTTCCTTGGCGACCATGAAGGCAGAATAGAATCCTAAGCCAAAATGACCGATGATACCTTTGTCTTCGCCTTGATCTTTGTATTTCTCAACGAACTCCTTGGCTCCCGAGAAGGCAATTTGATTGATGTATTTTTTTATTTCTTCGGCAGTCATCCCGATTCCGTTGTCGGAAATCGTAATGGTTTTCTTGTCTTTGTCGAAGCTTACTTGAACTTTTAAATCACCCAATTCGCCATTGAATTCCCCAATAGAGCTCAATCGCTTGATTTTTTGGGTGGCGTCTACGGCATTGGATACCAACTCACGAAGGAAAATCTCGTGGTCCGAATAGAGAAATTTCTTGATGATAGGGAAGATGTTCTCAGTGTGAATGGAGATGTTACCTGTTTCTTTCATGTTTTATTGAGATTAAAAATCATAAATTTGGATTCCGATGGTTCAAATGTTAGTCCAAAAGTTAATGGGATGTCATATTGTCAGTTTTATATGAGGAAAGTTCTGCAATTATTGCTGTTGAGTTTTCCGAATTTTGCTCAGCAAGAATCCTTGCGCATGGTCTATCCCTTCATGCCTTTGGCCATCAATCCTGCCATTGCTGGTGCCAAAGGTGTAGGATCCCTAACGGGTATCTATCGAAAAAAACCGCTGTTTCAAGGTGGGATTACGAATACGGCCTCGTCCCAGCAATACTTTAGTTTTGATATGCCCATCGCTCAAGAAAAAGGCGGGATCGGTTTTTTGGCATACAATACGGATCAATCCTATGCTTTGGCGTCGGGAGGAATTGCAGCGAATTTGGGATTAGCTGCGGTTGCCGCGAAGAATTTTGTTTGGGGGAGAGGGAACCATTTTCGAGTCGGATTGCAAGTTGGCATTAATCAATATCCCATCATCGGGAAAAGTGGGACAAGTGTCTTGGGTGGACATTACGGCTGGGGAGTTGCGTATGAAAAAGGCGATTTACATGTTGGTCTTAGTTCGCCGGCAAATTCTTTTGAATCAAGTTATGGGTCATTGAGTAAGCCGCTTTACCTCTCGGGCCAATATACCTTACGTCTTAATCAACATGCCTTAAAAGTAGGAGCTATCCTGCGTAATCAGCAAGAATCGATGAAATCCGACTATTATGCTGTTTTTTGGATGAAGGAAAAAGTGGGTGCTGGAATTTGGTATCAGGGGACAGGGTCTGAGTTAGGGTCAAAGGCACTTTTAGGCAGTTTAGAAGTTGCCCTCGGGAAAAATTTTCGTGTGGGATATGCCTATGATTTTTTAGGAGAATCCACTGCATATTATCCCGCAGGATTTGGGTCAACGGTTTCTACAGAACGTGCAGGATTTCATCAATTATCCATTCGCTACGAGGTGGATTTAGGGAATGGGAAAATCGCGGAATTCCGGCCATAAGTAATTATGTGATTTCTTTGACTTTGGTAGGATATAATTGTAATAAATAAAGAATTTTTTGGTGCACGAATAAATAGGATTTTTTCCAAAGAAATTTGTGCTCTTATATGGTATAAAAACCCGTGAATTGTTGGGTTTTATTGCCAAGAGTATATTAAATTGCGAGGATTTTTTTCGCGAGAATTAAATTTACCTAAACCAAAACAATAACGTTTGAAACTTTTCTAGTCGAAGGCTAGAATTTTACATTATGGATCCATTTTCCTACGTTGCCAATGCAGATACCCAAGTCATCGCCGACTTGTATGATGCATACAAACAAGACCCTAATTCCGTTGATAGCTCTTGGAGAGATTTCTTTAAGGGATTCGATTTTTCACAAACCTGGTTAACAGATGCGCCGGTGGGCAATGCTGCAGATTCTGCACATGTTCAAAAGGAAATGGCTGTTATCTCACTCATAAAAGCTTTTCGTTCGCGTGGACATTTGTTGTCAAAAACAAATCCAGTTCGTGAGCGCAAGGATCGCCAACCGCGTTTAGGTTTGGCTGATTATGCACTTTCAGATGCCGATTCAGATACGGTGTTTCAGGCAGGTGTTTTCTTGGGAATTGGTCCTGCAACGTTACGTCAAATTCAAGAGGCTTTGCATAAAATTTATGCCGGGACTATTGGTTTTGAATATTCGTATATCCGTGAGGTTGCTACAAAAGAATGGTTGCGCAATAAAATTGAGAAAGAAGCTTTGTCTTTCAACCCTTCGTTGGAAAAGAAAAAGCATATCCTTCAGAAATTAAACGAAGCAGTTGTTTTCGAGAATTTCTTAGGAACAAAATATTTAGGTCAAAAACGTTTCGGACTTGAAGGTGGTGAATCGACCATCGCGGGTTTGGATGCGATTATTAATACATCTGCCGACTTAGGTGTGAAAGAAGCCATGATTGGTATGGCACACCGGGGTCGTTTGAACGTTTTGGCCAACATCATGCACAAGTCTTATGAAGCAATCTTTGATGGTTTCGAAGGAAATGTGCCTAATGAGATTCATGGGGATGGTGACGTGAAGTACCACTTAGGTTATTCATCGAAACACATTTCGCCAAACGGAAGTGAAATTTCCTTGAAATTAGCTCCGAATCCATCGCACTTAGAGGCCGTGAATCCATTAGTTGAAGGATTCTGTCGTGCGAGTGCTGATGCGCATTACAATGGAGATTATTCGAAAGTCATGCCGATTTTGATTCACGGAGATGCTGCGGTCGCTGGCCAAGGTATCGTGTACGAAGTGACGCAAATGGCGAAATTGAAAGGTTATTCAACGGGTGGAACGATTCACTTTGTAATTAATAACCAAGTAGGTTTTACAACAGATTTTGAAGATGCGCGTTCTGCTATCTATTGCACGGATGTTGCGAAGATTATAGATGCACCGGTATTCCACGTGAACGGGGATGATCCGGAAGCCGTGGTTTTCGTATCGCGTATTGCTGCTGAGTTCCGTCAGGAGTTTGGCCGTGATGTATTTGTGGATATGGTTTGTTACCGTCGGAATGGACACAACGAATCCGATGAGCCGCGTTTTACGCAGCCCACATTATATGCGAACATCACGAACCACCCGAATCCACGTGAAATCTACACGCAAAAATTAATTAAGCAGGGAGAAATCGAAGCGAAATTAGCTGAGCAAATGGATGCGGAATTCAAGGCAGAGTTGCAAGCTCGTTTGGATTTAGTGAAACAAAAAGTTCGTCCTCCGTACATCCCATTGAAATTGGATAATGCATGGTCTGAGCTTCGTTATTCCAACGAAAAAGATTTTGACAAATCGCCAAAAACGGCCATCTCACAAGCAGTGGTAGATCAGGTAGCGAAGGCTATTACGACATTGCCAAAAGGTTTTGTGGCCTTGAAGCAGATTGAAAAAGTGATTGCTGACCGTAAGGTATTCTTTGAGAAAGGCGAATTGAACTGGGCAACAGCAGAGTTGTTGGCTTATGGCTCCCTATTAGTGGAAGGCAAAGCCGTTCGTTTATCTGGACAAGACGTACAACGCGGTACATTCTCCCACCGTCATGCGGTATTGCATGATGCGAATACCAATGAGAATTATAGTTCATTAAATCATATTTCGGATAAGCAGGAGCAAGTACAGATTTACAATTCATTGTTGTCGGAATACGGCGTATTGGGTTATGAATTTGGTTATGCTTTGGCGAATCCAAACGCATTAGTTATCTGGGAAGCGCAATTTGGTGATTTCGCTAATGGTGCTCAGACGATGATTGACCAGTTCATTTCATCGCACGAATCCAAGTGGGGGACACAAAACGGTTTGGTTATGTTGTTGCCACATGGGTACGAGGGACAAGGACCGGAGCACTCAAATGCACGTCCGGAGCGTTTCTTGCAATTAGCTGCGGAGAATAATATGGTGATTGCCAACTTGACTACACCTTCGAATATTTTCCATGCCTTGCGTCGTCAATTAACTTGGGAGTTCCGTAAGCCATTAGTGGTGATGTCGCCTAAGTCAATTTTCCGTCATCCGAAAGTCGTTTCAAAAATGGATGCCTTTACCAAAGGTTCATTCCAAGAAGTTATCGGTGATGAATATGCAGATAAAGCGAAAGTAAAACGCGTATTGATCTGTTCAGGTAAAGTATATTTTGACTTATTGGATCGTCAAGAAAAAGACAAGCGTAAGGATGTTGCGATTATTCGTTTGGAGCAATTGCATCCATTCCCTACGAAACAAGTGGAAGCTGAATTGGCGAAGTACAAATCAGCTGAGATTTTCTACGTGCAAGAAGAACCGGAAAACATGGGCTATTGGTCGTATGTGATTCGTGAGTTCGGTTGGTCACGTTTCAGTAAATTAGTAGCACGCAAGAAATCGGCTTCACCGGCGACAGGATTCTTAAAGGTGCATGGAGAGGAGCAGGCAGCATTGATAAACAGAGCATTTGAATAATCGAATATTATGGCTATAGAAATGAAAGTGCCCGCTGTGGGCGAGTCAATCACGGAAGTAACGGTTGCTACTTGGAACAAGAAAGAAGGCGATCACGTGAAATTAGATGAGGTATTGTGCGAACTCGAGTCGGACAAAGCTACATTCGAATTGCCCGCTGAGGCTGAAGGTATTTTGCACATTGTGGCAAAAGAAGGTGATGTTTTGCCGATCGGTGCAGTGATTTGCACGATTGAAGCGGGCGGTGCAACAGCATCGGTTACCGTGGCAGACGCCGCTCCAGCAGCTGTGGCAGCTCCTGCACCCGCAGCAGCTCCAGCTCCAGCAGCAGGCCCAACATCTGTCATCGAAATTAAGGTTCCTGCCGTAGGGGAGTCAATCTCTGAAGTAACCGTTTCGGTTTGGAATAAGAAAACAGGCGATGTGGTTGCTTTGGATGAAGTACTTTGTGAATTAGAATCCGATAAAGCGACTTTCGAATTGCCAGCTGAATCAGCGGGTGTTTTGGAAGTGATTGCACAGCCAGGATCTGTGGTAGCGATTGGAGGTTTGTTGGCCAAAATCACCGTAGGTGCTTCGGTTGCAGCAGCACCCGCAGCGGCTCCAGCTCCAGCAGCAGCGGCTACTTCTGATGCTAATTATGCGGCAGGTCATCCATCTCCAGCAGCATCCAAGATATTGGATGAAAAAGGAATTGCAGCAGCTTCGGTTGCGGGTTCTGGTGTAGGTGGACGTATTACCAAAGAAGATGCATTAGCAGCTTCGAAACCAGCGGCAGCAGCACCCGCAGCGGCTCCAACTTCTGCACCAGCAGTAGCACAAGGAGGTACACGTCGCGAGAAAATGAGTTCATTGCGTAAAACAGTGGCACGTCGTTTAGTCGCTGTAAAAAATGAAACGGCCATGTTGACAACCTTCAACGAGGTAGACATGAAACCGGTCATGGATTTACGTGGTAAATACAAAGATAAGTTCAAGGAGAAACATGGCGTGGGCTTAGGCTTTATGTCATTCTTTACGAAAGCAGTTTGCGTGGCCTTGAAGGAATATCCTTCGGTGAACGCGAAGATCGATGGAGACGAGATCGTATTCCATGATTACTGTGATATTTCGATTGCGGTTTCTGCACCGAAAGGTTTAGTGGTTCCGGTGATTCGTTCGGCAGAGAACTTGTCTTTGGCTGGCATTGAATCCGAAGTGGTTCGTTTGGCAGGAAAAGCACGTGAGAATAAGTTGACATTGGATGAAATGAGTGGCGGAACATTTACGATCACGAATGGTGGGGTATTTGGTTCGATGCTTTCGACGCCGATTATCAATGCACCGCAAGTTGCCATCTTAGGTATGCACAATATCGTAGAGCGCGCGGTGGTCGTTGACGGTCAAATCGTTATTCGTCCAATCATGTATTTGGCTTTATCGTATGATCACCGCATCATCGATGGCCGTGAGTCGGTAAGTTTCTTAGTTCGCTTGAAGCAACTATTGGAAGATCCAGCTCGTTTATTATTAGATATTTAATTACCAGAATAGGCCTTGCGGGGCCTATTCGCTTTCAATCGCCTTATGCAAGAATTTGATGTTGTCGTAATTGGTTCGGGTCCTGGAGGATATGTTTCGGCTATCCGTTCGGCCCAATTGGGTTTCAAAGTTGCCATCGTAGAGAAATATGCTGTGATGGGTGGAACCTGTTTAAATGTGGGATGTATTCCTTCCAAAGCTTTGTTGGACTCTTCGGAGCATTACCACAATGCGGTGCATACCTTCCAAGATCACGGAATTGAGATTGCAAAACCGAAAGTAAATTTGGACCAAATGATCAAGCGTAAAGCGGGTGTGGTTTCGAATTTGAATGCAGGTATTGCGTATTTGATGAAGAAAAACAAGATCACAACCTTCCATGGTTTGGGATCATTTGATTCAGCAAAAACGGTTAAGGTGACCAAAGAAGATGGTTCTTCGGAGGTAATTTCAGGTAAGAATATCATCATTGCAACGGGTTCTAAGCCAACAATCCTGCCTTTCATTCCGGTGGATAAAGATCGTATCATTACGTCAACGGAAGCCTTGAAAATGAAGGAAATTCCGAAGCATTTGATCGTAATTGGTGCTGGGGTTATCGGAGCGGAATTAGGGTCTGTTTATGCTCGCTTGGGGTCGAAAGTTTCCTTTGTGGAATTTGCGGATAGCATGATCGCGACGATGGATAAGACGATGGGCAAGGAATTGCAAAAATCGATTGCCAAATTAGGCGCTGATTTTTACTTGTCACATAAAGTAACGGGTGCATCTGTGAAGGGGAAAGAAGTGACGGTAAAGGCACAAGATGCTTCAGGTAAGGATGTGGAAATTAAAGGTGATTATTGCTTGGTGTGTATTGGTCGTAGACCGTATACAGATGGCTTGAACTTAGCTGCGGCGGGTTTAACAGCCGATGAGCGTGGTCGGATCGCGGTCGATGAACATACACTTCAAACATCGGTTCCGGGCATTTATGCAATCGGCGATGTTGTTCGCGGAGCGATGTTGGCACATAAAGCAGAGGAAGAAGGAACATTAGTAGCGGAAGTAATTGCTGGCCAAAAACCACATATCAATTATAATTTAATTCCAGGTGTTGTTTATACGTGGCCAGAAGTGGCTTCGGTAGGGAAGACAGAGCAAGAATTGAAGGCGGCAGGTATTGCCTACAAAGAAGGTTCATTCCCATTCAAGGCCTTGGGTCGTGCGATTGCATCGGGTGATGTGGATGGTTTGGCGAAAGTCTTAGCCGATGCGACGACGGATGAAATCTTAGGTGTTCACATCATAGGTGCCCGTGCAGCAGATATTATTGCGGAAGCGGTTGTTGCGATGGAATACCGTGCATCTGCGGAAGATGTGGCGCGTATGTCCCATGCGCACCCGACGTACACGGAAGCGCTGAAGGAAGCTTGTTTAGCTGCGACGGCGAAAAGATCGATTCATTCGTAAAGAGAGTTAAGAGTTAAGAATGAAGAGTTAAGAAGTATTTTGAATATAGATAGTGCTGGCTGATGCTGGCACTATTTTTTTTGTATTTGTAGAGACGCGATACTTCGGGTCTTTTTTTATTTCCACCTACAATGATTTGAGTCTTATATTATCCGAATCAGAGGCATTGAACGTTAGGGATTTATTAATTCTTTTCAAATGAGTAAATATTAATGACTTTCTTCGTATCATTGAAATAATAAATAGTATTTACAATTACCAAAAGGAATCTACTTGGTGCAGGTAATGCCGCATTGAAATACCAAAGGAGCCTTATTTTATAATTTGTAACCTATAACCACTAATCATATGAATTCGATAAACTATAATTTCATGCCATTTTCTATGCGCGAAAATCGAATTATTAATCTAGCCAAAGAGGGCTTGACGAATAAAGAGATCGCCTTGCAATTGAATATTGAAGAGTCTACAGTTAAGTGCCACCGCCGAAATGTGATGCGTAAATTAGGTATCAAAGGCAAGGTTGCTTTTTTGAGATTTTTACTAAATGCCCCTCAGTAATATTATTTTGTTTGTTATTTGCTGGGGTATGTACCACTAAATTACCACCAAAATACTACCTAGGTGGTATTGATTTGCCTCGTTGAGATTTCTAGGTTTACATCGCACATTGTAGTGCTGGTGAATCCCGAAAAACCAATGAAGAGTAGGGGATGAAATGTAAATATATTCAAGATGAAAAAATGGAATCTTTTTGCTGGACTTTTCTTTTCAATCTCAATAATGGGTCTTGTTAAGCAAAATAATGTTAC
>JACCDQ011178929.1_pt1 | contig 12017 bp, 7 predicted proteins | sample 7446031 | NCBI WGS metagenome assembly JACCDQ01 (sample SAMN15323442, study PRJNA562643) | freshwater metagenome | isolation source: river surface water | place: USA:Blue River Watershed | collected 2017-08-17
CTCGAAAACCTCGCCATTCTCGGCTGCGACGCCGCCGAAGCCGAGCTGATCGAGAACCTCAAGGCCCCCGTCGGCTGCGACCGCTGCCGCGGCACCGGCTACCGCGGCCGCATCGGTATTTTCGAAATTTTCCGCCTCAACGAGGAAATGCACGAGCTCGTGCTCAAGCGCGAGAGCACGCGCACCCTCGCCGACTGCGCCCGCAAGAACGGCATGCGCACCCTCGGCCAGAGCGGTTGGGAAAAAGTGAAGAACGGCCACACCACCTTCGACGAAGTGCTCCGCGTCATCACCGTGACGGAGAAATGACAGCGGTCCCCGCTCTCCGCTGAGCCATGCCTCGTTTCGCCTACACCGCCCGCGACCGCTCCGGCCAGACCGTCTCCGCCGAACTCGACTCGCCGTCGCGCAAGGACGCCCTCCGCGTCCTCACCGCCCGCGGCCTGCAGGTGTCCGCCGTCAGCGAGGTCGCCGTCAAGGCCGCCAAGCCCGGCAAAGCCGCCGTCGCCAAGGCCGCCGCCGCGGTCGCCGCACCGAAGTCCGCCGCGCGCGCCGCCAAGACGTCCTCCCCGCAGGCGCCCCGCCGCGCCGAGTGCCTGCCGTTTCTCGAAGCCCTCCATGACCTGGCCACCAGCGGCCTCAGCGCCGGCGAAGCCGTCCGCCTGCTCTCCGTCCGCATCAAGGAGCCCCGCCTCCGCGCGCTCTGCGCCGGCATCTGGGAGCAGATCAGCGAGGGCGCGCCGCTCTCGCGCGCGATGGCTAACTCCCCCCAGGTCTTCGATCCGTCGATCACCAACCTCATCCAGGCCGGCGAAGCCACCGGTTCGCTCAACGATACGCTGCAGCGCCTCATCCAGCACCTCACCGAGCAAAAGGAGCTGCGCCGGCAGCTGCTGGCCGCGCTCGCGTATCCGGTGTTCATGGTCGTTGTCGCCGGCGGCGTGATCATTTTCTTCCTCGTTTTCCTGCTGCCGCGCCTGAAGACGCTGCTCGCCTCGCTCGGCGGCAAGATGCCGACCTCGACGTCGCTGCTCATCGGCTTGTCCGAGTTCGCGCTCAGCCTCTGGGGCCTCGCGTTTCTCGTCGCCGCAATCCTCGGCGCGGTGTCCTTCCTCGGCTGGCGCCAGACCGCCGCCGGCCGTGCCGCGACCGACTCCTGGCTGCTCCGCCTCCCGCTCGTCGGCCCCTTCCTCGTCTCGCAGACCGTGCTCGCTTTCTCGCAGACGCTTTCCGTGCTGCTGGAAAACGGCATCACCGCCGCCGAGGCTCTGCGCATGACCGAAAAGCAGATCGACAACACCGTCCACCGCGCGGCCTTCAACACCGCCACCGCGCGCGTGCTCGAGGGCGAGGCGCTTTCCGTTTCCCTCGGCCGCACCGGCTGCTTCCCCGACCTCGTGCTCGACCGCCTCGCCGTCGGCGAGAACACCGGCAACGTCGTGCCCAGCCTCAAGCAGATCGCCGTCGCCTACCAGAAGCTGATCTCCAACCAGCTCTCCACCTTCACCAAGGTCATCGCCAGCGGCGTGCTCATGATGGTCTTCATTTTCGTCGGCTTCATCGCCTTCGCCATCGTCAGCGCCGTCTTCCAGGTCAGTTCCAGCTTCAAGATGGGCGGCTGACCGCCGCCGCCCCGGCCCCGAGCACCGGTCATCCGTCCCGGACCGTGCGGTCCGCGTCCGTGAGACTCCGTGCAATCCGTGGTCGAAGGTCCCGGACCTGATCGGCCGGCTGCCGCCCCCGCTTCGCGCTCACGGCGCCGAACGCGCCGCGGCGAATCGCCCGCGCGCCGCGGCGGCGCCACTCACGGCACTTCGTAAACCTCCACGAGCGCCTCGCCCGTGCCGCCGGCGATGCCCGACACCTGCGCCGAGTAGGCGCCGGGCGGCAGCGTCACGAGCAACGCCGCATCCCGCGAATTCGGCAGGAGCGCAAAGGCTCCCACCGCCTGCGCCGTGGCCGCGAGCGCCGGCGACCAATCGTCGTTTTCCACCGCCTTCGCGCCGTTGCGGAAGATCTCCAGCTTCGGATCCGCCAGCGCGCCGCCGACACCGAAACCCGCCAGCGTCGGTCCCACCGCGCGAATGAGCAGGGTCTTCGCCACCGGTCCGTCCACCACAAAGCCAGCGATCATGATGGCGTCGCCCGTGCCGACGAAATTGCGCGCCGACACGTTCACGAGCCGCTGCGCCGTGCCGCTGCCGGCATCGTAAACTTCCACGAGCACGACACCCGCGCCCGGCCCGGTGATCTGCGCCGTGCGCGACCCGCCGACCGTCGTCTGCAACGCCGCATCGCGACTGCCCGCCGTCAGCCCGAACGCGCCCACCGCGGCGAACGTCGGCGCCAGCGCCGCCTCCCAGTTGTCGTTTTCGCTCACCTTCGTCGCGTCCTGGAAAAGTTCCAGCTTCGGGTCCGCCAATGCATCGCCCACCCCGAACGCCCCCAGCGTCGGCCCGATGCCGCGCAAGAGCACGCTCTTCGGGCTGTTGGTCGCGAAGCCCACGATCAGCCGCTGCGCCGCCGCGAGATTGGCCCGCACCGAAAGATTCGCCAACCGGCTCGCGCCCGCCGCCACCGCCACGTCTGCCGCCGCGCTGGTCTCGCTGCCGAGCGGGTTGGTGGCCGTCGCCGTGTAGCGCCCGGCCTGCGCCGCCGTCACCCCGGATAGCAGCAGCGTCTCGCCCGTCGCGCCCCCGATGAGCGCGCCGTCCTTTCGCCATTGGAAGGCCGGGGCAGGCCGACCGCTCGCCGCCACGGTCAACGCCGCGCTGCCGCCCGCCGCCACCGTGACCGAAATCGGCTGCACCGTGATTTTCGGCGCCGCATCCACCACACCGCCCGTCACGGTCACGTCGATCGTGCCCGTCGCCGTGCCGCCGTTCGTGTCCGTCGCGCGGACCGTCACCGTCGCGCTGCCGTTGCCGACCGCGGTCAGGGTCAGGCCCGAGGCGCTGGTCGCCGCCGTGACCACCGCGCTGTCCGAACTCGTCGCGGCGAAGCTCAGGATCGAGGCGCCCGTGCCCGTCGGATAGATCGTCGCCGGGGTGACCGAGCGGACGATGATGAGATTGGCCTCCATCAGGCTGCCGGCGTAGTTCCGCACGGGGAGCTGGGCAAAGGGCGCCGCCTGGTTCGGCGCATGCGGCAGGGCCGCGATCGCGTCGACCACCGCCATGCCCGTGCCGAGCACGCGGCCGAAAACCGAGTAGCCGCCGCCGTTGGCCGGCCCGAGCGAAGTGGAGTTGTCCCGCACATTGATGAACCACCCGCTGGTCGCGCTGTTGACGTCCGAGGTCCGCGCCGCCGCCAGCGTCCCGCGCGCATTCGCGAGGTTGTATTCCAGCGCGATCGATCCGCGGGTGGCGACTTCCGACACCGTGAGCCCGGCCCCGATCCGGTAACCGCCGCCCTGGATGATCTCGTTGGTCGTCCCCGCGATCGGGGAGGTGCGGTGGATGAACGTGTTCGCGTAGTCCCCGGCCGACACATACGTCATGAAATTCGCCACGTGCCGCGGGGCGGCGTTGGCCAGCATCTCCACGTTGAAGCGACCCGAAACCGTGTCGAACTGCACCACCTGCCCGCTCACGCCGGGCACGAGAAAATACTCCCGCAGATCGAACGAGGCGCCGGCCGACCCCACCGTCAGCGCCTGCGCCGCGAAGGGCCGGGCCACGGTCGGCACCGTGTTCTGCGCCCGCGCGACCGCGGCGAGGACCGAGACGAAAACAATCAGAACGACACGAGCGGGAGACATACCGGGCCAGCTTGGGCGGCCCGCCGCCGTGCCGCCAATCCGATTGTTGGCCGAGGAAAATTCTACGGAACCTCGTAAACTTCCACCAACGCCTCGCCCGTCCCGCCGGCCACGCCGGCGACCTGTGCCGAATACTGCCCGGGCGGCAACGTGACCAGCAGCGCCGCATCCCGCGACGCCGCGGCGAGCGCAAACGCCCCGACCCCGGCCGCCGTCGCCTCCGTCACCGTCGACCAGTTGTCGTTCTCCACGATCTTGGTCTGGCCGGAGAAGATCTCGAGTTTCGGGTCCGTGAGTGCGCCGCCGACGCCGAAGGCCCCGAGCGTCGGGCCCACCGCGCGGATCAGCAGCGTCTTCGCCACCGCCCCGTCGACCACGAAGCCCGCGATCAAAATGTTGTCGCCCGTGCCGACCTGGCTGCGGGCCGAGACGTTGACGAGGCGCTGGGCCGTGCCGGCGCCCGCATCGTAGACTTCCACCAGCACCACGCCGCCCGTGCCGGCGGCGCCGCTGATCTGCGCGGTGCGCGCCCCCGCCACGTTGAGCTGGAGCGCCGCGTCCTTGCTGCCGTTGGTCAGCGCGAAGGCACCGAGACCGGAGAATACCGGCGCGAGCGCCGCCGCCCAGTCGTCGTTCGCCGCCACCTGCGTGGAACCGGAAAACACCGCCAGCCGCGGATCGGCCAAGGTGCCGCCCACGCCGAACGCCGCGAGCGTCGGGCCGATCCCCCGCAGCAGCACGTCCTTGCCGCCGTTCGTGGCAAACCCCACGATCAGCAGCTGCGTCGCGGCGAGGTTCGTGCGCACCGAGAGATTCGCCAGCCGGCTCGCCCCCGCGGCCACTGTCAGCGTCGCCGCCTCGCTCGCTTTGAAGCCCGCGGCATTGCTGACGTCCACCGTGTAGACGCCGGCGTTGCCCGACGCGACGTTCCCGATCAGCAGCGTCTCGCGCGTCGCCCCCGTGATCGGCACGCCGTCCCGCCGCCATTGGTAACCCGGGGCCGGGGAGCCCGTCGCCACGACCGTGAGCGCCGCCGATCCGCCGGCCGCCACGTTGACCGAAATCGGCTGCGCCACGATCGCCGGCGCCGTGTCGCCGCCGCCGGTGCTGCCGCCTGTCACCGTCAAGGTCGCCGCCGAACTCGTGACCGATCCGGCCGAATTCGCGACCACCACGGTGTAGCTGCCCGCATCGCGGGTCTGCACGTTGTTCAAGGTCAGCCGATTCGTTGTCGCGCCGTCGAGCGGCGTGCCGTCCTTGCGCCACTGGTAGGTGGGCGCGGGCGTGCCCGCCGCCGTGACCGTGAACGTCGCCGTCCCGCCCACCGCCGCGCTGGTCGACGCCGGCTGTGCCGAAATGGTCGGCGCAACGGTGGTCACGCCGCCCGTGATGACAAAGGTGATCGGCTCGAAATTGCCCTGCCCCGCCAACCCCACGCCCTGCACCCGCACGGTAAAGGTCCCCGCCGTGGTCGGCGTGCCGGCAATCACCGGCGTGCCCGATCGCACCACGCCGCCGCTCGCCGCCGGGATATACGCCAGCCCCGGGGGCAAGGTGCCCTGCACATTGAAAAACTGCGGCGCACTCGGCGTGCCGGTGTAGGTGAAGCTCATCTGCAGCGCCGTGCCGACCGTGCCGTTGAGCGGATTCGACGGCGTCACGCGAAACGTCGTCGCGCCGGCCCGCCCGTGGATCGCCCCGAGTCCCGCCAGCGTGAAGACCGCCTTCAGCACCTCGCCGCCCCGCGCCTGCAGCACCTGCTGCGCGCCGCCCGTCATCAACCGCAGCAACGGCGTCCGCTGCAGCAGCATGACCAACAGCATGGCGGGCAGATTCACCCAGGGCAGGAAACGGAGCAGCGCGGCGGAGGTCGGAAAGGGCAGGGTCATGGAGGATGGTTCGATTCCGGAAAACGGGCCGGGAGGACGGACCCGTCTAAGGGGGAAAAGTTACGGCGGAAGGCCGCAACCGTAACCGCCATGTTACCGCCCGCAAGCACCCCGCCCGGCCGCTTCGCTAGAACCGCAGCACCGCCTGCGCCGCCAGCAGCCGCGTCGTCCGCCGCGCGCCGCTGTCGCCGTGCTGCAGACTGTATTGCACTTTCAACTGGGTGTGCGGCGTGAAACGAAAGCCCGGCGCGACATCGAACCGCCACACGTCGTGGCCCCAACGCGCCTCGCCCGTCGCATCCCGCAGGGTCGAGAACACCTGCTGGTTCCACCGCACCGCCCCGAAGAGCTGCGGCGTGAACTTGTATTTCGCCTCCACGTAGTAGGCCGCCGTATCCGCGTCGCCGACGCGCGGGATCGCGAAGCGCGAGCCGTAAACCTCCGCCCAGACCTGCCAGTGGTGCCAGGCCACCGCGACGTCGCCCGCCACCACGGTCTGGCGGTAGTCCGACCGCCCCACCCCGCGCGGCAGCAGCCGCTCCGCCTGCTGGCGCAGATACGAGCCGGCGCTCGCCGACACCCCCGCCTGCCACATCGGTCCCGGCCGGTAGGCGAACCGGGCGCTCACCGTCGGGTGGTGCCGCTGCTCGCGCGCGTGGCGCCACGCTTCGGGTCGCGACGAGAGCGAGCCGAACTTCGCCTCCGCCGCGTAGCGCCAGCGGCCCGCCTCGCCCGATACCGCCACACCCTCCGCGTAGCTCGGCCCCCAGACAATCGGCAGACGCAGCGACTTCTCGATCGAGCGGCGCGCCGCGGGAAGCCCCGGCCGCACATGCGACCAGCGCAACAGCACCGGCAACGAGTCGATCGGCTCGGTATCCCACATCCCCGTGAGGTGCTCGTAGGGCAGCGGCGCCGTCACGAAGGCGTGGGTCCACGCGCCGTGCCGCGCCGTCCAGTTCCCCACCACCGTGGCAAAGCGCCCCACCTGCAGGTTGAGCCCGGCCCGCCCCCAGGGCCGCACCCGCAGTGCGTATTCGTCGAGCCGCACCTCCGCCTCCCGCTCCGACGGATCGAAACCGTGGTCGGCCCGCAGCTGGGCAAAGAGGTAAACCCGCGGACCGAACTGCGCGTCCAGAAACAACGTGAGGCGCCGCTCGAGCAGCCTGCCGTCCGGGGTGTCCGTCAACCCCGGCGCGGGCGTCTGCGTGCGGTAGCCCTCCAGCTCCACCGTGCCGCTCAACCGCGCCCGCATGCTCGCGTCCGGCACCGAGATGGTCAGCGCATCGCCCAGCCGGTCGAAAAACTCGTCGGCCGCGCGGGCCGGTCCCGCGAGGGCGGCCGCCAACAGCACCGGGAACAGGAACTTCGGTCTCATCGCGCGACGTCGGACGCGACCTTGGCAGGGTGCCGGCAAAAGATCACCTCGAATTCCGTGCCGCCCGCGTCCGAGCGCCGCAGCCGCAGGTCGCCGCCGTGCAGCCGCGCGAGTTCCCGCGCCAGGTTCAGCCCGAGGCCGTAGCCCGGCACGTTCTCGCCCATCGCCCCGCGGTGGAACCGCTCGAAGATGTGCGCCTGCGCCGCCGGCGCGATCGGCGTCCCGTCGTTGCCCACCCGCAGCCGCACGAGGTCGCCTTCCGTCGTGGCCGCGATCGCGATCTTCCCGCCCCGCCGGTTATACTTCCGCGCGTTCTCCAGCAGGTTCTGCAGAATGATCGCCGTGTAGCGCTTTTCGCCCGCGATCGTCAGCCCCTCCGGCACCGCCGCCTCCACCACCAGCCCCAGTTCGTCCGGCAACGCGCTCAGATCGTCGAGCGACGCCGCGATCAGGGCGCCGAGATCGACGGCAGCGAGATTCAACGTCAGCCGCCCGGCATCCATCCGCGACAACAGCAGCAGGTCGTCCACCAGACTGGACAGCCGGTAGGTCTGATGGATCAGGGCCGAGATCTCCCGGCACTCGTCGGGCGTCAGGTTGTCGCGCGTCAGCAGCTCCTCGAGGCCCGCCCGCAGCACCGTCACCGGCGTCTTCAGCTGGTGCGACGCATCCGCGGAAAACCGCGCCGAGCGTTCCGAGTCGACGGCGAGTTTCTCGACCGGCGCCGACAACCGCGCCGACGCGATCCGGCTCGCGCCGAAGGCCAGGCCCAGCAGCACCACGCCGGCGCCGAGCACCTGCCAGCGCAGCTGCCGCTGCCGCGCGTGCAGCTCCGCCAACGGGAACACGCAGAGCTCGTGCGCCGGCGGATAGTCCGAGCCGGGATTCAGGATCTTCGCGAAGATCAGGTGCGGCTCGCCCCCGACCGACACCCGCACCGGATCCCGCGTCACCCGCTCCAGTCCGGCCCCCGCCAACTGCGCCGACACTTCCGCCGCGGCCTGCGCGGAAAAATCCTCCCCGAAAAAACGGCCCTCGTGCCAGACGCCCCGCTTGATGTCTTTCCGGTCGCCGCCGCCGCGCGGCTCCACCGCCCGGAACCCGAGCACCAGCGCGCCGATCGGCTCGGCCGTGTCGCTCGCGACGATCGGCATCGCCATGACCATCGTGAGGTCCTCGATCCCGCCGGCGCCGAGCGCGAGGTAGCCGATCTGCGGCCGGTCCGGCAGGCGCGCCAGCGCGAGCCGCGCTTCGTGCTCCGCCCCGAGCTGGCCGACCACCCGCGGCTCGGACGGCCGGATCACCGCCCCGCGGTGATCGAGAAACCGGTAGAACTGGGCGCGCAACGCCGGCCCGCCCGCCTCGCCGGGCCGGCCGAGCACGTCGCGCAGCTCGTCCGCGGCGTTCGGATACAGCAGGTCGAGCGCGTCGTCCTCCAGCGCGGCGCGGATGCGCTGGCGGCGCACCAGCGCGCGGCACCGTTCCAGCAGGGCCGCCCGCCGCACGTCGTGCGCCCGCTGCAGCACCGCCAGTTCCGCCTCGAACGTCCGCTCCAGCTCGGTCTCCACTTCCGCCTCCAGCCGCCGCTGCGCCGGCACCAGCGCCGCCAGCGTCACCGCCGTCACCACCAGCATGATCGCGACAAACACCTTCGTGCGGAATCCCGCCGCCCGCCCGCCCTGCGCTGCCCCGGGTGTCGTCACGGAAAGTCCGCCCGCAGCAGGCCGTCGCCGGCCAGCTCCACCGGCCGCGCGTGGGTCGTGCGGCTGTCGATCCACGCCTTCAGCGTGAATTTTCCGGCCGGCAGTCCGGCGAGCCGGAAATTCCCCTGCGCGTCCGTGATCGCGAAGTGCGGCGTGTCGAGCACGAGGATGAGCGCGCGCATGTGCTCGTGGATGTCGCAGCGCAGCGTCACGAGTCCCGCGGTGTCGAACACCTGCGACGGGATCGGCCGCTCCTCCGCGCGGTAGCGGCCGAGGTCGAAACGCTTCGCCGGTGAAAACGAAAAGATGTTGTGGTAGGTGTCGTCGAGGTTGGGAAACTCCACCCGCGTCCCGACCTGCACCGGCAGAAGCGAGGGCGTGAACGTCAGGTCCTTCTGCGACAGCTGCACCACCGGGGCGGTCGCCGGGCGCGGAAAGCCGCCTTCCACATACACGATCGCCACGGGCGGATTGGTCGAAAGCACGCCCGCCTTGGCCACGATCTCGTAGCGCTGGTTGACCACGGGCGTCGCGCGCACCTTCGGCAGCGTCACCCGGCCCTCGATCGTGGCCGCCGCGGCGACGGTCGCGCCCGCCAGACCGACCCCGAGGAGAAAAAGGATCCGTTTCATGCGGGCGCCTGGATCGTGTAGCCCACGCCGCGCAGGGTGTGGATGAGCGGGGCGCCGAACGTGGAGTCCACCTTCTTGCGCAGGCGCGTGATGAAGATCTCGACCGTGCGGGTGTCGTATTCGTGGTCGCGCTGCCACACCCGCTCGCAGAGTTCCGTGCGCGAGAAGGGCCGGCCCGGCTCCTGCATCAGCACCTGCAGCACGTCGAATTCCCGCGGCGACAGCGCGATCGCCGTGCCGGCCCGCATCACCCGGCGGTGGCGCACGTCCATGTGCAGGTCCGCCACCTTCAGCAGGTCGCCCTGCGCCACGGGCGTGCCGCGCCGGCCCAGCGCCTCCACCCGCGCCGCCAGTTCGTCCATGGAAAACGGCTTCGCCAGGTAGTCGTCCGCGCCCGCCTGCAGCCCCTTGATGCGGTGCTCCACCTCGGCGCGGGCCGTGAGGATCAGCACGCGCGCCGGGTGCTGCGCCTCGCGCAGTTTCGCGAGGACGCCGAGCCCGTCGAGCCCCGGCAGGTTGAGATCGAGCACGATGAGGTCCGGCGGATCCACCAGCGCCGACTTCAGGCCTTCCGCGCCGTCGTGCAGGGTCGCCAGGGTGTGGCCGTGGCGGGCCAAGGCCCGGGCCACGTGGCCGGCCAGCTGCCGTTCGTCTTCGATCACGAGAATGCGCATCGGATGGGGCGTGGGGCGGCGGCGGAACCGCCCCGGGAGAATTCCACGCCACCCGGGGTCGTCAAGTGCCACGCGGGCGCGGCGGCTCGCGTTGGCCCGCCCGGCGACGCTCAACGCCGGAAGACGTTCCTGCCTTCGACCCAGGTCTCCAGGACGCGCGTGTCCTTCAGGTCGTCCTCCGGGCAGGTCAGCACGTCGCGGTCGACCACGATGAAATCCGCCCGCTTGCCCGGCTCCAGCGAACCGAGGTCTTTTTCCCAGAAGAGCAGGTGGGCGTTGTTGCGGGTGTAAAACTCGATCGCCTGCCTCCGGGTCAGCGCCTCCTCCGGGTGGAGCCGACCGTCATACCACTTCGCCCGGCGCGTCACCGTCGTCCACATCGCGAGGAAGGGATTGTAGGGATTGATCGCGCGGCGGTCGCCGATCTTCAGCATGTGGTCCGATCCGCCGCCCGCCATCCCGCCCGCCGCCACGATGCTTTTCAGGGGCTGGAACCAGCGCAGGCGCTCGTAGCCGAACTGCTGCACCAGCGTGCGCGTGTCGAGGTGCAGCCAGATCGGCTGGATATCCAGCACCACCCCGAGCCGGGCGGCGCGCGCCACGCTTTCGCCCGTCATGAAGTTCGAGTGCGTGACGCCCATCCGCAGCCCGCGCAGCGGCGTGTCGCGGTCGGCCGCCTCGTAGGCGTCGAGCAGCACCGTGCCCGCCGCATCGCCGACCGCATGGGCCGTGAACTGCATCCCGTGGCCCGCGACACGGCGGACCAGCTCGACCAGGCGATCGGGCGGCACGTTGAGCACGCCGCGGTAGGTGTCGTCGCGGATGCCGTAGCTCTCGTTTTTGCCCCATGGCGCGAGCATGTAGGCGCTGCCGGTCAACATTCCGCCGTCGAGCCAGATCTTGGTGCCGATGAGCTTCAGCCAGGGATCGGGCCGGCGCAGCGGGCTCGCCGCGATCCGGTCGATCGCCGCGAACATCCCCTCCATGGGCCCGACGGTCGCGAAGGTCTGCGAGAGCGCCACGCGCACGGTCAGCCCGCCTTCGGCCCGCAGCCGCTCGTAGTGCCGGATCGACTCCGGCGTGGCCCCGCGGTCCGCGATCGCGGTGAACCCGATCCGGTTGTAATCGCGAAACAGCGTCTGCAGCCGCTCCCGCTGCTGCACTTCCGTCGGCGTGCGGCCGACGGCGCCCATTTTGATGTAGCGCGACAGTCCGCGCACCAGCCCGGTGGGTTCGCCGGCCGCATCTTTCTCGAGGTAACCGGGGCCGCCGTCCCCCACCGTCCACGCCCGGTCGAAGCCGCACTTTTTCAACGCGAGCGTGTTCAGCATGTTGTCCGGCCCCGTGCGGAAATTCACCGCGTGCCGCGGCGCCGCCGCATCCAGCTCCGCCCGCGTCGGGAACCGCGACTCCCGCAGCCGCGTGATGAACACCTGCTGCAGCGCGATCCATCCGCCCTCCGGCACCGTCTTCGCCCGGGCCGCGATGTAGTCGAGCACGTCGCGGATCGTCTCCATGTCCGGGATCTCGTGGTCGAATTCGAACACCGCCGCCGCGGGCGCGTGCACGTGCGAATCGATCAGGCCCGGCAACACCGTGCGCCCGCCGAGCTCCCGCACCGTCGTCACGCCGGCCCGCGCCAGCGCGCGCATCGCCGCGCTCGTGCCGGTCGCGACGACTTTGCCGTCGCGCACCGCCAGCGCCTCCGCCGTCCGGAAGTCCGCGTCAACGGTGAGCACGCGCCCGTCGACGAAAATCGCGTCCGGCGGGGCGTCTCCGCCCGCGGCCTGGGCCGGCAGCCGCGGGGCCGGCCAAGCCGCGGCGGCGACGAACACGGAAACGAAAAAGCTTTTGCGCATGGGCGGGGGCGGGGCTCGACTCGCCCCGAGCGTTTCGCACCTGCCCGCGTTTTTCAATATCCACTCGGTTACTTCGCGTATGATTCCTTCGGCACTCGCTCGCTCCGCCTCGAGCCGTCTCC